>WNEX01000433.1_pt1 | contig 19813 bp, 20 predicted proteins | sample 5399841 | NCBI WGS metagenome assembly WNEX01 (sample SAMN13153337, study PRJNA577476) | soil metagenome | isolation source: 40 cm grassland meadow soil 2 days after 1st rain plot 5 | place: USA:California | collected 2015-09-18 | reverse complement strand
GGTCGAGGGACTCGCAAAGACGGCCGCGAGGCCGGTCACGATGAGGCACAAGGCAACGAGGATCGCCTTCGTGTGCATGGGGACAGTGCTCCGCTCCGGTCCCCGCCTCGCGGGTGACCTCTTGAATCCTTCGGTGCGAAATTCATTCTCGATTTCGTGCGCGCCTAAGGGGGACTGGTCGCGGGAAACCCTACCCGGCGGGATCGAGACACGACCGGCGAAAACGTTCTTACAGGCCGGCCCATTCGGGCACCCGTGCAGCGACGTCCACTCGGCCGGACGGGCCTCGACGTGTCCGAGATAGGCTTCGGCGCGTGGGCGATCGGCGGGAATGCGCACGGGAATTCGTATGGTCCCACGAAGGACACGGAATCCATCGAGGCGGTCCGCAGGGCCGTTGACCTCGGAGTCAACTTCTTCGACACCGCCGACGTGTACGGCTGGGGCCACAGTGAGGAAGTCCTCGGACAAGCCCTCGAAGGCCGCCGGGAAGAGGTGTTCCTGGCGACGAAGGTCGGCGGAGACTTTTACCGCGGAGGCGTTCGGATGAACTTCGACCCGGGCTACCTCGCGTTCGCCTTGGATCGATCCTTGCAACGACTCCGCACGGACCACGTGGACCTCTATCAGTTGCACAACCCGCCCGCGGAATTGATGACGGACCCGACCACGTACGAGGTCCTCGACGCACTGAAAGGGGAGCACAAGATCGACCACTACGGGGTTTCCGTCCACGAGCCCGTCGAGGCGCTTCTGTGTCTCGAGGCCGGGAAACCGGAGACGCTCCAGATCCCGTTTAGCCTGTTGCGTCAAGAATGGATCGAGGAGGTCCTCCCGCAGGCTCGGCGGGCGGGCGTCGGAATCATCGCCCGCGAGCCCTTGGGGAACGGCTTCCTCACCGGACGCATCCATCCAAATGCGACGTTTCCAACGGGGGACATCCGCCATCATTGGCCCCCGTCGATGATCGCGGGCCGGAGTGCCGTCGCAGAACGACTCTCTTTCCTCGTGAAGCCAAACCGGACGATGGCCCAGGCCGCGTTGCGCTTCGTCCTGGCCTTTCCCGAGACGTCGCTCGCGATCCCCGGCGCGAAGACGGATGCGCAGGTCGATGAGAACGTCGGCGCGGCGGACGCCCCTCCGCTCACGGATTCGGAAATCAAAGAATCCCGGGCGCTGTACGCGAAGGACTTCGGGTTCTAGGGAGCGACTGAAACCTTTTAGCCAACCCATCGTTTAGCGTCACTGGAGAAAACACGGATGTGGGCCCGTCCGGATCTTCTCGCCGAGCTGAAAGGGCTCGGACTTCTCCGGAGCCCGGCACTCGAACGGTCCTTCCTCCACGTCCGGCAGGAGTCCTTTCTCCCGGACGCATTCGGAACGCTCGCGTACGCAGACATGCCACTCCCGGTCCATGTATCGCCCAGTCCGCCCACGATGCCGTCGGCCCGGTGTCTGATCGCCGCCCTCGACTTGCTGGAGCCGTTCTCCGACCTCCGGGTCCTAATCGCCGGCTGTCGCGGCGGCTATCCCGGGGCCCTGCTCGCCGAGATTGTCGGACCGGACCGGGTCGTCGTCGTGGAGACGGATGAGGAACGGCGCACACGGGCGTCGCGGCGACTCCAGGCCGCCGGGTTCGAGGCCGTCCGCGTGCTTCCGGCCCTGCCGCCGGAGACGTTCGACCGGATTCTCGTCCTCGACGCGACCCCGCCGCGACAACTGGTCCCCCTGCTCGCGGACCCGGCATTCCTGATCGCCCGCGGTCGAGGCGTGCACGACCTTGCCTTCGTGAAGCTCGTTCGACAGGGGGGCGAGACGGTCCAGATGACGTTCACCGAGGCGCCCTCCGACGTGATGGCAGGATCCGCGCGCTCAGGTGACATCGGTCCGGTCGACTTCGGCCGGCTGTTCGCCGTGGAAGACCTCCTGGCCCACGCCTGGGAAGGCCGCGTCACGGGCCATTACGACCAGCATTTCCGCGACATCGTGGACGAGACGTTCGCGCAAGGCCCCCTCGACCCGAGCGCGTTCGACCAGGCAGAGGAGCCGTGCAAGGACGCGGCTCGGCGCGCGTTCCAGGCGGCGTACATCCTCCAGAGTGCCGGGGAGTTGGAGCGGGCCGCGGACGCCTACGAAAGGTCGATCCGGCTCGAGGCGACCGCGGAGGCGCACACGTTCCACGGATGGGCCCTCAGTTTCATGGGTCGCTACGACGCCGCGATCGAGGAGTGCAAGCGCGCGATCGAAGTGGACCCTTCGTTCGGGAATCCGTACAACGATATCGGGGCGTATCTGATCGAGCTCGAACGCCTCGATGAAGCGATCCCCTGGCTCGAGCGGGCGATCTCTGCGCCTCGATATTGCTGCTACTTCTACGCCCACACGAACCTGGCGCGGGTGTACCTCCAGAAAGGCCTTCGCGAGAAAGCGCGAAGGGCCCTGCGTCAAGCCCTCGACGTGAACCCCGAATACGAACCCGCCCAGGAACTCCTGCGGCGGATTGAACGGGAAAGCGGCTATTTCGGCTGAAGGCCGAGGACCGCGTCCCGAAAGACGGTGAAATCGTCGTCCGAGAGCGTCGCGTCCGGGCCCTTCGAAACGAGGAATTCCGCGGGACCTTGGTCCGTCGTCAGGAATAGGCGGTCTTCCGTCCTCCGGTTTCCGACCGCGTCCTCCGCGGGCCGTACCGTGTGCGACACCTCACGGACCGCCCTTCGTTCGATCGCTTGGTGGACCGCATAGCCCTGGAATTGTTTCACGTTCCAGGCGCCGTGAACCTCGAGATGGGCCCGCAGCTCCAGGAGACGGTCGTCGGTCACGAGGAGGGTGCCTCCCTGGACCGGGAGGACGATCAAAGGCCGCTCGTCCGGGTCGAGGTGATAGGCAAAGAGGGAGAGCCGATACGGATCGCGTTTCGCCGAGCGCGCGAGGCCGAGGAACGCCGTGTCGTCGAAGGCATCCGCATCGCGCATCGATGCGGCGAAGGATCTCCCGGAAGATGAACGTTCGCGGGAAACGGGCACCCTTAAGAGAACCGCCTTCATGGTGCCGCCGGCTGTGTCACCGACGAAGCTCGACGAGGCAAAGGCTGCCCTGGAACGCGGCGCGTTCGACGAAGCGCTTCGCCTGATCGAAGTCGCAAACGCCGAGACTCCGGACGACACGGAAACCCGGGAGCTCTATGCTGTCACCCACCTCGCCAAGGCGATTCGCCTCTCGGAGGAAGCCCGAAAAGCGCGCCAAGCGGCGTTGGGACAACGAAAAATCGAGTACGAGGAAGAGTTCCAGGACGACCCTCAGGTATCTCAGACCTTTGACGAGGCCCTCGCGGCGATCGAGGACGTCCTCCGGGTCGAGCCGACCCATTGGAAAGCCCGAATGCTGAAGGCCTCCCTCCTGTTCCGCCGAGACCGGGAGTCCGGGCGACCGCAGGCCCTCGCAATCTTGCACGCGCTGGCCGTCGCGGAGCCGACGAACAAGCAAGTGCCGTTCGCGATCCGAAAGATCGAACGACCGTGCGAACGATGTGGCGACACCGGTTTCTGCCCGCCCTGCAAGGGTCGTGGTCACCGTCAGTTCCTCGGCCTCGACCGAAAGTGCGAGCGGTGTTATGGCCGCGGCATCTGCCCGGCCTGCGGCGTCCTCTAGTCACTCCTCGTCATCGTCGAGGTCCGCGAGGGCGGGATCCTTGCCCTCGATCCATTCCACGCGGTCCGCCCGGCCGATCTCGCCGCACGAGAGGCACTCCCAGCCTAGGGCGTAGTCCTCGAACATCACGAGCCCTCTCTCCTCCTTGGAGCATTTCGGACACGGGCCGGTCACGTAGCCGCTGACTCGGAACACCCGGATGACGACCTCAGACATGGACGTCATCCTCGAGTCTCATTCGTCGGCCGACTCGTCCCTCCCGGTCGGGGAGACATACCAGTCCGGAACGCCTTGGTCGCCGCCGAGGTCGCACTTCGGGCAGACGTAGTCGAGGATCGGATAGTTTCCGTGGGCGTGTTGGACGAAGAAGACCTTGTCGGAGCCGCACTTCTCGCACTTCTGCGGGTCTCCCCCGATGTTCTTCCGGCTGAACACGGAGCGCACGACGACTCCGGGCGAAGATAAAGTTGCCGGTCTGCGCAAGTTCTATGCGAATCCGTGCGCTCGCCCCGCCATGTTCCTTCGATTTGCTCGATTCCGTTTCCGAGAGGGCAAGGAGGCCGAGGGACTCCGAATCCTCCGAGGCCATGCCAAAGCAATCCGGGCATCGCCGGGTTGCCGCGATGCCTGGCTCGGCCAAGGTCAACATCCGGCGACGGAGTGCGTGGTAATCGCCCTGTTCGAGGACGAAGACTCCCTTCGACGCCTCGAAGGCCGACTCCGATCGGACCCGACAAGAGGAGGCGATTTCTTCGCTCTCTTGCCCCTGACGACGCAGCCGCCGGAAGTCGTCCCGTACGAAGTCCAGGACCTCGGATAACGTACGGAGAACCTTTTTCGGTGGGAGGCCCATCGCGTCCCGGGGAGCGAACGTGGCGATTGCCTTCTCCGTGCTCGATCGGCAGCTGACCCGGGACATCCGCCAACTGCACGACTACCTGTGGGATTCGACCTGGACCGGCAACGAGTCCAAGCTTCAGACGAGCCTCATGAAAGGGGCGAGCTCACTCGATACGTTCATCCATGCGGGCGGACGACTTCGCAAGAACGCGGAGGCCCTGGCGAAACCTTGGAATCGGGAACATCAAGGGAGCTCCCTTTTCGAACTCCTCGATGACGCATTGGGACTGACTGCGGCGACCGAGCTGGTCCGGACGGGAAAGGCTCACGAAGCCGTCATGCGAGCGCAGGGCGTCGTCGAGAGCACGAGCATCGGGGTCTGTTCGGAGGCGGGCCATTTCGAGATCGTGGAGGAATGGGAGGCCCACAAAGTCGACTTCCATACGTACACTGCGAGAATCGCCGCCGTCCTTGAGGCGAAACTGATTCCGCAAGCGACTCAGTTCCGACGCGTGATCAACGCCGTCCACAACTTCGGGAGCGAGTGGGACGGCTCGGCCTCGAAGGACGAGCAGAGACTCGCAGCGCGATCCGCGATCGAAAGCGCCGCGTGGTGCGTGAGCCGGAGCGTCGGAATCCGGACGATGTTCGGCGCGTCGCCGAAGGTGTCCGAGAAGGACTTCGGCATCATCTTAAACCTCATCGTGAACCGGCTCTAGCGACGATAGCTGGCGCCTCGGAGACCCGTAGACCCATCGTCCTCCTTAAGACGGTCGAGCTCTTTCGGGACCGAGCCTGCGGGTGGGATTCGATGCGAGCAACAAAGCCCATCGTGATCAAGATTGGCGAGACCCGGATCGACCGAGAGGGGATCAAGCAAATGCTCGCCGCTCTCGGCGTGTCCAAGGAAGGATCGACGCGGTTCGAAAAGGCGCCGGACACCGGAGAGACGCTCATCGAGCTCGCCGGTCGGATCTGTTACGAATCGTTCGAAATTGGATTGAACCCGAACGTCACGAAAATTCGGCTCGACCCGAAAGACTATTTTGAAAACCTGTTGCGGAAAGGCGACGGGAGCGTCGCGGAACACGGCCTGGTCAATTTCGTCATGATCGGTGTCTCTCGTGTGATGACGCACGAGCTGGTTCGGCACCGAGTCGGCGTGGCGGTGAGCCAAGAATCCCTTCGATACGTACGGCCCAAGGAGGTGAACTTCTGGATCCCGGACGAGCTCAGCCCCAAGCAGGCCGAAGCGATGAGGGCCGCGGTGGAACAGTCTGAAGAGGCCTACCGCGCGCTCGAGGGAAGCATTCCCTGGGACAAGATGACGATGGACGAGAAAAAACGATTGACCTCGGCCCTTCGCCGTATTCTCCCGGACGGACTTGCGACGAACGTCATCTGGAGCGCGAACCATCGAACGTTGCGGTGGGTGATCGAGATGAGGACGGATCCCGCGGCGGAAGTGGAGATCCGGATGGTGTTCGATCAGGTCGCGCAGATTTGCAAACGCGACTATCCCAACATCTATCAGGATTTCCAACGGAAAGAATTGCCAGACGGGACCGGTTCGTGGCGTCCCACCTTGCGGTCCAAAGTCTAGGCCGACGCCGGGTCAAAGCCAGCGAAACAAGACCTTCCAGAACTCGGCCTTCTCGGGTTTCTTCACGCCCGCGAGGACCGTTTGTAGAACATGCTTCTTTTGGGCGTCCACGGTCTCGTATCCCGCCGACATCGCATCATAGGGAGAAAGGCGTTCGAGCAGCGTCCTCTCGACGAGGATGGCTTGTCCTTCCCCGACGACCTCGTCTTTGAATTTCACGACGAGACGGTTCCCGGGAACGAGCGCGATCCGGTCGTGTTCCTGCGGTGTGAGGTAGGTCTGGTAGACGTATTGTTTGCGAATTTTCTCCTCTGCACCCGGATACACGATCACGATCGTCTTGGGTGGCGCCGCGTTCGGTGGGATCATGGACGCGTCCGCGGACGAATCCCCGAGCGGAGATGAAGCTTTCTCTCGTCAGAGCGCGGCGAGCACTTCGTCCGTGTGGCCTTCGACGTGGACCTTGGGCCAGACTCGAGTGATTTTGCCATTCTCGTCAATGAGGAAGGTCGTGCGTTCGATCCCGAAATGTTGGCGACCGTACAGGTTCTTCTTTTTCCAGACGCCGTAGGCCTCCGTCACCTTGCCCTCGTCGTCGCTCAACAGCGGGAAGTTCAGATGGTACTTGTCGCGGAACTTGCCGTGGCTCGCGGCGTCGTCCCGACTGACTCCGAGGACGACCGCTCCCTTCGAGGTCACGCGACCGAGGTTGTCTCGGAAGCTGCACGCTTCCTTCGTGCATCCCGGCGTGTCGTCCTTCGGGTAAAAATACAGGACGACCTTCTTCCCTCGGAAGTCCTTCAGGGACATCCGCCGTCCGTCGTCGGATCGCAACGCGAAGTCGGGGGCCGTTTCGCCAACCGCGAGCATCGAGATTCCTCGCATCGTGCAAGCGTCGGTCCGGCATAACGTCACCGATTCCGCTGGTGACCGGGGTCTCTCCTGTCATTGCGGCGCTTCAGGCAGTATAGTATCAAGTCTGGTATTTCTCGTCGCATCCTTTATGTAAACGTACCAAGTTTGTTTGCATCAGCCCTCCCAGCCGCAGGTGCAATTAGGGACTCCATGGCCCGCAAGGCGAGTTCTAGTAAGCCGCCGGCCCCCAAGTCGGGGTTCCGACCAACGTTGGAGAGGCTGAAGCCGTCGAAGCCGATCCAGGCGTCCGAGGCCGCCTCCGCCCAACAGGGCATGCTGCAACTCACGTTCGCGCGGCACGCCCACGGATACGGATTCCTAGCCGCCTTCGCGTTCGCGTTCAACGTGATTCTCCTCGTGTTTTTTGCGGCCCAGCCCTCACCGATTACCGGACTTCGGCTCGACCACATCCTCTGGCTTCTTCCGGCGGTCGCTGGCGCCCTGACTTCCTGGGATGCCGTACGCCTGAAACGGGAACCCTATCGACGTCACTACGTATCCAGCCACTTCGCAAGCTCCTGCGTGGGAATGGTCCTCTTCTTCGTCGTTGCGTTTGCAATCATCCTTGCGATGCAGAAGATCCTGCCAGACTGGCTCATCCCCTTCATTTACCCGCTTTCGGCCGCGGGCGTGCCGCTCACGATTGTTTCCATTGGCATGACATGGCAAGGCCTCAGTGGTCGAAAGGTGGCTAGCTTCGGGTTGGCCTTGTTCCTCCCTGTTCTCATGGTCTTCTTGACACTCTTCGATCCCAATCTCTCTATATTGACAATCGATGGTCGAAACCTCTACACCTTCACGTACCTCATCGGGGCGCTCACGACGGAGATCTCCGGATCCCTTCTCCATATCATCGCGTCCTCGACCTCCGTGTACCAGCGGGAAATCCTGAAGGCCGACAACTCGAAGGTCGCCATGGTCCAGCAGGACTACCAGAAGAAACGGGAGGCCTTGGACTACAAGGAGCGGGCCCTCCGCGGCCGGGAGGCCCACCTGGAAGCCTTGCAGCAGGAGCTCGAGGACCAGGCGAAGGACCTGAAGACGAAACTCGCCGAGGTCATTACCCGCGAGGTCTCCATCGAGAAAGGGAGCACCCAATTGAGGGACCTGGACCGCAAGGTCGCGTCCGCCCGGGCGGAGATCGAGGCGAAGGCGGAAGAGATCCGCCTCCGGGACAGCGACCTGGCCACCCTGAAGACGGAGTTGGAGAAGACCCGACAGGCCGTGAGCACGCGGGAGGCTTCCTTGGCGGAACGGGAGAAGGAAGTGAAACGGGCGTCCATCGAGCTCACCTCGAAGGTCCGGGGCTCGGAGACGAAGCTCAAGTCCATCGAAGAGCGCGAGGCCCGGCTGCTGGAGCACGAGAAGACGTTCGACTCGACCCGTACGACCCTCCTGAAGAAGGAGAAGGAATTGCAGTTGAAGGACTCCGAAATCCGCATGAAATCGGAGCGGCTCGGGGGCACGACCTCTGCGGCGGAGGCGACCCGGATCCGAGAGCTGAAAGAATGGGAGTCCAAGATCCTCGCCAAGGAGAAGGAGGTCGGCAAGCAGGAGGTCGACCTCAGGACGCTCGAGAGCCAACTCCGCGAACGGTACGAGAACGCGACGCGGATCGACAAGCAGTTCCAAGGTCAACGCCGGATGTACGAGGATCGCGAGACCGAGTTCGTCTCTCGAGAGAAGGCGATCGCCGACCAGGAGGCCACCTTGCGTCAGCGGGCGTCGGAGGTCAACCGCCAGGCGGCCGCCGTGGAGGAAGCGCAGAAGGCCCTCGATGATAAGACGAAGAAGTACTCGGAACTCTTCAAAGACGCGAAGATGAAGGAAGCCGCCGTGGGCTCGAACGCGGAAGACATTCGGCGGCAGAAAGAGACGCTCAGCACGCGGGAGAAGAAACTGTCCGACATGCAGGCGAACCTCCAAGCCGAGATCAAGAGGTTGAATGAGGAAAATCGGAACCTCCTCGAGCGGGCGAAGGAATTGGAGGAACGCGAATCGGACGTCCAACTTAAAGCCCTCGAACTCGAGACGAAGACGCATGAGGGTCGTTCGGGCGGATCGACGCCGGGTATGCGCGACCTCGACCGCGACGCACAACTCGAGGCGTGGGAACAGCGGCTGCGCGATCGCGAGGAAGAGTTCAAACGCCGCACGTATCAGAAAGAGAAGGAGATGGAGATGCGGGAGGGCGCCGTGAAGGCCCGCATCACGACCGCAGCGGGCGCCGTGGAGGCCGAGGAAGCGATCGCCATCGAGAAGAAGGCGGCGCGCGTGAAGACGGGAACGCCGCGGCTGGATGACCTCCTCTATGGAGGAATCCCATTCAATTCCAACGTGCTCTTCGTCGGACCCGCGTTCGTCGGGAAGGAAGTTGCCCTCCTGAACTTCATCGCGGAAGGCCTGAAGAAAGGGATCCCCGTCATCATCATCACGACGACGAAACTCCCGATCGACGTGGCGAAGGACATCGCCCCCATCCTCCCGACCTTCGTCGAATACGACCAGCTCGGTCTCGTGCGGTGGATCGATTGCACGTCACCAATGGCCTCGGGGAAGCCGGTGAAAGAAAAGAATGTCTGGCGTGTGAACGGGCCGACGGACTTCGACAACATCTACCAAGTCGTCAATCAACTTGATGAGGAATTCAAGAAGAAATATCCCTACTTCCGGCTCGCGTATCTCACCCTCAGCTCCTCGATCACCCAAGCGGACGAGCGGGACGCGATGAACTTCTTCCAGCGGCTCGTGAACCGGCTGCGGCAAACGAAAGCCGTGTCCGCGATCGCGCTCGAGCGGGGCATGCACAACGACCAAACCCTCGAGGCGATGGAGCACATGGTCGACGGCGCGATCCACTTCAAATCGGACAAGCAGAAGACGCAGCTTCAGGTCGTTGGCTTGGGGGAAGTCCAGACCCACGACTGGGTACCCTACAAGTTCACGAACAAAGCGATCATGATCGGATCGTTCCAGCTCGAACGCATTCGCTGACGTCGGACATTCGGACCCTCGGAAGTTTTTTTGAACCAGAGCGAGATGCCTACTCCGGATCGGGCCTTGAGATATGGAACGCGGATGCACGGTTCACAAACTCGTTGCGGACATCGCCCTCTTCTCCGGGCGCAGGGTCCTCCTTGTGAAATATCGCGACGTGGCTCGATACGATGGCCAAAGAGGATGGTTCCTCCCGGACGATTTCCTCGTTCACGAGGAGCACCCGCGAGACGCCGCGAAACGGATTGCTCGGGAGCAAACCGGGGTCGAGCTCGAGGACGCCCGTTTGAGCCACATTGAGTCCTTCGGGAATGGGGCTTGGCATCTCATCTTCCACTATCGAGCCGACTTGCCGACGCCGACCGTCAAACCGGGGCCGAATATTGCGGCGACCGAGTGGTTCGAACGGAGGAAGCTTCCGACTCGTTCCGAGTTTGCGCACGAGGGCTGGGCAATCGACGTTCTCAAATCGATGGAGCCATAGTTCCACTCTTCGAACTAGCGCCCGCGCAGACGCTGTGCCGAGAGGACGCCCGCAATGACCATGGCGCCTCCCACCGCGGTCGCCGGCGTAAGCGGTTCCCCGAGGATCGCGATGCCACCAAGGACGGCGACCAGGGTGCTCGCATAAATGTAGGCGGCCGCCGACGCCGCTGGCAGCCGGGCGAGGGCGCGAAACCAAATCACGTACCCGAGAAAGGTGGGGAACACGGCCAAGAACACGACGGGCACCCACCCGTCGACACCCATCGACTGCAAGTCGCTGATGAAGGCCGGGGCCGTGACGGCGATCAACGGGAGGAGCAAGGCGGTACCAATCAGCAGGGTCCACGCCACGAGCGTGACGGGAGGATAGCGGCCGAGGTACCGCTTCCCGAAGACGGCGTACAAGGCGGAGAACACGGCGGACGGGATCACCGCGAGCGCACCCTCGGACGCCTGGAAACGAAACTGGCTTTCCGGTCGGGCGAGGAAGATCATTACCCCGAGTCCCGCGAACGCGAGGGCGATTCCCTGAACCTGGAATCGCTGGAGGCGTTCCCGAAGGAGGGAGGCGGCGAGCACCGCGATGAAGGCGGGCGTCGAGGCAATGATGAGGGCGGCCGTCCCCGCGGTGACGGACGCATCGGATTCTCCGAGGTTCAGGAAGAGGTGATAGCCGGTGAAACCGACGAACGCAAGGAGGGTGAGATAGGGCAGGTCTGCCTTCGCCGGGAAGGGTCGGAGTCGGCGGGTCGCCGTCAGGTATCCAAAAAACAGGACGTCGGCGAGGGCGAACCGCAGGAAGGTCAGTGTGATCCACGACATGTGGACCAAGGCTTGTTTGATCGCCACGAAGGCGAGTCCCCAGAACAGGACGAGGAACATCAAAGAGGCGTGGACGGCCCGATTTCCGCCGAGTCGATCCTTGGGCGTCGCCACATTCGCGAGAGCTTCACATTTGATAAAAAGCTGTGCGCGTCCATCGCCGGGGGCGCGCTAGAGTCCGCGTTATGCGCCTTCACCGGACATGGAGCAAGGAAACCGTCGCCCTCACAAGAGATACACGTTTGGAAAGTCAGGTGCCTCGGCCTTGAAGAGATTTGAGGACTCCTTGGAACCGCTGAGCCGCTGAGTCAGTTCTTTCTGGCCGCGCTCGAGCATCTCTGGGTTGTATGAGTATTGGATCCGCACGTAATTCGTCGCTCCAACGGACGTCTTGCGATTCAGGAAGCGCGCGAAGTCTTTCCAGCCGGGCGGCTGTCGAGAGAAGACGTTCGCCATCTCGACCGCGAACCGACCGCCAATGAAGAACGCTTTCCATTCGTTTACGTTCCGCTCGTCCAGGCGACCTTCCACGAGCTTCGCCACACCTTCGGCGTAAGACGGATTGATGTACTGACGGAACGCCTCCATGTTCGCCAGGGCCTCTTCCAGATTGCCTACATCCTCCGGAACCATGGCGGGTTTGGGCGGGGCGAAATACCAAGCTGCCTGGTACGCTGCGTAGCGCGGCTTTCCGTCCGCGGCTTCCTGCTCCGCGGCCCACCGGTCGATGATGAAGTGCACACGGTTGTGGGCCAGCAGATAGTCGAGAACGAGCGTGGTCTCCACCTTGTCCGCGACATCGTCCACATTCTTGTCTGCGTACTTTCCTAGATCCCTCCAGATGATTCGATGATATTCTTCCTTGAGAGCTCGAAGACCGCCTTCTCGAATGTAGACCCCCCACCGCTCCGGAGCGAGACGGAAGCTCACGTAGAACGCCACGGCTTCGGGTCCCAGCTTCAGCATGGCGGGCAATGCGGTCGCATCCTTCGCGGCTTCCACCCGAAAGGTGGACAGATTCTCCGACGTGAGATCGAAGGACCGAGCCCCCTCAAGCGAGGGCACCTGTACGTACCCCGGCACTCGGATGGTCTTGGGGTCGCAGAACTCGGGGTGAGTTGGCGCGAACTTCGACAGATCCTCCATGGCGCTCCCGATATTCGAGGCCGACTTAAGGACTTGGCTCTAATATAGGAGGCATTCGACGACGCGTCCTTCGACTGCCTTCGGCACCAGCGAATCGGGAGGCCGGAACTCGACTAGGATTGTGCTCCCCTCGACGCGGATGTCTCGAATCGCATCGCCCAGCGGACCTCCGGTTTCCTGGACAATCTTGCGAATCAATACCTGGACCGGTGCCGGGTCGGACTTCCCGACATCTCGACGCGCAACGAGTCCGTTGGCTTCCCACTCCTCGACGGGCCCCGCCAACGCCTCGCGTCCGGCGAGCTCCGGAGAGAGCCATCGTTCTTCGAGGAGTGCGATCACATCTCGGCCTTCCCATCCGCAGGTCGCGAGGGCGACCGGACACCGGGGATGGAATCGACATCCTGCGGGAGGCCAGATCGCATTCGGGACTTCGCCTCGCGGCAAGACTTTCTTGGTCCTCCGCTCTGGATCCGGGATCGGGATGGCTTGGAGCAGGGCGCGCGTGTACGGATGCTTCGGATTGGCGTAAATCGTCCGAGCAGGCCCCATCTCGACGATTCGGCCGAGGTACATGATTGCGATGCGGTCGCACATGAACTTCGCGGTCGCGAGGTCGTGCGTGATGAAGAGGTACGTAAGGTGATGCTTCGCCTTCAGCTCCATTAGGAACTCGAGCATTCGCGCACGAACGGACATGTCAAGCATCGCAACCGGCTCGTCCGCCACGATGAGCTCCGGGCGCAAAGCGAGAACGCGTCCCGCGACCACGCGTTGCTTCTGGCCTCCGCTCAGTTCGTCCGGATACTTGTCATAATAGAATGCAGGAGGTCGAAGACCGACATCGTCGAAGATCCGGTAGACGGCCTGCCGGAGGTCGGCCTCGGACTTTGGAGCGACCCGCTCACCGGTTTCCGTTGCAAGTCCATGAGTTCGTAGGACATCCGCGGTCGCCTCCCCGACGGTCATCGCGGGGCTGAGGGCCGCGTGTGCGTCCTGGTAGATCAACTGAATCCGCTCGCGAACGTGAAACAAGGTCTTCGGGTCCGGATGGGTCATGTCGTCCCCGCGGAACAGGATCCGGCCCGAGGTGGCTCGGACGAGTCCGACGAGCGTCTTCGCGATTGTAGTCTTCCCGCATCCGCTCTCGCCCACGAGGCCGAAGACCTCGCCCTCGGCGATGGAGAAGCTGACCCCGTCTACCGCGTGGACCTTCACATCGCCTCCGCCCAGGATCCGCTGAACGAAGCCCCGGAATACGGGGAAGTGTACGTGGAGGTCCTCTACATCGAGGAGGGCAGCGCTCATGACGATCGACCTAGTAGAGATGGCATGCGACCCTCCGGTGGTCCTCTCCCACGAGACGAATCTCGGGAAAGACGGCCTCGCAGACGGCCATTCGCTTTTCACATCGCGGGTAGAAAGGGCACCCCACCGACTCTCCGAGGAGGCTCGGCGGGGCTCCAGGAACGGAGTAGAGTTTCGTCGTGTCCAGATCGATCACGGATCGGAGGAGCCCTTGAGTGTAAGGATGGTACGGCTCCCGGAATAGGGGAACGGTCGCCCCCTCCTCGGCGATCCGACCCGCGTACATGACCGCCACGCGGTCCGCGAATTCGGCCACGAGGCCCAGGTTGTGCGTGATCAGGAGGACGGCCATGTCGTATTCGTGCATGATTGATTGCAGCAACTGGAGGATTTGCGCCTCCAAGATCACGTCCAACGCGGTCGTTGGCTCATCGGCGATGAGGAGGGCGGGCTTGAACAGAAGGCACAGTGCGATCATGATGCGCTGGCGCATCCCCCCGCTCAGCTCGTGGGGATACATGTTCATCCGGTCGGCTGGGACTCGTACGTCCGCGAGGACCTTCAAGGCTCGCTTCACCGCAGCTTCCGGCCTCACGTTCGGGTCGTGCGCCTGGATGGTTTCGATGAAATGGTCGCGAATCCGCATCAACGGGTTCAAACGGGTCATCGGGTCTTGGAAGATCATCGCAATATTGCGGCCCCGCAGGTCGCGCATCTCCTTCGGGGAACGGCTGGACAGGTCGATGCCGTCGAACCGCACGGTTCCCGAGATCCGAGCGTTCTCAGGAAGCAGACGCAGGATGGCACGCCCGAGTGTGCTCTTCCCGCATCCGCTCTCTCCCACGAGCCCAACGGTCGTTCCCTTCTCGATCGTCAGGTCCACGTCCGTGACCGCGTGAACGGGCCCGTCCGGCGTGTCAAAGGTCACGGAGAGGCCTTTGGCCTCGAGAAGGACCGTCAGGCTTCCACCTTCGCCTTGAAATCCTTCTTCCGCAGGAGCGGATTCAGGATGTCGTTCAACCCTTCGCCCACGAACGTGAGCGCGGTCGTCAGGATCAGGATGAACAGGCCTGGATAGAACGTGGCCCACCAGGACGCTTCGAACCGCTGCCAATTCAAGCTGATGTCGAAGCCCCAGTCCGGGATGCCCGGGGGAAGTCCGAGGCCGAGGAAGGTGAGTCCGGCCTCCGTCAGGACGGAGTCCGCCGCGTTCACACTGAAAATGACCGGTATGCTTTGTGCCACGTTCGGAAGAACATATCGGATGATGACCCTCCGGCGTGGCATCCCGAGGGCGATGGCGGCCTCCACGTACGGCTCTTGTTTTACCGCGGCGACATGGTTCCGAATCACGCGGAAATACGTGGGAATGTAGATGATGGCGATCGCGACGGAGATATTCAGGATTCCGCGACCGATGATGGCGGCGATCACGATCGCGAGCAGGAGCCCCGGAAAAGCGTAGATCGAATCCATGACGAGGACCAGGATCCGGTCCAACCGTCCGCCGACGAAACCCGAAAGAAGTCCGATTGGCAGACCGATCGCGAGCGAAATGGTCGTCGCGACCGCGATAATCGCGAGGGGCACTCGGGCGCCCCAGATGATCCGGCTCAATACGTCTTGCCCGGACCGATCGACGCCCATCACGAAACGACCGCCGGGGGGCGTTTCCGGGTCCGCCACCTTCGTATTCGGATCGAACGGCGCGAGGAACGGTGCGAAGATGGCCATGACGATGATCGCGAGGACAATCCCGATTCCGATCCAGACGATGATTCCCGCGGCTGTCCTGGACTCGCGAAGGAAGTGCGCGAACAGACGGCCTGCCGGCCGGCCGACGAAACGACCCAGGATTGTCGCGCGGCCTCTCGCATCCCCGCCGGCCATGGCCCACCTAATATCGGATGCGAGGATCCACGAACGCGTTCACGATGTCGATGAGGAGGCTGATGACGACCATCAGAATGCCGTAGTAGACGACCGCTCCTTGGATCGCGGGATAATCGCGGTAGCTGATCGCATAGAACACAAAACGGCCCATGCCTTCGAACGAGAAGACGGTCTCCGTCAAGATGGCCCCGCTGAACAACAACGCGAACGTGAGGCCCATCGTCGTGATAACCGGGACGAGGGCGTTCTTCAACGCGTGCCGGAAGAATACAGAGCGTTCCGGAATCCCCCTCGCGCGTGCCGCCTCCACGAAATCCGAGCCCATCGACTGGATCACGTTGACGCGCGTAATGCGAATGAAGAATCCCGATAGGACAATCCCGAGCGTGAGCGAAGGGAGGATCAAGTGGGCGACCGCGTCCGCAAAGCCTCGGAGATCACCGGACAAAAGGGTGTCGACCGTGTACATGCCTGTGAACCGTGGTGGCAGGTTGAGTCGTGGCGAGAAGCGACCGGACACCGGCAACCATCCGAGCCACAATCCGAAAATGAGCTTCAGGATGAGGCCGAACCAGAAGATCGGGATATTGTACGCCATGGAGGCGAAGATGCGGGTCCCGAAATCGGTGGGCCGATCGCGGCGGGTCCCGGCGAACGTGCCCAAGCCGATCCCAAACACGCTCGCCACGATCATCGAGGAAATCGTGAGCTCGAGCGTGGCGGGCATTCGATCCTGGATTTCCTGGATCACCGGTTTGCTCGACACGATGGACGTCCCCATGTTCCCGGTGAAGACGCCACGCAGGTACGTGAAATACTGGACATAGAGAGGATCGTACAGGCCCAGCTCCCGCTTTATCTGGTCGATGACCTGGGGATTCCCTTTCTCGCCGTAGATCGCGCTCACGGGGTCACCCGGCGCAACCCGAAGCAAGAGAAACGTGAACGTCAGGAGGATCAGGAGCATGGGAACCATCAGCAGGACGCGGGTGATCACGTAGGCCCGAAGCGAAGCGGACGATCCCGCCAAATGGTTCTCCTCCCTACTGATGGAGAAAGGGAGAAAAGGAAAAAAGGTTGGGGTTTCCAGTCGTCCGACTCACGAAACGCTGATCGTGAAGTATCGGAAGAACTGGATCGGGTCCAGCACGATCCCGGAAACGGTTGGCTTGAACACGACGGTCTGCTTTGTCTGCCAAAGCGGGATGTACGGCACGTCGGCAGCGAGCCCCGACTGGATGTCCCCGAACAGGCTCGCCCGTTGGGTCGGATCCGCCGTCGCGGCTTGCGCCTCGATCTTTGTGTCCATCGACGCGTTGTGGTACCAGTTCCCGAAGGACGCGCTGCCGCCCGAGGCCCAGTGGAGGAACGGGAAGACGTAGTCGTCCGAGTCGAAGTAGTCGGGGAACCATCCCAGGAGGAAGACGTCGAAATCGCCCGCTCTCCACGCGGCCTTGTAGTCCGTCCACTCCCTGAGGTCCAAATTCACCGTGACCATGCCGGTCGCTTCCCACGCCCGCTTCAAGGCCTGGGCGACGAAGATCTCCGGGTCGCCGTAGTGGCTCGGGGTATACCAGAGCTTGACGACGAACTTGTTCGTGGCGCTGAAGCCGGCTTGCGTCAGCAAACTCTGAGCGGCGGCCAGGTTCGGAGAGGCACCATACGCCGTCTTGAAGGCGTCCTGATGACCGAACATCCCTTGTGGGACCAGGCTGTACAGCGGTGCGACCGTTCCCGAATAGGCGCTCGTGGAGATGTCCGTGCGGTTCGAGGCGTATGCGAGGGCCTTTCGGAGTAGCGCCCCGCTTGCATCCGAGAACACGGTGGTGTGGGGGCACTTACCCGCAGGAAGGGGACGTATCGCCGAAACGTCCGCAGCACCGCACATATTGAACACGAGGTATCGGATGACCGGACTGTCGCCCTGTTGCGTCTTCACGGCGGAGTTCGTTGCGAAGTCCGCAAAGTCCGGAGGCAGAAGGCTCCGGTACGCGACATCGATGGCACCCGTCTTCATCGCGAGCTTGAGGTCGACCGCCGTCGTGAAACGGACGATTGTCACACGCGACATCTTCGGCGGCGTCCCATAGTAGTTCGGATTCGCGGTGAGCTCGTACCGCTGGTGCGGCAGGTAGGTGCTGAGTCGGTACGGACCACTCGACACGATTACATTCGGATAGAACTTCTTTGTGTCGAAGGATTTCGGTTCGACCGGAGCCGTGATTGTGAATGCGAGAAGAGAGACGAATGGCGACCACTTTTGTCGCAATGTCACTTTCACGCTCAGAGCGTCGACGATCTGCACGCCCTGAGCTGTATAGTTTGCCCACGCGGAGTCCTTCCGGGTGGCGTTCGCGGTGTCTCCAGGAACGGTCCAATATTCCTGAGTCCCAACGACGTAGCCTAGGAGGAACGCCGGTTCGCCGTTGAGTTTGACGACTCGGTCGAGAGAATATTTCAGCACGGTCGCATTGATCGGCGTTCCATCCTCGAACTTGAGGTTCGCGCGCAGGTGGAGCGTATATGTGAGCTCGTCCGCGCTGATCCCGCCGTTCGTCAAACTTGGGACCTCCGACAGCAAGTCCGGCGTGAGGTTCGTCGTTCCTGGCACATACGTTAGGAGCATCGCCATTGTGTTTTGGATGATGTTCCCGGAGAAGTAATCGTAGGCATCCGCGGGGTCAAAGGTAATCTCGTCGTCGGTTGTGCCGACCACGAGGACCCTCGCGGGTTGCGGTGCGGTCAGGACCACGTATGCCGCGGCCCCTCCTACGAGGAGGATGACCACAATGACCACGACGATGGCAAGTAATCTCCGGCTTCCCCCGCGCACTGGTGTTGCTGGCTCAGGTGTTACCAAGTTCATCCGCCCCTTGTCCGTTACCCAACTCGGACCGCCGTTCGGCCACGGTATTCGGTGTGCGGTCTTAAGCGTTTTCCAGCGGTGACGGCGGAGTTCGTCAGATGTCCAACGTACTCTGCCTGCCGCCGGTATGGTGCAGGCGCTCGATGGCCTTCTCCACCCGGTCGCGGGAGAATTCGCGCTCCTCGCAGAGAAAGCGAAAGACGGCTCGCTCGTCCGGGGACCTTAAGGCGGGGACCGATTCGGTCGACACCGGAGGGTTCGCGAAGAAACTCCGGATCGCCTCGAGCGTCTCAGGCAACGCGGCGGACACCTCGGCTGGAGCACCTTCGAGAGATTTCCATTCCCGAATTCGTTTCACCGCGGTCTTCGGTCCGATTCCTTTCACGCCTTCGTTGAAATCCGTGCCCACGAGAATCGCGACATCGATCAGCTGGTCTTGCGTGAGCCCGAGGTGCGCGAGGTTCTCTTCCAGGTCGAGGACTTCCGGCGCCACGTATCGGGACCGGCCTTGACTCGGGAGAAATTCGGTCGAGCTGACGGCCAGAAATCGGACCATCCGAGGGGCGCCGAACAGCAGGGAGTCGTAATCTTTCGACCCCGCGGCCCAGACATCCCCGCGCCGCGCGAGGAACGCGGCCTGCGCCTCCCCTTCGCTCGGGGCTTGAATCCACGGAATGCCGAGCAGGCCGAGGAGCGTCTTTGCTTCTTCAACCATCGGCCTCGTCAGCCGCGAGGTCATCACGGCTTTGGACCACGCCGTCGAGGTGTCTCCCGAAGCGACGGCGACCTGATACTCCCGCTGCGACTTCTCGCGGACCTCGCGTCGCTTGCGGATCTCCGCCCACTTCAGCTCCGGAGGAGGACCGTCGAATACGAACACGGGACGAATTTCGTAATCGGCGATGAGGCGCGTCGTCCGGAACACCAGGCCGTTGAGGTGCGAAGTAATCCGACCTTGGGAATCCTGCAAAGGCGTCCCATCGCGGGTGCGCATGATCGAGAGAAACTGATACAATTCGAGATTGCCGTCGATCGCGATGGAGCGGCCATGGAGCGCCTCGAGGGTCGTTGGATGGCGGACCGCGATCGGAGTGAGGAGGACACCCACGCTGCGTCCACGCCAACGGCGGCCGTTAACCTTTGCGGCCTGTCCTCGGATGGTGAGAGATTGCCCCGGTCATCTAAGTGGGCGGCGTCGAAAAGGTCCACGCATCTCGATCCGTTGCAATCGCATCCAGGCGCGTGAGGGCTTCCTCCTTTGGGAGGCTAAGGAAAAACTTCCCGACATG
>WNEX01000424.1_pt1 | contig 19921 bp, 16 predicted proteins | sample 5399841 | NCBI WGS metagenome assembly WNEX01 (sample SAMN13153337, study PRJNA577476) | soil metagenome | isolation source: 40 cm grassland meadow soil 2 days after 1st rain plot 5 | place: USA:California | collected 2015-09-18 | reverse complement strand
GGGACCGTCCCTCTGGAGCGATGTTACATAAGTTCCTTGAGGCGGACAAGGGGCCGGCTCGATTGTCTTAGCTCCATAATTCTGTCACCCCTTAACGGCAACGTGAAAATGTCACCCCCTGAGCCCGCAGCCGGCCCTTTTCTCCCCGGTCTAAACCCCTGCATCCGAAGCCCTTATGTTTTTTATTTTTTCTTTCATTTTTCCTTGACAACGAAGTTACTTTGTGATACATTGATGTTGACTCTTCGGCATCCTCTTTTCGTGCCCCATGGCTCTCGGTTTTCTCGGTCGCGCGCCTCTTCAAAATCCCCTGGGAGTTGTGTGCAAATCTAACGCTTCTATTTTCAATCAGTTCCGAACTCTTTGTGCACAATGGACCACTTGCAACCCCTTTGCAATCAATCGTTTCCGCATTCTTTTTCATGTAACGGGGGGACGGGGTACCTTGGGCTCGGCTCTCTGCTGTCTGCCTTTGCATTCTTCTTGCAAATTTGCCGCTTTGTTTTCAATCAGTTGCAAGATGCCCCTCCCGCAACTCTTTTCTTTTCACACTTTTGCATTGTTGCCGGGGGTGGGTGGGGGGTAGGTACTGCCCAAGTGAAAGTGTTGCTTGAACTCGAACAAAGGAGGCCAGCAGCCCCCTAGAGGTTTTTGAGATGCGCCAGGCGGAACGGAGAGCCAAGATTTTCGCGAAGCTCGATCCAGTGCTGCTCCGGGATGGACAAAAAGACTTTCACTACGGCCGGATCGAACTGGCTCCCGGAACAGCGCTTGATTTCCTCGCGCGCATGGGACATCGGAAGCGCCCGCCGATAAGGCCGGTCGCTGATCATGGCGTCGAGCGAGTCGGCGATTCCGAAAATGCGCGCCCCCAAAGGAATTTGCTCGCCTTTCAGTCCGCGAGGATAGCCGGAGCCGTCATAAAATTCCTGGTGCGCCAGCACGATTTCTGCGGCGTCGCGAAGAAACGGAATACGAATCAGCATGTTGTAGCCGATTTCGCAGTGCGTGCGCATGATTTTCTTTTCGTCGTCGTTCAACGGGCCGGGCTTACGCAAGATCCCGTCGGGAATGGCCATCTTGCCAATGTCGTGAAGAAACGCAGCGCGCGCTAGAATCGGCAAATAAGTGTCGGGAACCGGCATGGTCTTCGCAACGGAGATACAAAACGCCGTAACGCGCTGGCAATGGCCTTCCGTCTCGGCATCTTTTAAGTCCAGCGCGCTGCCCAGAGCTTCCAGCGTATCATCGTAAGATTGTTCCAGTTGCTCGATCGCTTCCGTGAGCCTCGCGGTGCGATCCTCGACCTGCTGCTCCAAATCTCGTTGATACTTGCGGTTTTCGTTGACAAGCCGCCGGTGCTGCAAGGCGCGGCCGACGCCGAGGAAGAGTTGATCCTTTTCAAAGGGCTTCAGGATGTAATCGTAAGCGCCGCGGCGGATGGCTTCGAGCGCCGTCGAAATGTCGTGAATCGCCGTGACCATGATTACGGGCACATCGGGATCGAATTCGCGCACCCATTCCAGCAGCTTGATGCCGTCCATCTCCGGCATAATCATGTCGCTCAGAATCAGGTCCGGTGTAATGCGTTTGATGTGGTCTTGTGCCGCGCGGCCGTTGTGCGCCACGGTGCAACGATAACCTTTGGACTCGAGCATTGTTGAAACGACTTCTCGAATCGCTTCTTCGTCGTCCACGACAAGTATGTTTTCGATGTCCACCCTGGTCCGCTCCAGCAGATATTATAAGGGACAGCACACCTTCTTTACGGCCCCTTGCCCTGTCGGAAAATAGCATGTTAGCGTCATGGGGGTCGTCCATTCAGCACTTCTCGCCGTCCACCCAGAGTTCGGGGCAGCTTAAGCGCAACAGCGACGGCACGTGCGGCCGGGAGGCGGCATCGTGTTGGAGAACCAGGGCCTGCTCGGGATTGCCTTCTTCGAAGCCAGCGCCTTCGTCATCCTATTAGTCCTGTTTTTCCTTTTCCGCCGTGATCAGCAGGGAGGTTATTTCCGCTTCTGGCTTGCCGGCTGGTTTTGCATTACGTTTTCCGCGGTTTGCGAGGTGCTGTTTCTTGCAAGGCCGGTCGGCGGGCTGAATCTGGCCAGTCTCATGGGGCAGGCTGCCGCTATTCTCCTTTTCCTGATGGCGGTGGCAGTCCGGGTGGCTGGCTTGGACCGCCGAATTTATTCCGGCCTTCCTTTGATAACTTTGATTCTGGCGGTGGTTTATTACGTAGAGCATAGCGGGGCGCAGCGGTTTGCTTCCTATCACTGGACAATCACTATTCTGGAAAGCGTAGCTTGCTTTGTTGCAGGCTTCCTGTTGTTGAGGTCTCCCGCGATCCGGAGGGGTAACGGTTCGCAGCTTCTCGCGGGCGCATTTCTGCTGATCGGACTCCATGGGTTGGATCGCCCTTATTGGCTGCAGCATCCGTACTTCCTTTTGCGCATTGCCTTCGATCACATTCTAGGGGTGGCGCTGGGCATTGCCATGGTTGTTGTGGTGTTGGAGAGTGAGCGCACACGAAGCGAAGAACTAAACGACAAGATGCGCCGGCTGTCGCTGCTGACCGCGGCCAGCACCCAGACTCTTTCCGTGCAGGATGTAACCGACCAGGTCCTTGCGCAACTCGTGGATAGTCTGGATGCCACGCATGGAATCGTCCGGTTGATGGAAGGCGAAGGCAAGGATGCACAACTGGTGGCTCGCTCCTCGGTGGGTTACGAACCGCAATATCTTGCGCAGTATGGCAAAGTTTCTGCGTTGGAGCCCTGGGCGCAGCGTGTCCTGAAAGAGGAATGCCAGTTCCTGGAATCGCAGGATGAATGGGATCCCCGCGCGCAAAAGCGATTGCTCGAATCTGGCGTAAAGTTCCTGGTCACCCTGGCGCTGCCAGGGAAAAATGGCGCTCTGGGCGTCATCGGCGTAGGTACAGCACAGCGCAAGCGGTTTGCGCCCGGCGAACTCTCCTATCTCGTGAATATGGCCAATTTGCTGGGTATGACACTGGAAAACGTTCGCCTCTTTGAGCAAGTAGCGACAGTTCGCCGACAGTGGGAATACACCTTCGATTCTATTGGCCACCCGATTCTAGTGCACGACTTGCAGGGACGCATCCTGCGCAGCAATCAGCGATTGCGCCACATTTTGGGCCGCGAGCGCGAGGCCATGGTCGGCTGGAGCGTCGCTGAGCTTCTTTCCGTCAAGAATGCTGCTTACAAGATTTGCCCCTATTGCGAAGGAGTCGCGGGTGAAGGGGACAATCCGGATCCGTGGCTTTCCGGGTATTTTCTGGCGTCCAACTCGAGATTCGCGGATCCCAGCGGACGGGATCTTGGTACCGTTCACGTTTTGAAGGACATTACGGAACGAAAGCGGGCAGAGGAAAAATACCGGACACTCGTTTCCAATGTACAGGAAGGCGTTTTCATTTCCACTCCGCAGGGCCGCTTCCTTGATTTTAACGATGCCTTGCTGCGTATGTCAGGCTATGAAAGCCGCGAGGAATTGCTGGCTGTCGACATTCCGGGCGCGTTTTACAAGAATGCGTCCGACCGTGAGAGGCTTAAAAGACTGCTGATCGAACATGGCGCGGTGGCGGATTTTGAATTTGAAATGCGCCGTAAGGATGGCGAAGTGCGAACAATGCTGGAATCGTCAATCACTGTGCGCGACGCCGCGGGAAACGTTACTGCATTTCAGGGTTTTCTTCAGGACATTACGGAACGCAAGCAGGCCGAGCTGGAAATCCGCAGGCGCAACCGCGAATTGATGGTGCTGAATTCCATCGGCCAGACTCTGACGGAGTCCCTGGATCTCGGGGACTCGCTGCATCGCACGCTTCGGCAAATGGCCGAGCTTTTCAGCCTGGACGCTACCTCGCTCTACCTTTTCGACGAGAGCGGCACAAAGTTGCGGCGCGTTGCGGCTGCGGGGCACCGCTCGGAATACTCCCGCCACTTTCCGGCGGTCTCCGTGAAGACCGAGCTGTTGCAACACATCAAGGATGCGCACGCCAGTTTTATTTCGGCCCAGGGCTTGCCTCTTCCCGCCGTTTTTCGCGACGCCCAAATCAAAGAAGGAATTGCCACTGCATATATTGTGATTCTCTGGTCCAAGGACCGCGTCATCGGCGGTCTGGTGGTGGGAACTCGCACGCCGCGGGAGTTTTCTCCTGCAGACGTGAACTTGCTCATTGCCGTCGGCAGCCAGATTTCCAGCGCGCTCGATCGCTCCATACTTTATGAAGAAACACGCCAGGCTTACGAAAACCTGCGCCGGACACAGGAACAACTGCTGCACAGCGAAAGGCTTGCGGCGGTAGGGCAGCTCATCTCAGGCGTCGCTCATGAATTGAACAATCCGCTTACCGCTATCCTTGGCTACAGCCAGTTGCTGACTTCCAGCGGCCAATTAGGTCCACAAGGGGTTGAATATTCCGAAAAGCTTTACAAGCAGGCGCAGCGCACCCACCGCATCGTCCAGAACCTGCTGAGCTTCGCCCGGCAGCACAAGCCGGAACGAATGCCTGTGAAAATGAATCAGACGCTCGAAGAGACTCTGGCGCTCCGAGACTACGATTTGCGCATGAGCAACATTCGGGTCCATTTGGACCTCGCTCCCGACCTTCCGGTGACGGCCGCCGATCCTCATCAACTGCAGCAGGTGTTTCTGAACATGGTGAACAACGCCGTGGACGCCATCCTCGAGGGCTCCACAGAGGGCGATCTTTGGGTTCGGACAGCAATGGAGGGCGACCGCCTGGTCATTGAGTTCACCGATAGCGGTCCGGGAGTGAAGGAGCCCTCGAGAGTTTTCGATCCCTTTTACACCACAAAGCCCGTCGGAAAAGGAACTGGCCTCGGCCTGAGCATCTGTTATGGAATCATCACGGAGCATGGCGGAACGATTAGCGTGCGAAATGCTCCGACGCGCGGCGCTTGTTTCACAATCGAGTTGCCTTGTCAGCCGGTCACGACATCGGGTTCTTCCGTGGACGCTCCCAAAACTGATCCCAGCAGGAACGCCCACATCCTCCTGCTGGACCACGACGAGTCTGTTTTGGAGGCCGTGAGCACATTTCTCCGTGGCCGCGATCACCGCGTCCACGCGGCCAGGAATATGCAAGACGCGCGCACCGCGCTGGAGCAGGAGAGGTTTGACGTGATTGTTGCCGATCTTCAGATTGCCGAAGGCCCCAACGGCAGCGGACTGGAGAATTGGCTGGCCCAGAACAAGCCGGCCCTTTTGCGAAAACTCATTTGGATGTGCGCTGTAGCTCCCTCCGAAGGAACCGCCGAACGCGTCGGCGATACCAATCCGCGGATCCTGCAAAAGCCTTTCAAGGTGAGCGAATTGCTCGCCGCCGTGGACGAATTGCTGCTAAACAGGATGGATGCGGCGCCGATCGGGCGATGAAACCACGTCTGCAACAACTGCAGCGCGCTCGCCCATTTCCCTCATGGCCTCTTCCAGGCGCACGCTAAAGCTGCTGAGCACGTTGCTCAAATCACTGAGCTGCGGCAGCGGAGCGAAACCCGCCCGCAATATCAGCCGGGTCGCGCGATATCGCCACAAGAAGCTCACCGTTAGAAAGATTCTTTGCATTTCCTGCCCAGTTGTGACTTCCGGTGAGAGCGCGGCCATGACTCTCGCGGTTCGCATAAGCCTGTCGAACTCCGCGCGCAAAGCAGAAAGATAGGTTAGGGCCACTTGCCGGCGCTCTCGCCGCATTTGCCGCAGCGCCTTAGGGGAAATTTTTTTGGATACGAACTCATAGTCCGTAGGAGCCAGCGCCCGCCGGATTTGCGGCAAATGCATGACGTGGCTCGCTTGAAAGTCGTGCAGAACTCCAGAAGAGGAAAAGGGAACCGTTTGCTTGTTCGTGCTTCGCAGCGACCAGACGAACACCGTTAATAGGAGCGCGACGATAATGAAAAAGGAGTAGAAGGCGAAACTCAAGTTTTTTTCCCCTCCGCATACCAGAAGTGGCTCAATTGCTCGTTCAGGCCTCGCAGCCGGGCGTTGATCGCGGGGGACAGGGAGCGATAGTGATCTTCCGGAAGCAACTCAGGTTCCGCCGTTGTCTGCTGCTGTGTTAGACGCAAGGCCCAGATCCAGAGTAGCAAGCTCGCTAGGAAAGTCACTGTTCCGAAGAAATTCCAGAGGGTTGCGTATGTATGCAGCCAGCGCTCCAAAATCGAGTCATTCACAATCCGGAAACAAGAATAGAGAAAAAAGCCTGTGACCAATGTGCGGACGGTCGGCTGCACGGCCACTTCATAATACCTGGCGAATAAGAATAGCAAGACGATCACCGAGGCTATCACCAACTCAAGGCTGCGGTCCAGATTCAAGATCGCAAACTGCCAGCTCCCACGCGAAACCGCCCAAGCATAAAAAGAAACGAAGACGCCTGCAGTAACTAGTGTTCGCCACGCAAGCTCCCAAATACCCCTAAATTTCGCGAGGATGCGATAACAACCCTCGGCCACCGCCAAGGCTCGCGCAAAGGTCACCAATCCCTGTGTGCCCCACGCAATGTTCCTCGAGGTAGCGGAATTGAAGCCCCAGATTCGATAGCTTTCGAAAATTACAACACCGTGGGCAAGGTCTAGAAGGGCGTAGAGGAAGAAGAAAGGAAAAACCCGAACGTTCTTTCTGTACAAGACCAAAATGACGAGCCCTGCATTCAGAAAGAAGGTTAAGCCCCAAAATAGCTTGTCAATACCGAAGGTTTCAGCCATTCCGGGCGCATACTAGCATAATTATGACAGGACGGTAAATAGCCAGTATGCACCCGGAAGAATGGGCTGAAAGTACTAAAGGCGTTTTGCCGGCTTTGGCTCTGGCAAACTGGTCGAGAGCCTTAGGCGGCGTACAGAGTTGCCGCCAAATTCGATCCCGAACCCGGCGGGATAGGAGGCGGCAATGGGTAACCATCGGCAATCACGGTTGTAGAGGACGAAGCTGCCCCGGAGCCAGGCTTTGGCGGGATAGGAGGCGGCAATGGGTAACCATCGGCAATCACGGTTGTAGAGGACGAAGCTGCCCCGGAGCTAGGCTTTGGCGGGATAGGAGGCGGCAGTGGGTAACCATCGGCAATCACGGTTGTGGAGGACGAAGCTACCCCGGAGCCCTGCTTTGGCGGGATAGGAGGCGGCAACGGGTAACCATCGGCAATCAGGGCATTCATGCTTTGGCCAGAGCCTGGTGGTTTGGGAAGTGGCAGTGGCCAGCCGTCAGCGACAAGGGGTTTACTTACATTGTACTTGCCATTGCCGCTGCCGGGCATTAGGATGAAAGCAGCCACAACCAAGACTGCAAACAGAATTACGAATTTTTTCAATGGATGAACCCTCCTAGTTGAGCACCTTGAGGGCTTCCATAGCTGCGCGGGGTCAGAACTCGAAAATGTTCTGATTTCGGAACAGGAAGGGCTGTGCCGGCGCTTACCAAGCTTCAACAAAATCGCAGAGTCGTTCAGGACTTTACTGTGAATTCCCTCGCGGGCATCCCGGGGCCATTCGCACGGCTTGTTTACCTGGCTTCCCTGCGGGATTTATCCAGCGGGCGTTACGAACATCAGGGTCTGGTAGCGCTGTACCCCGAGGAAGCGGTTCAGCAGGCCCTGGAGTTATGTCACGAGCAGATTTTCGAGCGCATCCTGGAGATGCCGCTGGAGAAGCAACTGGAGGATTTGCGGAACTGCCTGGCGGCCATGGAAGGCGGGCTCCCGGCGGTGGTGTCCCACTGGCGTCAATTGGAACCCTATCGCGTTCTCTTGCCTGAGAACGCTCAGGGTTATCTGAAGGAGCTTTTCTTTTCTAATCTTCGTGCTCTTCTAGAAATTCTCCACGAGCAGTGCAACCCCAACCATTCAGACGCGTAACGATCCCTGCAACCTGGCCGATGATCTCCGCCTCATCCGGCGTACGCCACGCTTCCGGGGGACAATGGGACAGCGGGTGGGGCTGCATGACCAGCCGTCCGCCGTCCTGGTGAAACCAACCGCAGCGATAGCCTGCCCGGACGTCCACAAAATACATGGGGCGGTCATGCTCTGTGGTCCAGTGGCCATCTTCAACCTTGTTTTTGGAAGTATCGACCAGGACGATGCTGCCCGGGCGCAGGATCGGCATCATTCGCCGGTCTCTGGCGCCAATATAGCCATAGATATGGTGACCATGGCCGTTGGTGAGCACGCCTTCAAAATGCCCCCACTTCTCCACCATTCGAGAAAGCAGTTCTGTCTTTCGCGGATCGAAGGCCGGGTCAAACTTCATGGGAATGCGCAAGGAAGCGGGCGCGGCCATGGCATGGGTCAGGGGCACTTCGAAAGACGCCCCGTCATGGAAGCACTCTTCCAGCGGAACGTCGTACCAGCGAAAGATTTCCAGTGGACTCAGGTGGTAGAGAGCGGCTAGGGTGTAGAGCTTATATAGCCCCGGCACGACACCCCGGTTTTCAATGTCCGCCAGCCGGCTGATGTGAAGAATAAAGTCTGGGCGCCCTCGAACTACAGCAAGTTCATAGCTGGCGCGCTCTACGTCTCGGTAGGTCAAGCCCAGTTTTTCACGGGCTAACCTAAGACGAAGACCAGGTTGCATCAATTCTTCCCCCGTGCCAGGTGGGAGTCCCCCTGTTCAGGGTACTACAGAATTACCAGTGTGTTAAGAATTCGGAACAAAACTGCGGGTCGGCTTAGTTTCAATTTGGAACGTCACGACCCCAGCCTCGGTTCGTGTTCCGACGGGGCTTGTCCTTTACCGCCTGGGGTACCGCTTGGGGCGCGAAAATCCTGGTTCTGTTATTCTGCTTTGGACATGGTTCCCGTCGCAAAATGGGTACAACGTGCTCTCCCCGTTCTTAGTTTTTTTCTTGCCATCTGTTTGCTCGGTTCTGCCGCGCGCGCGCAGGATAGCGCTGCGGCAGCCCCGCGAGCGGATTCCAAAGCCGCTAATAATGCCGAGTTCCTTGCCGCTGCGGATGAAGTGCTCCAGCAGATGAGCGAAATCACCGGACTGAAGCTGCTCACGCCGTTGAAAAAATCCTTGCGGTCGCGCGAAGAGATTCGTGCGTATGTCATCAAGCAGATGAGCGAAGAAAAGAATCCTGCTGAGCGCTATGCCGATGCGCGCACCGCCGAAGCATTTGGCTTGCTGCCGAAGGGGTTCGACCTCGACACCTTTATGGTGAACGTGCTCACGGAGCAAGTCGAAGGGCTGTACGATCCCAAGGCGCAGGAATTCTATATCGCGGACTGGAGTCCCCCCAGCGATCAGCGCATGGTCATGTCTCACGAATTGACCCACGCCCTCGAGGACCAGCATTTTCACATCGAAGCGTGGAGCCGCGCCGCGCGGCCCAATGAAGACGCAGAGCTTGCGCGCGATGCCGTCCTCGAAGGAAGCGCCATGGCAGCAATGGTGGATTACTTGATGGCGGGGACCGGCCGGTCCCTCAAGGACCTGCCGGAATTCGATCCTTCCATGCTCCTTGGCGAGTTGGAAAGCACGCCGACGCTCAAGAGCGCGCCGCCTTTCCTCAAAGACGCGCTGATTTTTCCCTATATCGGCGGGCTGAATTTCTCGGCGGCAGTGCTGAAAAGCAGCGGCTGGCCGGCGCTGGCAGGGGTCTTTGAAAAGCCGCCAGTCTCCACGCAACAGATCCTGCACCCCGCGGCGTATAAAACCGGCAAGACTCCTTCCACCGTTTCATTGCCTTCCTTTGACAATATCCTTGGCAAGGACTGGGCCAAACTCGACGAGAATATCCTGGGCGAGTTCGGCTGGAAGGAAGTGTTGAAGCAGTTTTTGGACGACGACCGGGCCAAGTCCTTGGCGGCAGCGTGGGATGGAGACCGATACGCAACTTACGAGCAAAAGGAAACAAAAAAGCCGCTCCTTGTTACACGTTTGCATCTCGATAGCGAGGAGCACGCCGCTCGTTTCTTCGGACAGTATTCCGAAGCGCTGGAGAAAAAACATGTCCAGCGGTCAAACCTCCTGCGGCGCCCGAATTTCTTCCAGTTCGATACGCCGGAGGGCAGCGCCTTTCTTTACTGCTTTGGCGAAAGTTGCGTGACCATGGAAGGGGCTACCCGCAAACTTTTCGATTCCTTTACCAAAGCTCTGGATTGGCCTTCGGCTCCGCAACCCCCCGAGCAGCCCGGCGCCGTGCCGGTGAAAACAACGGCGCTTTTCTTTCCAGCCGCGCAAGCCGTTCTTTGAAGGCTTTTTCTTGTCGCACAAAGCGGGCCGCCAGATAAGGATCGTGCGAACCATGCAGCGAACCAGCCTGCTGGCGTCTAAGCTTAGCCAAGCCCAATTTTGCGTATTCCATGGCGCGGTCCATGTCCTTGACCCGGCGCTCGTAATAGATTGCCAGTTGTTCGCAGGCCTGAACTTCATCCTGAGAATTTGCAACCATGTCCTGCCAAATCTCCGCGGCTCGCTCATGCTCGCCGCGGCGCTTGGCCATCAACGCCAGTTCCCGCTGGGCCTTGGGGCGAATATCAACAGGCAGACCGATCGCCAGCGCTTGTGCGCACGCGGTATGCGCGCGACGGGTATCTCCCCGTCGTTGCAAAAAACGCGAAAGCCCGAAGAGATCCAGGCTCTCACATTCGTCAAGAATGCCGGCCGATTCGGAGAGCATTGCGTTGATTTTGCAGAAAAGCGCTGCAAGTCCGCGCAAGTCCATTTGATTGTGCCGCACGATCCCCGCGAGTGGCTGCGCCGGTCCCCCTCGCAAGTAGTCGAAATAATGCTGCGGAATCAGGGCTGAATCGACATCATCCTCGCGGCGCCAGCCAAGCCGTTGCGCATCGAGGACTTTGCGCTCGAGCTCCACCAGCCGGACGCTGCCCAGCCGCAGCTTCCACAGGGCGCGCGCGGGATGCAACAGGTCCAAATGTGCGGCCAGTTCCGGTGCGGCAATGGAGCGGGTCATCGCAAAACGGTTTTCGAGCAGTGGCCAGTCGAACGTCTTACCGTTGAACGTCACAAGGACGGGCCGTTCCTTGACGCGTTCCGCGAGTTCCTGAAGCAGTGAGTATTCTTCCGTGAAATCGCGCATCAGGAACTGCTCGACCTGCAATCCTCCGGCGTCCCACCATGCCAGTCCGACGAGAAACGCGTATGTGCCGGTCCCTCCTGCAAGTCCCGTTGTTTCCGTATCGAGGAATAGCCATTTCGAGGGATCGTCAAGGGCAGCGCGGATCTTCCGCGATGTGGATTCGTCTCGTGTCCGTGAGAGAAGTTCAAGAGAGACTGCCGACGGCTCAGCATATTCCGGAGTGGAAAACCAGTTCCGAACCGCGAGATGCTCGCCGAAATAATTCTTCACTATGCCTGCCCCGAGGAGTTGGGCGAGCGGGTCTTCTTCGCCCGGAGCCCGCAGCTCGCGTCTTTCTGTCTGGCGGGAAACTGGCCTGGCCGGTTTCAGAGCAGCCAGCCGCGAGAATTTGTCAGCTATCGCGGCCATCTATGCACACAGCCGGTCGAGAATCGCGAGCGCCGCTTCCTTTGCGCGCGGCGCGAGATCGCCCGCGGGCCCAACGCAGGAAGGGCAACCCTCTTCACATTCGCACGAAGAAATCAGCTCGCGCGTTTTCTCCATAAGTAAATCATGAGCCCGAAAAAGCGGTTCGGAAAAACCGATGCCGCCAGGGTAGGCGTCGTAGAGATAAAGATTCGGCACGAAGAATTCGCTTTCCTGCGGGAGTCTCCGCCAGTCAGAGCTGAGATCCTTCGCTTCGCTCAGGATGACCGGCCTGTGCGGAGAACGCGGGTTCTCGCCGATGGCCGTTCCGAGATCGCGCCGGTCGCACATCAAAAGCAGCGTGGCGACAGATTCCAATGCATGCAGCAATCCAAACATGCCCGATTGCCTTTCACTGATGGAGAAGGGCAGCGACTCCATCAGAGGCCGCTCCAGCGTGATCCAATAGGACGTGGTGTGCATTTCGTTTTCCGGCAATTCGAGCTTGCCGTCACCGATGGTTTCGTTGGTGAAGAATTTGATTTTCTTGAATCCGACGACTTGCGATCGAACCAAAACGTCTCCATGCGCATGTGCAGAAGCAATCGAAGCCAGCGGTTCTTTTTCCTTTACCTCCTCTACCTCCTTTACTTCCTTTGCCTCAGAACTACTCGACGCCGCAACTTCCAGCACCCTCACCTGCGTGTACCGCACCGCGTCCGTGTAATAGTCCACATCCACGCGCTTCACGTAGGCTTTGCGTTCTTTGAAGTCGAGATGCTCGACGTGGAATTGCAGGCCGCCGTGCAAATAAATCGCTTTTTCGTGGACAAAGACCAGCGCGCTGGGAAAATCAATCTCGCCGATGACGTTCGGCTCGCCGGTGATATCAATAATCACAAAATTGTCGCTCGTCACGGAGCGCAGGCTGATGGTGTCCGCCGGATAAGCTTCGTGCGTCCAGTGATAGTTTTCTCCTGCGAGATGAAGAAAACCGGCCTCTGCAATCCGCGCGCAAAGGTCAGGCAGATCTACCTGGCCAAACTCTTCATCAGGGGCAATCGGCAACTCAAACGCCGCGCATTTCAAGTGATTTACAAGAATTTCCAGATTGTCCGGCTGAATGAACGCGTGTTCCGGCGTGCGCCCAAAGAAGTAATCGGGATGCCGCACCATGTACTGATCGAGGGGAGCGGAAGAAGCCACCAGCACGGCGCAAGAGCTTCCGCTGCGGCGTCCCGCACGGCCGGCGCGTTGCCACGTCGCCGCAATCGTGCCGGGATAGCCTGCCATGACCACGGCGTCGAGCGAGCCGACGTCAATTCCCAACTCCAGAGCGCTCGTTGCGACCACGCCGCGGATTTTTCCCTCGCGCAAGCCGCGCTCGATTTCTCGTCGTTCGTTGGGCAAGTAGCCGCCGCGGTAGCCCCGAAGTTTTTCCGGTTTCCCGGGCAAACGCGGATTCGCCTGCTGCAAATAGGTGAGGAGTATTTCCGTGTTCAGTCGTGAGTTTGCGAATACCATGGTTTGGAAATCGCGGCGCATGAATTCCTGCGCGACGCGCGTGGATTCGTTGATGTAGCTGCGGCGGATGCCAAGCGCGCGATTGACCACTGGTGGATTGTAGAAAATGAAGGTTTTCTCGGCTGCAGGCGCGCCATTGGAATCCAGCACTTCGACTTCGGATTCGAGCAAGCGCGAAGCCAGTTCGCCCGGATTGGCAATCGTCGCGGAACAGCAAATGAATTGCGGCTCCCGCCCATAAAAACGCGCGATGCGCCGCAACCGGCGCAGAACATTGCAAAGATGGCTGCCAAAAACGCCGCGATAGGTATGCAATTCGTCCAGAACGATGTAGCGAAGATTCTCGAACAGGCGCGTCCAGCGCGTGTGGTGCGGCAGGATGCCGGTGTGCAGCATGTCCGGGTTCGTCAAAACAACGTGGCCTTTTTCGCGAATGGCTTTACGCGCGTCAGCCGGCGTGTCACCGTCGTAGGTGAAAACTCCGAAGCAATTTTCAAGCCGGTGGTTCAAATCGTAGAGTTCCGCAAGTTGATCCTGCGCGAGCGCTTTTGTCGGAAAAAGATAGAGCGCGCGTGTATCGGGATCTTCCAAGACGGCGTTCAGCACCGGTAAGTTGTAACAAAGCGTTTTCCCGGAAGCCGTGGGCGTGACGATCACGACATTTTTTTCGGCGTGTACTGCTTCCGCGGCGGCAGCCTGGTGCGTGTAAAGTTGCTGAATTCCTTTTGCGTGGTACGCCGAAACCAGATTCGTGTTCACCCATTTGGGGAACTCTGCCCACTGGGCTTCGCGAGCAGGGAAGTGACGTATCGCCGTCAGGATTTCGCCGTTGTTGTCGCGCGACGCGAAGCTGTCCAGTACTTCATGAACCTGCGCCATCACCCTCGTCGTGCCAGTCCTGCGAACTGCAAGCGATTCCGGCATGAACTCCCTCGAAAGGCGATGGACGCTGGTCACTCCCCAGAAGCCGGGTGCTGGACGCGAAGTCCGTTGATTCGCCTTTTGTTCGCCAAGCGTAACATTGGATGTCTCTCTCCGCAAGGGGGGAACCCTTTGCGCCTTTGCGTCAAAACTTAGGTTGCCACAGAATAAGGGTTTCACGTATTATGGGTTCATGAATATCACTTTTTCTTTGCCTGATGATTTGGTGAAACGGGTTCGCAAGATTGCCGTTGAACGAGACACCACATTGACGGGCCTGATTCGAGAATATTTGATGCAAATTGTAAAGCTTGACACGGCGGCGGGGCGCAAGCGCCGCGAAAGGGACGCGCTGGAGCGTAGCTTCGAGCAATTTAGATTTACAATCGGTAAGCGAACCTGGCAGCGCCAGGACCTCCATGAGCGGGGTTGAGTTTCTGGATACGAATGTCTTGGTTTACGCGTACGACCCCGGCGACGCGCGAAAGCAGAAGATTGCTCAAGGTCTGGTCCGCCGAGCAGTGGCGGGTGAAATTGTCGCCTCTGGCCAGGTACTGGGCGAGTTCGCAGCGACGCTACTCCATAAATTGAAACCCCCAGCAAACCCTGCGGATTTGACCGTGCTCTTGGATGCCCTTGGGCCCATCAATCTTGTTCCTTTGGATGGCGATGTGATTCTCCGCGCGGTGAAAGCACGCGAGCAGTTTGGATTGCATTTTTATGATGGGATGATCGTAGCTTCCGCGGAACGCGGAGGCTGTACGAAAATCTGGTCCGAAGATTTCAATCCAGGCCAGGAATACTTCGGAGTTCGAGTCGAGAACCCGTTCGCTTCTTAGACTGCGACGGACAACATGTCATTTCATGAATGAAAAGAGAAAGGTGTCACCAGCCGCATCAATTGTGAGTGCGAAGCCGGAGGATGAGGAACCCTCCGGCAAAAAAGAGGATGGCGGAAGCGGCGAAGGCCGTTTGCACGTTGTAAGCGCTCCAGAGGGAGCCCACCAGGAGGCTGGAAACGAAGTCGCCCACGGCATTGACCGCCGCCAGGGTGCCAAAGGCCATGCCATGCTGCTCTTGAGGAACGAGTTCGGCGGAAAGGGAATCTTCCAGCGCTTCCTCCGTGCCGATGTATAGACCTGCAAGGGCGAAAATCACTACCAGCAACGTCAGCGAATGCGTTCCGGTGCACAGAAGAATCGCTGTTACGCCTGCGAGCACGTATCCCGCGGCAAGAACAACCTTGCGATTTGGGACGTGGTCGCTGAGCCAGCCACTGAGATACGCTGAGCCCGCGTAGAAAACGTTGTGAAGTGTGTAGAGTCCGACGGCGAGGCTGGTGGCGCGCGCAAGGCCGTGCCCGGGCGCGAGCATGCGCGACGCGTAGAGAATCAACAACGAGTGCGAGAAGTCTCCCGCACCAAAAATCCCGACACCGACAAGCAAGCGGCGGAAGGGAATCGGAAGCGCCTTCAAACCAAGCATGAAAGAACGCTTGGAGCGAGCGGCGACCGGCCGTTCGCGTACCAGCAGCCAGAAGCATGCAACGGCAACGAGGCCGGGAAGAAGTGTCCAGAAAAAGACTCTTTGATAGGAGTGATGGGTGGCTTCGAGAAGCCAGAGCGCAGTGAGCGGGCCAACGATTGCGCCGAGCGTGTCCATTAGGCGCTCGAGGCCGAACGCACGCCCATACGCGTTCGCAGGAACATCAGCGGCGAGCAGGGCTTTTCTTGCGGGAGAGCGGACGCCCCGTCCCAGCCACGCTCCGGCGCGACCGAGGAGGACCTGGTAAGCCTGAGTGGCGAGGCCGAAGGACGCCGTGCATAGAGCCGTAAAGGCGTACCCCAAGACGGCGAGCGGCTTGCGGCTCTTGAGGCGATCGGTATAGTGCCCAGCGATGAGCTTGGCAAAACTCGAGAGGCCATCGGCGACGCCCTCGATCGCGCCGAGCCACGCCGGGCCGGCGCCAATCGCCGCAAGAAAGGCGGGCAAGACCGCCGTTGCCGTTTCGTGGCTCCAATCGCTAAACAGACTGGTGAGGCCGACACCGAGGACTGTACGGTTGAGCCAGGATTGCTTTTGTGGGGGTTCGGACATGTGGAAGCAGTTTACAGTTGACTGTTCCCAGTTAATAGTTCCGAAAAAGCGATTCAAACGATTTACGCGTTGCTTTCAACAGCAATTCGACTTTCGGTGACCGCGTTAGATCGAACGAAAAATTAACAGCTACTTCTTCGCAGGGCGGTAGAGGATGACGCGGACTCTTTCGAGGGTGATGAGGCCGCCATCGACCATTTCATCGAGGCGGGGAAGGATTTGTTCGATGCGCTCGGCGGATTCGATGACCTCGAGAACGATGGGCAGGTCTTGCGAGAGCCGAAGGATTTTGTCGGTGTGATAGACGCTTGATCCGCCATAGCCGGCGACGCCGCGCAGGACGGTTGCGCCGGAGAAACCTTCCTTGCGCAGCATTTCAACAATCGCTTCGTGGAGCGGCTTGCCATGCCACTTGTCGGATTCGCCGATGTGGATGCGCATCAGCGTGCGTTCGCCTTCAAATTTTTGGTGCGGCATAGAGACCCCGTGACTGGTGACTCGTGATTAGTGACTCGTGACCTTCCATTTCAGGCGTGCTGTAAGGGCACGATGTATCGTGCCACTACAGGTGCCAACATGAAACTCCTCGGTTCGAGCAGTGACCACATCCTCATCAGTCAACTAGAATTTGTTGGCGAGGCGGATGCCTGCTACGGAAAGCAGAAGACCCGCCACGACACTCGCGGCGACGTAGGTTGTAGCGCGCAGCCATTCGCCGTCTTCGAGCATTTTCGCCGTCTCCCAACCAAAGCTCGAAAACGTTGTGTATCCGCCGAAGAAGCCAACCGTAATGGCCAGGCGCCAGCCCGGAGAGAGCACGATACGATTCATCGTGAACTGGCCGATCAAGCCCAGGAAAAAGCAGCCCGTCAGGTTGATGAGCAGCGTGCCGTAGGGAAAAGCGCTGCCCGCGCGAACCTGCACGAGACCTTGCAGGCCATAGCGCGCCAGCGTGCCGATGGCGCCAAAAATGGCAATCAACACGAGTTGCAACGTATCTCCATTTGCCAGCTTGATGGCGTCCGAATTGCTTCCGTAACTCCGACCCCAGGTGCCACTTGGGAGAACAACCTATAACAAAAAGCTCCTGGAGCCGAAAGCCCACGCCGGGCAAGCTGCCAGGAGTCATCAGAGCCGATCAGAGGAGCGGCCCGGTTATGGCGAACTCCATCGCCTTTGAATTTCGTCTAGTCTACCAGCATCCAAAGCGTGAAAGGCAGTTCTTGCCTAGACATAGCGCCTTCGGAGAGGACTACCTGTTATCGGAAAGCTGCGGCGACCCCTCCCCTGTTTATTGTAAGTGTTGCATCTAAAGCACTTAGAGTTTGCGTAAGTCGTTTAGAATCAACACTTACGAGATGGTCCGCAAGTGTTGATTCTAAAGGGGTTAGTTCACAAGAAAATGGTGCAATGCCCCTCTCTACCTCTTCGGTTCTCATCTCGGTTCATCCTTCGACTAGAGCGAGGGGGGAAACGAAAAGGCGGCAGAAGATCTGCCGCCCCCAAGCCATTTACTTAATAAATAAGAATATAACAAAAGTAATAATCCGTCAAGGAAGAACTAAAATTGTGTCGTTAGCACATGATATGTCCGGTTGATTGGCGCGTGAAATTTCCGCTTCGGATCGACTTGAGGTAGACCACCAGCCTGGATCGAGAAGAGTGCCCCAATATCAGGAATCAGTAGTGGAAGCGGTAGCGCAGTTGGACGAAGACTTCGCGCGGATTGACATAGTGCGTGCCGCCGAAGGTGAAGCTGTTATCGAGAAGCACGCGACGGTTGGCGACGTTGATGGCCTGGAGGTTGACTGTGAAGCGCTCACGAAACTCCCTGCTGAGCGCCAGATCAAAGGTTGTGTGCGGCTGAAGATGGTCGCCCGGAGCCATCTGCGGCGCGTCACCGTTGGTGAAGCCTGAAGCGTAGAATACGTCCGTGGAAGCGGAAACATGCCAGGGCAAAGAGAACTGTCCGCCGAGGTGCAGCGTGTTGCGCTGATCGTGGTCGAGAAGGCCGCAGCCGCCGCCAAAAGAGAAATCGGTGAGGCCGCCGTTGATGCCGCCGCAGCCTAGCGCAAGCTGATTGGAATAGGTCAGGTAGATTTGGCCGCGGTCGTGGATGCGCGGCGAGCGCAGAGTGAGTTCCCAGCCATTGATGCGCGCCCCTTCAATGGTGACGGGAATGAAAATCTCGGAGTTATTGAAATTGTTGTGGTCGAAGTAGTTGGTGGCGCGAGTGAGGAAGTTGTCGGCGTCGAGCGTCCAGCCGTGAAAGGGAATGGTTACTCCGAACTGATTTTCTTCGTCGCGTTCGCCGTGGAGCGGCGCAAAACCCAGGTTTTGATTCGTGGCCAGCTGCAGTAGCGGGCCGGAAACGGTGAGCAGGGGCGGCGCCTGGTAGAAATGGCCGTAGAAGCCACGGAAAACCCAGTTGAGTTTGGGGATGCGCACTGATGCGCCGACACGCGGGCTGGTGGCGTTTTCGACTACGCCTCCGGAAAAATGAGTTTGCCGGACTCCCGCATTGAGCGTGAGCCAGTTGGTGGTTTTGAGCTGGTCCTCGGCATAGAGAGCCGCCAGACTGCCGGAAGGATTGTCGGTTTCGGAAAGCGGACTGCTTGGCGAACCTTGGCATTGGTTTTGTGAGGGATCATTACAAACCAAGCCAAAAGTCTGGTGATCTTCCTGCGCAAAGCCGTATAAGCCCACGCGCAAGTTGTTGCGCTTCGCAACCCAGGAAAGCGTGGCCTGCCCGCCTGCATATTTGGAAGCGCGGTTTTCCGTGTCCGAAGAAGGGAAGTCCTGCGGGCTGCTTTCGTAGTTTGCGGAATTGTAGTGATAGAAGGGTGAAACCGTAAGCAGCAAGCCGGGATTGAGCGTGCGTACCCAGGAGAAAGCGGCAAAGGAGTCGCTTTCGGGATTGGCGTCGTGGAGGAATTGTCCCTGCGTGTTTGGATCGTTGGGATCAAACGGGACCTGGTAGAAGTCGCGGCGCGCCTGAGCAACGAAACGAAGCTGGTCCGCGGGCGTGGCGTTGAAAATGAGCGAAGTGAATCCGCCGAAGCCATTGGCGGCGTCGTGAATCATCGCGGTGGTGGGCGGTTCCAGCCCAAGATTGCTGCGATTGCCGTTGACGCTGGCGTAGTAGGCGAGTTTGTTGGAGTGTCCGCCAAAGTTGAGCTGATCGTCGGTCTGGAAGAAATTCCCCGCGCTGAGAATCAGCTCCGCTTCATTGTTGCGCTCGAAGCCCGTGCGAGGGGCGACGTTGAAGACCCCGTACGTACGATCGCCGTAGTCGGCGGAGTAGCTGCCGCGCTGGATTTCGAGAGCGTCAATGTCCTTGGGGTCGACTTGGGGCCCCACGTTGCTTGCGATGTTGGTGTTGGGAATGGGCACGCCGTCGATGAGCCAGCTCATCTGATGCCCGCCGCGGATGTGCAACTGGTCATGCGTGAGATAAGCTCCAGGAACAAAGTCGGTGATCATTGCGAGGCTGTTCGACCGCGAAGCTCCGGGCGTTTCCTGAATTTGCAGTCGATCGACAAGGCTCGATGGTGTAACGGTTTCGGATTGACCGGCGTCGGCGGAAACAGTGACGGTCTGGTTCTGTGATGGAAGCTTCAGTTCCAGATGGAGAATTGGCGAAGTGCCCGAGAGTACAGTGATCGATTGCTCGCCCGCGATGAACGCCGGGTCGGATACGTTGACGACATATTTGCCCAGCGGGATGGCGTCGAAGTGAAATTCCCCGGCGGCGTCGGTCAATGTGGTTTGCGAATAGTCTGAGGCGAGCGCCTTGAGCACGACTTTGATGTCGGGAACCGGGCGGTGCTGTGGATCATGAACGATTCCGCGGACGGTGCCGAAAACCGTGGCGCCCGCGCCGGTCGCTGTA
>WNEX01001753.1_pt1 | contig 20001 bp, 13 predicted proteins | sample 5399841 | NCBI WGS metagenome assembly WNEX01 (sample SAMN13153337, study PRJNA577476) | soil metagenome | isolation source: 40 cm grassland meadow soil 2 days after 1st rain plot 5 | place: USA:California | collected 2015-09-18 | reverse complement strand
CGGGCGGATGGACTTGCGTGAAGGAAGCCGAAGTGTAAACGGAAAGGCCAAAGGTCGAACGGAACGTGCTCCAGTCCGCCGCAGTGAAGACGTCGGTGTCTTCAATGAGAACGATGGTCTGACCTTGGCCGGAGATGCCCGCATTGAACAGTGGGCTCAAGTTGTAGATTTTGGCTAGGTCCGCGGGGACAACCGCGTAGGTGTCAAAGCCGAATTGATCCTGAAAAGTGAATTGCGGGCGGGGTTGATGCATCTTGTGCATAGCCTGTGGCCGAAAATCGTGCAGGGAGACGATACCTGCCACCACGGGAGCGAGTGCGGCGGGGATTTGCGGATCGCTGACATTGGCAACGTGCTTCTCGCCTTTGACCACAAAATGATGAATCTCCGTTTGGAAAGCCCGGCGCACCTGCGCGGCGGTCCCGGTGAAATCGATGAGCATGCCGCTGGGATAAATCACATTCACGCTAAATCCGTGAGACTCAAGCCAAGAAGTGACGCCGCTGAGATCGGACTTCGCCACGCCGAACCTTTCACCCAACTCTTGCGCAGTAAGCCAGTGATGGAAATTGGGCGAACCGGCCGCGTGGAGTTCATCGAGAAATTGCTGCAGAGCTTGCTCTTGCTCCGGGGAGCGCTTCAACTGCAGAAGCATGTGCTCCATCGCAAAATCAGTGGCCACCGGGCCGCGGTCGTTCGCAAGAACCGCCTCAGGACGCGTGTTGCCACGGAGCGTGACGCGATTCGTTTCATCGATAGCTTGAGTGATTCGGGCTTGAGGGACTTTCGCGCGAGGAAGCGGGCCGGATTCAACTTGCCCAAAAACAGAAGGCGCGGCCATGAGAGCCACAAGGACAACTACGGCGAAGAACCCCGTTTTGCGAAACATGGGTCTCCTTCTTAACCTAAGACTTACCCCAGACACATCTCGGGATGAAGGACGGCAACCGCGAAGCGCGGTGTCGCGAGTCTGCGGAGGGAAAACTCGATGGCCGGGTCCTCATGGGCCGAGAACTCCTACCAGGACGTGCTAATCCCGGACTGAAAACAAGTGAGAAAAGACCTATCGAAGTACAACCTAGTGAGTAAATAGATAGCTGAATTGGCGTGTAAAAGCAACGGCCAGAGGGACAGGTTTGGGTCAGCGGGCCGCGCGGCTACTCGACAAATACGAAGAACCCCGCTTCTCGACCCCGTTGCCAAATCAGTTGTGTCCGAGAGGGGAGAAGCGTAGGATGCACAAAAGCCCGGCCAAGACGGAGATTTCTGTCGATCCCTCCCTTGAGACTTGGATGGCCGGAAGAATGTTTTGCGGCATCAGTCCCTAAAACTCATATCTTCAGGAGAAAGACCATGTTGCGAATCAACGACGAAGCCCCTAATTTCACAGCGGAAACTTCCCAAGGTACGATCAATTTTCACGAATGGATTGGTAACGGCTGGGCCGTTTTGTTCTCGCATCCCAAGGACTTTACGCCAGTGTGCACAACAGAGCTGGGTTACATGGCCGGACTACAGCCCGATTTCGCGAAGCGAAATTGCAAGATTATCGGTTTGAGCGTAGACCCAGTAAGCAGTCACAGCAAGTGGGTCGCGGATATTGAAGAGACCCAAGGATACAAAGTGAACTACCCGATGATCGGCGACCCCGAACTGAAGACTGCAAAGCTCTATGACATGCTGCCGGCCGACGCCGGGAATACTTGCGACGGGAGGACCGCAGCTACCAACGCAACTGTGCGAACAGTGTTTGTAATCGGCCCCGACAAGAAGATCAAGCTGATGCTCAGCTACCCGATGAGCACCGGGCGCAATTTCGACGAAGTGCTGCGTGTGCTCGATTCGATTCAACTCACGGCCAAGCACCAGGTCTCCACGCCCGTGAACTGGAAACCCGGCGAAGACGTCATTATCAGCGGGAGCGTTTCGGACGATGATGCCCGGAAGAAGTTCCCCGGCGGCTGGAAAGCGCCGCGGCCTTATTTGAGGATTGTTCCGCAGCCGAAGTAGGCGCGCTGCGAGCGAAGGTGGTACAGCGTGATCTTTAGGCAGTTCTACCTGCCGTGCCTGGCGCACGCTTCCTACTTAATTGGCGACGAGGCCACAGGAACAGCTGCCGTCGTTGACCCGCAGCGCGATACAGACCAATACATTGCGTTTGCCGCCGAACATGCACTCCAGATTAAACACGTAATCCTGACGCATCTTCACGCGGATTTTGTCGCGGGGCATCTTGAGTTGCGTGACCGCGTAGGAGCGACAATTTATCTCGGAGCCGCTGCAAAGGCGGGTTATGCCTTTACGCGGCTTCGCGACGGCAGCTTGGTTGAATTCGGCCGCATACGCCTGAAGGCGCTGGAGACACCGGGACACACGCCGGAGTCGATCTCCATCCTGGTTTATGACCTGAACGCCAAGGAAACGCAACCGCACGCCGTGCTCACGGGGGACACCTTGTTTATCGGTGACGTGGGGCGTCCCGATCTTCGCGCGGCGCTGGGGTGGTCGGCAACGGAATTGGGCAGCCTGCTGTTTGATTCGCTGCATACGAAACTGCTCGCGCTGCCGGACGCGAGCCTCGTTTATCCGGCGCATGGCGCGGGTTCGTTGTGCGGAAAAGCCATCAGCAAGGAGACGGTGTCCACCCTCGGAGAACAACGCCGGTTGAACTACGCGCTGCAACCCATGAGCAAGGAAGCGTTCATCCAGGTGGTGACCGCAGACCAGCCGGAAGCTCCACCCTACTTCACCTACGATGCGGTGTTGAACAGCGAAGAAAGGCCAACGTTGGACGAAGCCCTGGCGCGAGAGATGAATCCGTTGACACTCGATGCCGTGTTGGCGTTGAAGGCCAATGGAGCGCAGATTCTCGACACCCGCGATCCGGATGAATTTGGGGCGGCACACCTGGCAGGCAGCACCAACATTGGCCTTGGCGGCCAATACGCGACGTGGGCCGGAACCATGCTCGACCGAAAGCATCCGATTGTCATCATTGCGGCCCCCGGGCGGGAACCGGAATCGGCTGTCCGGCTTGGACGTATCGGGTTCGATCACGTGGCTGGATATTTGCAAAACGGCCTGCACAGTCTTGAATCGCGGCCTGAATTGATTGCGAAGACCGAGCGATTGAGCGCGCCGTTTGCGGCGGAACTCCTCTCGTCGAATCAGCCGCCGCTGGTAGTCGATGTCCGCGCGCCGCGCGAGCGCGAACAAAAACACATTGGCGGAAGCCTGAGCATTCCCCTGAATCGCCTGGCCGAAAATCTGGAGCGGTTGCCTAAGTATCGCTCCCTCCTCGTCTATTGCGCCGGTGGCTACCGGTCATCCATTGCCGCAAGCTTGCTGCGAGGCAGCGGATTCGACTCCGTCAGTGAAATTGCCGGCGGCATTGCGGCGTGGGAAGCGGCGAGACTGCCAGTTCGCCATACCGAACCTTAACATTTCAAAGAGCCATCCGCGTTCAGTCCTTCTTAAGGGCGTTCTTCCTGGTGAGGTCGCACAGCATGTCCGAGTGAATATTGAGGCCAATGTTGGTCATGTTGTAGACGTGCTCCGTGGCCACCAGCCAGACGATTTCGCAGGCCTCGCGCTCGGAATAATAGCGGCGCATACGAGAAAACGTGTCCGGGCTCACGCTTTTTGTTTTTGTGAGTTCGGCTACATAGTCCAGCGCCGCGCGCTCTGCATCGGAAAATAGGGGGCTCGTACGGTATTCCTCCAAAGCGTCGAACTTGGCTTGATTCATGGCCGCCTTGATGGTGAACGACCGCCCGATGTCAATGCAGAAAAGGCAGACGTTGATGCGAGCCACGTGTTCGCGAATGAGCATGACGGTTTCGGGCGAGAGTTGCAGCTTCTTGTCCAGTTGGCCGATTTTTGCATAGAACTGACCGAAGCCAATCGGCAAGCGCGCCGAATGTACCTTTAGCGGTGTAAGCACCTTGCCAAATTGACGGCGCGTAAAGTAATACGCCAGCTTCATCATCAACCCTTTGGGTTTCTCGATGGGCGGAAGAAATGTCTCCATATTCGTAATTTGTGCATTAGAGCGATCCATAGTCATGCTTTCCATGGTTGTGCCTTCCCTTCTATTTCTTTGATTCTTAGCGCGAGTCGACGTCACGCCTTTTTTCGGTCTGATTTAAAGCCTCCATCCATACGACGAACGGGACGGCCAAAATAGACATCGCAGAAATCAGGTTTTTGAGGCATTTTCGGGCCTGTCTAGCCAGCGGGACGGCATGCATGGGAGAATCGCGACGCCAATATGGACCGCCCCAGAAATTTTCGTGTGTATTTCGCTTCAGTGGTGCTTGGCATCGGGGCGCTGGTTGTCCTGCTTCGGGAGCATCGTCCATCCCTTCTACGGCCGGACCTGCATCTGTGCGCCTACGTCACAACGGCGGATGGCTCGGTCGCCGTCGTTGACTTGGTCAAGCTCAAAGCGGTCGCGCATATCCCGGTGGGACCGGGGCCTTCGGGCATGAGGGAACACCCCACGCGGCCGGAAATCCTGGGCGTCAGCTCTCTGGGAGGCTACGTCTGGATTCTCGATGCGCGCACTTATCAGGTGAGCGCGCGCATTCCGGTGGGCCCGCTTCCCTATGCGCTGGACTTCTCGCCTGACGGAGATCGCCTCTACACGACGACATCGGGAAACGACACCGTGCTTGCGATTGACATCCGTTCGCGCGCCATTGTTGCTCACGGCAGGACAGGCCGCGAACCGGTCCTGGCGAAGGCGACGCCCGACGGAGAGTCCATATTGGTGGTGAACCGGCGTGAAGGTTCACTGAGCATTCATGATGCGGCGACTCTCGCGTTGCGCGGCAATGTTCAAGTGGTGCCTCAGCCCGATGACGTCGCGGTGTCGCCAGATAGCTCCGTTGCCTTTGTCATGAGCCGCACGGAACCACGGCTTTCTGTCGTGGACCTGAAGCGCGGCGTGCTGGTGACGGATCTTGAGTTGGCGGGAAAGCCGACGGACATGCTGCTCAAGCCAGATGGCGGAGAGTTATACGTGATTTCGCCCGATGCTCACGGGCTGCAAGTCATCAATACCTGGACGCACGAAGCGGGCGACACCATGGTGCTCGGCTCTGCCCCAACGCGAGGCGTGCTTAGCGCGGATGGGACCCTGCTCTACGTTTCCGATACGGAAGCGGACCGAGTCACACCCGTGGATATTATTAACAGGCGCATCATTCGAGGGCCGCTCACTGAAAAACAGCCGGAAAAAGGCTTCCCAATTCCGGCCGGGGATGCGCCAGGCGCGTTGCGATTTGACCCTAGTGAGGCTCTGCTACTGGTGGTCAGCCAGGGTTCCGGCGATCTTGCCGTGATTCGCGTGCGTACCAACTTCTTGGTGACAATGATTCCCGTGGGGGATCGGCCGCAAGAATTGGCAGTCAAGCTGTACGGAAATAAAGAAGAAACGAAGTAAGAACGTAGGAATTAAGAAGTTACTCTGAGCGCAATCGCTTCATAACACCGGGGTACAAACTATTCAGGGCACCAGGCGAAATTGTCCTCGCCAAGCAAGATATCAAGGAAGCCTTCGGCCGGGAGCACGTCCACGGGCAATCCACCGTGCCACAAAGCCACACCGAGTTTCAGTCTCGTTTGATCTTTCAGGTCAAGCTGATCGCGGTGAATGGCTACCTCGAGGATGCGGTCAAACGCTGCCACCGCAACGGATTCGAGATTCAACAGACAAACCCGGGCCTTTTCCACGGCGAATTCCTGAATGCGGCCGCGCTGTAACTTGACGACGATGACGAGATCTTCCGCACCACAAACGGTAATTCGGAATTCGGGATCTTCGAGCTCACTCATCGTTTCGGGAAAGGTATCAATGCGCACGCAGAAGCGGTCCTCCTCAAAGCCGTAACGCATCTCATGAAGATAAAAGACGCGGCCGTGCATCGAGCCACCCCGGCGTTCTGGAGAATACAGACCAGCCCCGAGCCATTCGAAATAAGAAGTTTCGCGGCCATCCACTTTGACACGCAATAAACCCGCTGGAGCGAGTTGAATCGCGTGCTCCGGGTGGCGCTTGATCGGTTTCGCAAGATCCTCTGGCGCAACTTGACCGAGCGCAAGATAAATTCCAGTGAGATGCTTGCGATAAAGCGCGTCGAACTCGGCGTCGTTCGCGGTGCTGTGTTCCGGACCGAACCACCAGCACCAGTCGCTTCCTTCGGCAACCAGAAGCGATTCGTGCGCTTCCTTTAGGCCCGTCTCCGTTGGAGCGTCTGGCCTTCCCTTTTTGTGGGCCTCCACCGCGCGAGCATAAACCTCGCGGGCGTCCCAAAGCAGTTCCCAGGCTGATACATCCTCGCTGTGGCCGATCCACACGTCGAAATTGGCGTTAATCCAGGAGCCAGGAAAAATCTCGCCCGTCACGGGGATTGCTCCCGCGGCAGCAATGGCTTCGCTGGCAGTGAGTGCGCGAAAGTCGGCATCGGATTCGATGCGCCCGTAAAACTCTCTCAGGAATTCGCGGCCGTTGCCTGGGTAATACTCCCAAGCATTTTCACCATCGAGAAAAAGACAAACCGTAAGTGGCTGGTTGCCGGGAACCTTTTCTCCTAGCTGGCGCAGTCGTGAATGAAGATCCGCCGCGGCTGCCTTCGCTTCCATGCGGCTGTAAACGAAACCGATCAGGTCCGAAAGATGGTGATCGCGGAACAGCCCATTGATGGATTTTTCGCCGAGTTGCACACGCCAGGGGTGGAACAAGCGGTCGGCATTGGCAGGGATGCCGTTGGAGTCGCGAAAAAAGCCAACGTTTAAGGTGCGCCCGAGCACGCCTTCATCCGTGCCAAACCACTGGAAACCTTCATCCGCTGCAATAGTGAGGGCTTGATCGGAGACGGAGCCTTCCGAAGGCCATAGGCCTGCCGGTTTCACGCCAAATGTTTTCTCATGATACTGACGCGCGCGCTGCAACTGCTCGCGAGCGTCCTCCGGCCGGCGGAATGCGCGGCGCGGGAGCGGCGTCCCAGGATTTGCGATGCGCGCCACATCCGAATCGCAAATGAGCGGCAGGATGGGGTGATAAAACGGCGTGGTGCTGATCTCGATTTGCCCCCGCGAGGCGGCGTCACGATACGCGGGGAGAATCAGGCGCAAGAGTTCTTGTTGCTTCTCTTTCAGGGCGGACTTGTCATTCTCCGAGTAGTCCTTCCCCTTCGTGGCGAGCCGGCTGATAACCTCATCTTTTTGGAACCAGGACTCCTCCATCCAAGCGAGTTGCGAGAGCAGTTGAAGGTCGCGCCAATCGCGCTGCGTAAAAGTGACGATGGCCTGCGCGCCTCCCGCAGGACGCGACCATTCGTAGAGCTCGACAAAACGCTGCCAGCGCGACATCAGGTGCTCGTGATTCACTTGGAAAGCGCGAGAGAGAATCTCTGCCTTGTCCTCGCGCGTCAACTCACCGGCGCTCTTGAACGCAATCGCATGCCAAGGCTCATTGAAGCTTCCACTCGCGTATTCCTCGAGCTGAATGCCCAGGGCGGGAACCACGTTGAAAGTCGCGTGAAACTTAGGAAACTCGCGCAGCGTCTCGGCCATGCCGTAGTAATCCTTGAGGGTATGAAGGCGCGTCCAAGGGAGCACGTAGCGGCCGGTTTCCGGGTCGCGATATTGCGGCTGATGCATGTGCCACAGCACAACCAGATGAATGCGATTCATTCGGCGGGTGTCCGAAAGCGATCCTGACGCAGATGGTTTGTACGGTTCATCACCATGGGCATAGACAGATTCAAAGTATACAGGCTAGAGCAGCCAGAAGGAGAATCGATGGCTCGATTCCTAGCACTTCTTATCAATGCCCCGCCATTGCTGCCTTATGCAGAGAGCAAAACGGGCAAAAACTAACAGCGTGGTACACTGGACTTTCGCAATCATGCGCATTCTGGATCGTTATATCGTCCGCGAGGTATCCCGCCACGCCTTCCTCGGACTGGTCGTTTTCACGTTCGTGTTTCTGGTCCCCCGCTTGGTGCAGCTCATGGAGATTTATGTGCGCCATGTGGGTTCGGACGTACAGATCTTGAAGTTTTTTCTTTGCATTTTCCCCGGCGTGTTTGTATTTACGGTGCCGATTGCAACCTTGATTGGCGTGCTGCTCGGCCTGGGCCGGATGTCAGCCGATAGCGAAATCATCGCGCTGACGTCACTGGGAATCGGCCGGCGGCGAATTCTCTTTCCAGTCGGCATGCTGGCAATGGCAGCGGCGCTGCTCACGCTTATGATCACCGCATGGGTGGGGCCGGCCGCTCTGCGTACTGTAAATTCCATTAAGGCCGACCTTGCCAGTTCGCAGATCTCCTTTCAGGTCCGGCCGCGAGTGTTCGACGAACGGTTCCCCCAAAAAGTGTTGTATGTGAACGACGTTTCCGCTAGCGGAACGCAGTGGCATGGAGTCTTCGTTGCAGATACGGGCGGAGAAAGCGGCTCGCAGGTGACACTAGCCGATAGCGCGATCGTGATTGCCGAACCGCGCCAAGGCAAGCTGGAGCTTCACCTTCAGGGAGGCACGACGCACGAATTTTCCCGCTTGGATGCGAACCATTACTCGGTCACGTCCTTCGGACAAAGCGACTGGCCAATTGAAGTGAGCGGACTGGGCTCGGCGCATCCCAGGCAACGGAGCATCCCTGAACAATCGATGACGGAATTGGTTGCGGAAAGAAATGCAGGATCGCGCGACGCGGGCGTGGAGTTGCACACGCGCCTGGCTTTCCCCGTGGCGTGCTTGGTATTCGCACTGGTTGCCGTGCCCTTGGGAGCGCAGCCGCGACGCGGTGGACGCGCAGCAGGCTCTCTTTTGGCAGTGGTATTGATTGCTGCGTATTACCTCCTGCTGATCATGGGTGCGGGACTGGCGCGACATGGAAGGCTTTCGCCGGCCGCGGGAATCTGGATGGCGAACGCGATCTTGGCAGTTCTTGGCCTGGCGCTGCTCCCGAGAATGGAGCAGTTCCGCGGAGAAAACCGTTGGTTGCGCCGGCTAGGGTATCTCACGAGACGCTTCCGGCTGGCGCGCCGGCGAAGAGCGCAAGCGCGCGCGCGCGCAGCGGCGGCGCTGGCTGGAAACGGAGAGCGCGCCACGAACGAATTGCCCACGCCGTCAAGCGGCAGTTTTCCGCGGTTGATGGACCTCTATATTTTGCGAAAATTCTTTTTTTACTTCGGTGTCTTGCTGGCCGTGTTCATTTTTCTGTTCGAAGCATTTACCTTTTTTGAGCTTCTCGATGACATCGGGCGGCGCAATGTGCCCTTCCTGATCGTTAAGGATTACTTCTGGTACCTGACGCCGTACCTGGGCTACAACCTGGCGCCTTTAGCGGGTCTGATTGCGGTGCTGGTGACGTTGGGAATCATGAGCAAGAACAACGAAATCGTGGCCATCAAGGCTAGTGGCATGAGTCTTTTTCGCGTGGCCGCGCCACTCCTACTGGCAGGGTTGTCGTTGGCGGCCACGCTAATATTGTTGGACTACACGTATTTGCCATACGCCAACCAGCGCCAGGACGAGCGCCATAACCAGATTAAGGGCCGGCCGCCACAGACGTACACACACCCGCAGCGTTGGATTTTTGGGGAAAATTCGAAGATCTACAATTACGACGTGTTCGACCCAGAGCAGAGTCTTTTTGGCGGGCTGAGCGTTTTGGAGCTTGATCCTGCAAGTTTTCACTTGCGGCGTCGAATTTTTGCCGCGCGGGCTCGCTGGTCAGAAGCGCAACACGTGTGGGTGCTGGAAAACGGCTGGATTCGAGAATTTTCCGACGGCTCCGTGGCCAAGTTTCAGACCTTCGCGGCAGCGGGGAAGTGAAACAGGCTTTCCAAATGAATGTCGGAGAGTTAGGGAGCTACATCGAGGGGCTTCACCGAGCGGGGTTCGATGTGGCCACTCTGATGGTGCAGTGGCAAAAAAAATGGGCATATCCGTTGATGGCGCCAGTGAGCATGCTCCTGGCGATTCCGTTTGCATTTTTGGTGGGGACCCGCGGGGCGATCGGGGGAGTGGCCTTGGGCGTGGGAATTGGTGTCGCGTATTGGGCGATTGCCGCGCTTCTGGAAGCCATGGGCGGCGTGGGGCAACTACCGCCGTTATTGGCGGGGTGGTCGCCGGACATTATTTTCTTCTTTCTGGGGCTGTACTTTTTCTTCAAAATGCCGACGTAAACGCAGGCAGTCCTCATCAAAAAATGGCCAGCTAAAGTATTACTTGAAGTCGCTTCCTTCAATCATTCCGCTCTTTTTTGCCTCGCCCGATTGAGTTCAAGTATTACTTTAAGTGGCCCTATTTTGAATTTTCCGTTACTTTCCCTTCCTTTTGTGGGATTCTTCTTCAATCGCTGCTTGAGCGGCGGCTAGGCGAGCAACCGGCACTCGGTACGGCGAGCAACTGACATAGGACAAGCCGGCGCGGTGACAAAACTTAACGCTGTCCGGGTCCCCTCCGTGCTCTCCACAAATGCCCAATTTAATTCCCGGACGAGCCTTGCTGCCCTTCTCCACAGCGATTTCGATCAGTTGCCCGACGCCATTCTGGTCGATTGTTGCGAATGGGTTTTTTTTGACGATCTCGAGTTCCTGGTACGGCCCCAAGAAGGAGCCCGAATCGTCTCGGCTCATCCCAAGGCACGTTTGGGTCAAGTCATTAGTGCCAAAACTGAAGAATTCGGCCGTCTGCGCAATCTCATCCGCCGTAAGCGCACCACGAGGCACCTCAATCATCGTACCCACGAGGTAATTCAGCTTCACGCCCTTTTCCTTCATGACCTCAGCAGCGATTCGATGAACGACCTCGACTTGCAAGTCTAGCTCTTTCTTAAAGCCCACGAGGGGAATCATGATTTCGGGATGTACCTTGATGCCCGCTTTCTGGACCTCGGCTGCAGCCTCGAACACCGCGCGGGACTGCATCTCGGAGATTTCGGAATAGACAATGCCAAGGCGGCAGCCGCGGAATCCGAGCATCGGGTTGAATTCATGTAATTCTTTAACTCTCTGTTTGATCTTTTCAACGGGCACGCCCATTTTGTTTGCCAGATCGGCCTGAGCGGTCCCTTCGTGCGGCAGGAACTCGTGCAACGGGGGATCGAGGAAACGGATTGTAGCGGGATGCCCTTTCAATTCCTTGAACATCCCGACGAAATCTTGTCTCTGGTAAGGCAGTATCTTGGCAAGCGCTTCTTTCCTGTCTTCCTTGGTGTCCGCTAAAATCATTTCCCGCATGGCATCAATGCGATTGCCTTCAAAAAACATGTGCTCCGTGCGGCACAAACCAATCCCAACTGCGCCGAAGGCGATGGCGTGCGCCGTCTGTTCAGGTGTGTCGGCGTTGGTGCGCACTGCAAGACGCGTAACCTTGGCACACCAGTCCATTAGTTTCTTGAAGTTCTGATAGGTTTGGCTCTTGTCGCCGTCGAGGGACTTCTCGATCAGCACCTGGACGATTTCGGACGCGGCCGTGGGAATTTGGCCAGGATAGACTTCACCGGCGGTACCGTTGATGGAAAGGAAGTCTCCTTCCTTGTAGGTTGCGCCATCTACGGTCATGGTCTTGGCGGTGTAATCGATCTGCAACGCCGCTGCGCCACAGACACAGACCTTACCCATTTGGCGGGCAACAAGCGCCGCGTGTGAACTGACTCCACCCTTCGCTGTGAGAATGCCTTCCGCGGCGATCATGCCGCGCAAATCCTCGGGCGAGGTTTCATTGCGAACGAGCAAGACCTTTTCCCCTCTCGCGGCGGCCGCGGCAGCACGGTCTGCGTTCAAGTACATCTTGCCGGCAGCGGCCCCGGGACCGGCAGGCAGCCCCTTTGCAATGCACTTGGCAGCTTGGACCGCCTTGCGATCAAATACCGGCGCCAGCACTTGGTCGAGTTGATCGGCTGGGACCCGCCGGATGGCGGTCTTCCAATCAATGAGTTTCTCTTTCTCCATTTCGATGGCGAAGCGAACGGCGGCCAGCCCTGTGCGCTTGCCGTTGCGCGTCTGCAGCATGAAGACCTTGCCATCTTGAATGGTGAACTCGAAGTCCTGCACGTCCTTAAAGTGTTTCTCCAAGGTCTGTCTGATTTTCTCCAACTCGCGGTAGGCCTCTGGAAGGTAATTCTTGAGCTGGGAGACTGGTTCGGGTGTGCGCACACCGGCCACCACATCCTCTCCTTGAGCATTAATGAGGAATTCGCCGTAAAAAACTTTTTCTCCGGTCGCGGGATCACGCGTGAATGCGACACCTGAACCCGATCTATCGCCAGTATTGCCATAAACCATCGCCTGCACGTTCACAGCGGTACCCCATTCCGATGGGATGTTGTATTTACGGCGATACACTACGGCGCGATCATTCATCCACGAACCAAACACAGCGCCCACCGCGCCCCATAGCTGTTTCCACACATCCTGCGGAAACTCCATCCCGGTGCGTTCCCTGATGAGCTTCTTGAAGCGAACAACCAGCTCCTGAAGGTCTTTCACCGTCAATTTCGGATCATCAATGTCGGCGTGATACCGCTCATGCTTGAGACCGTGAATGACTACTTCAAAAGGCTCGTGGTCCTCGTTCGGCCGTTTCTGCACGTTCATGACAACGTCGCCATACATTTGAATGAAACGACGGTAACAGTCCCAAGCGAAGCGCTCGTTCTTGGTAGCCTTGGCCAGCGTCGGGACGGTTTCATCGTTCAGGCCGAGGTTGAGAATTGTGTCCATCATACCCGGCATGGAATCGCGGGCCCCGGAGCGCACAGACACCAGCAAGGGCATGGAGGCTTTGTCGCCAAACTTCGTGCACATGATTTTTTCTATGCGGGCCATGGCGCCCTTAACTTCCGCTTCGAGCGCTCTTGGATAGGTTTTCTTGTTTCCGTAGTAGTGGGTGCAAACCTCGGTGGTAATTGTGAAACCAGGAGGCACGGGGAGGACAATGCGGCTCATTTCAGCAAGGCCAGCCCCCTTCCCACCGAGCAACGCGCGCTGACTCCCGTCTCCTTCCGCTTTACCTGCACCAAAAAAATACACCCACTTTTTCACAGTCGTCCTCGCTTCCCATAGGTCGCCTACGGCTTTAATTGTAATAGCTGGGGATTTGTTGCAGGGCCCAAAAACAAGTGTCGGCACGCCGACGTTGAACGACTTCTCTTGAGTTGAAGTTTTACTTTAACTCATGCTTACCGCTCTTCTCCGCCAATCTCGGAGAAGTCCGCGATCGTGGTGAACTCGCCGAGCAGTTGCGCAAGCAACGCAAGCCGATTCTTCCGCACCTCTTCCTTCTCTGCCATGACCATCACGCAATCAAAAAATTTGTCAACCACCGGCCTGAGGCTCGCGATCGCCTCCAAGGCCTCTTGATACTTCCCTCCACGCTTCAGCGGTTGCACTTTGGATGCTGCGGCCTGGGCTGCGGAGTGAAGTTCGCGCTCCGCAGGACTCTCAAACAACTCCGCATTCACTCGGCGGTCTCCTTCGGCGGCAACGCCGGCCTTCTCTAGGATCTTGCGAATGCGCTTAAAGGAAACCGCCAGCGGCTCAAAGTTTCGCGATTTCCGGATGGTGCGCAGCGCCAGAAGCCGTTTTTGTGTATCCACCAAGTCGTCCGCTCCGGCCCGGAACACCGCGGCGACCTCGTCGTAAGCGAACTGCTCTTTTTCTCGGAACACAAACCTGGCGCGGTCCAAAATGAAATCCAGAATCTTCGATTCCTGATCGGGGGTGACTCCGCGCTTCGGCTTGTGCGCGAGCAGGGCTTTCCCTGCCGCTCCAATGGCCAAAGAGAGCGACACGGGGAGTTTCTTCTCCAGAATAATCTTGACGATACCGAGGGCCGCGCGGCGCAGCGCGTAGGGATCGCTAGAACCGGTGGGAACGATTCCTACGGCGAGACATCCCACCACTGAATCGAGTTTGTCCGCAAAAGCTACTGCGCACCCTGTCAAGTTGCGCGGGATGGGATCATCCAGCCCCACCGGACGATAGTGGTCATAAACAGCATCCGCGATTTCCTCTGACTCCCCTTGGGCGCGCGAATAAAGCCCGCCAACAATGCCCTGCAGTTCAGGGAACTCTCGCACCATCTCTGTGACCAGGTCACACTTGGCCAGCTCCGCAGCACGGTCAGTTTCAGCGACATGTGCCTGGTGCATGCCCAGATTAAACCACTGCTCGGAAAGCCACCGGGCGACATCGCGAACGCGCTCCACCTTATCGCGGTAGCTCCCCAGGCGCGACTCGTAGATAACCCGCTCCAGCTTCGAGAGATAGTCGGCGAGCCGACATTTCTGGTCGGACTGCCAAAAGAACCGAGCGTCGGCAAAGCGGGCGCGCAAAACGCGTTCGTGTCCGGCCCGAATAATCCCCTTGGCATCCTTGTCCGTATTGATAACCGCCAGAAACTGTGCGGCAAGCTCACCGTTCTTTTTCTCCACCGCAAAATACTTCTGATGGTCCCTCATCACCGTGACGAGAATTTCATCCGGCAGGTTCAGGAACGCAGGGTCGAAGTCACCCTGAATCACCGTCGGGTATTCGTTCAGGTGCGTCACAAGCGTGCGCAGGCCGGAATCCTCATGGATGCGATAGCCGCCGCGCTTTGCAAAACCCTCCAACTCTTTGCCGATCTTCTCTTGCCTCCGGGATGGGCGGATGATCACGCCATTGGTTTGCAACTTCTTTTCGTAGTCTTGAAAATTGCTCACGCGGATCGCTGGCGACCCGAGAAAGCGGTGCCCGCGCGTCGAGTTCCCTGCCGCCATTCCTCCGACCTCAACCTTCAGCGGCTTGCCACCGAACACAGCAACCACCCAACGAATGGGCCGGATGAACCGCGGCCCGCTGAGCCCCGTCCACGTCATGGAGCGCGGCCACGTCAAGTCGTGCACCGCGCGCGGCAGGATGGCAGTCAGTATCTGCTCCGTCGCGCGGCCCGCCTTGACTTGCTTCGCCGCGAGGTACTCCCCTTTCGGCGTTTGCGCGAGATAGAGGGAGCTGACATGAATGCGTTGCTTCTCCGCGAAGCTCAGGGCCGCTCGCGTCGGCGCGCCGACAGCATCATAGGCCACGGTCTTCGGTGGTCCGGTAACCTCGAACTCGACGTCTGCCTGTTTGTAAGGAAGTCCTCGAACCCAGGCCGTCAAACGCCGCGGAGTGCTGAATGTTTCCACTGTCGCTTCCTTGGAAAGATCCTCGGCGGCTAACAGTTTCTCGATATTGACTCGCAAATCTTCTTCGGCCTTCGGCAGCATCCCCGCGGGAATCTCTTCACATCCGATCTCGAAAAGCAACTCGGCGGGAGTCTTCTTGGGCGAATTCATGCGCGCACCTCAAGCGCCCGCTCCGGCCCCGGCTTCCCGATTTGATCGAGGTAGGAGGCGGCAGTGCGGCAGGCCAGAGTGCGTACGCGGGCCATCAGCGCCGCGCGCTCCGTGGTAGAGATCACGCCACGGGCATCCAGCAGGTTAAACAAGTGCGAGCATTTCAGGCAGTGGTCGTAGGCCGCGAGCAGCGGATATCGCTCGCGCACCTTCCCTTCCACCGCCTTGAAACCGTCCAGAAGCTCTTTGGCTTGCTTTTCATGAAGCTCAAACTCCGAACGTATGGCCACGGCGTCGCTGCGATCAAAGCTGTACTCCGAAAGCTGTTGCTCTTCCGCAAGCCGAATATCACCGTACGTTTTGTCTGAGGACCAGCGCAGCCCGTAAACGCTTTCCACGTTTTGCAGGAACGCGCAAATGCGCTCGAGTCCGTAGGTAAGCTCCACGGAAATCGGGTCGAGGTCAATTCCCCCGCTCTGCTGGAAGTAGGTGAACTGTGTGATCTCCAAACCATCAAGAAGCACCTGCCACCCAATTCCCCAAGCGCCCAGGGTCGGCGACTCCCAATTGTCTTCCTCAAACCGAATGTCATGCTTTTTCAGGTCGATTCCAATCGCCCCAAGGCTTTTCAAATACACGTCCTGAACATCCGCCGGCGAAGGCTTGAGGATGACCTGATACTGCGTGTGTTTGTAAAGCCGATTGGGATTCTCCCCGTAGCGACCGTCGGCGGGCCGACGACTCGGCTGCACAAATCCGACGCGGTAGGACTGCGGCCCCAGCACGCGCAGGAACGTCTCCGGGTGCATCGTGCCGGCGCCAACCTCCACATCGTACGGTTGCTGGAGAACGCAACCCTGCTTCCCCCAAAATTCCGAAAGCTTCAGGATCAAGTCCTGAAACGTAAGGCCCGGGTTTTTCTCTTCAAGTTTTACTTTAACTCTCAAGGAGTCTCCAATAATTCCGGCGTATTCAACCGCCGTTCTGCATTCAACTCAATCCACGCAAACGCCGCGCGCCGCAATTCTCCGGCACTCGACTGCATGCACCGGTCAAAGGCAATGCGGTCCAGCCTCTCGCCGGCAAATCTCTCCGCCAGTTCCCTTGCGTCCCGGTGCATCGGCTTCATGTCAGCGCGCCGGCATTTCTCGCAGAACAACCCCGCGCGGTGCGGGCTATAGAAAGCGGGCCCCGAAGCAAAGACGGCCCCGCACGCCGCGCACCGGTCAAACCGCGGCAACCACCCGCCAAGCCGCACCGTCCAAAACGCAAAGTAGCTCAGCGGCAATTCCCAATTCCCCGTTCGCTCAATCTCCCGTGCCGCCAGCAAAATCAGCCGAAACATCGCCTCAGAGACTTCATGCTCCGGAAGCACCATCTCGGCAATCTCGCTGATCACCGCCAGGCCCGTGCTCAGCCCATAATCGCTTTGCGCCTTATGCAAAGACTCCAGCGGCTCCGCTTGCTGGATCCGCACCAGTTCGCGGGTTTCCCTCTCCACATACCAAATCTGGACGTGAGACAGGATTTCGAGCGTCGAGCCGAAGCGGTTCTTCAGGCGCCGGGCTCCTGCGGCAACACCACGCAGCCGTCCCGAGGTGCGGCCGAGAAAACTCACCACGCGGTCCGCCTCGCCCAGCGGAAATGTTTTCAGGATGATGGCTTCCGTTTCCCGGGCAGGCATGGGCAGTCGGCGCGCCGACGCTGCGCCGGACAACTGTGAGACTCCGTCCGAATCGCACGCACACGCAGAACTCAATTACTTACCACACGCTTCCGCAAGACGCAATCTCTCCCTGCCCCAAAACACAAAAATCATTTGCGGCAAGTAGAGAAAAGCCGCAACACTCTATCTTTTGAACACAACACGCCCTCAAACCTTCGCGCGCACCAGTCACCCTCGCGAGGGCAAACTCCGTGCAGCACATCAGAGGTTCCTTCAACCCCCGCAGCAGAACTCCGTCAACAAGACCCCGCCTTCTTTGTCTTTTCGCCTCCACCGCCCTCGCTTCATCCTAACGTCCGCAAATTCAAGCAGTTCCGCCAATAAAATGTTCCGTTAACCAGCCCGCTTCCACTACAAACATTATCGGACCCATCGGCCAGCTTTTCATTTTGCCCGTGGTTCGCTACTCTGCTCCGGGCCGAATCTATGTTTATCCCGCTCAAAGACATCAACCCGTCGCGAAGCTATCCCTTCGTGAACATCAGCCTCATCGTTGCCAACATGGCCCTGTTCTTCTATGAACTGAGCTTGCAGTTCTCGATGGCTCCCAAGGCCTACGCCGCCTTCCTGACGACCTACTCCACCGTCCCCGCGCGCCTGCCCGCTTTCTTCGCCGGGCACGGCACGTTTCAGATCGCGTTTGTCCCTATTGTGACGAGCATGTTTCTCCACTCCGGTTTCCTGCACCTCGCCGGCAACATGCTCTTTTTATGGATTTTTGGGGACAACGTGGAGGACTTCTTCGGCCACATCCCTTATTTGCTTTTCTATTTTGTGTGTGGAATCGGCGCGGGCCTGGCTCACATCCTCTTCAATCTCTACTCCCATGTTCCGGCTCTCGGGGCCAGCGGCGCAATTTCCGGCGTGATGGGAGCCTATATTTTGCTTTATCCGCGAGCGCGCATCCTGACGCTGGTCTTTGTCTTCTTGCTTCCTATCCCCGCGGTATTTGTTTTGGGTGAGTGGTTCCTCGGGCAGTTCCTGGCGGGCATGAGCGTTCTCGGTGGCGGTGCTTCGGGCGGAGTCGCCGTGATGGCTCACATCGGAGGGTTTCTACTGGGGATGCTAATCACCGCGATCATCCGATGGCGTTAGCGGAAGTCGTCCCCGCCTGCGGGCGTTTTATCCTCAAGTCTTACTTGAACGGCTGGGCGTGACTGCTCTTTTCCATGAACCTCGCAAGCCAGTCTCCCACTTCCGCCGTGTTTTTCTTCCCGCCAAGATCTGGCGTAACGGAATTCTCTCTCAGCGCCGCGCGAACCGCAGTTCGAATCGCAGCAGCCTCCGTCTTCCATCCGAGGAATTCCACCATCATTGCCGAGGTCAGCACCGAGCCAAGCGGATTGGCGGTCCCCTTACCCGCGATATTCGGCGCGGAGCCGTGAACCGGCTCAAACAGGGACGTCCTCCCCGGATGGATATTCCCTGACGGCGCCAGCCCCAGCCCGCCGGCAAGCTGCGCTCCCAGGTCGCTGATGATGTCGCCAAACAGATTGCACGTGACAATCACATCGAACTGCCTCGGATCGCGAACAATCTCCATCGCCAGCGTGTCAATAAAAAGGTGCCGCGAGTCAATGTCCGTGTACTCCTGGCGGACTTCCTTGAACACACGCTGCCACAGGCCGTGCGCAAAAGTCATGGCATTCGACTTGTCGCTCATGCACACGCGCTTCAGGCCGTTCTCCCGCGCATACTCGAACGCATAGCGAATAATGCGCTCGACTCCTTTGCGCGAGTTAACGTCTTCCTGCACGGCAATCTCATCGGGCGTGCCCTGCTTGAACGTTCCGCCAACGCCAACATAAAGGCCTTCCGTGTTTTCGCGAAAGACGATGAGGCGAATATCTTTCTCGGTACGGTCTCGCAGGGGCGTAAGCCGATCGTGAAGCAATTCCACAGGACGGGCGTTCACGTAGAGGTCGAGCTTGAATCGCAAGCCCAGCAGAATGTCGGCCGCGTGTTGATTCGAAGGAACACGCGGATCTCCGAGCGCGCCAAAAAGTATGGCGTCAAACTCATCCCGCAGCATCTCGACCGCACCCAGCGGCAACGTCACGCCCTCCCGCAGAAACTTATCGGCGCCCCAGTCGAATTCCACGAATTCCAGGGTGCGACTTGCCGGCGCGCAAACCGCCTTTAACACTTTTACAGCCTCGGGCGTGACTTCGGCCCCGATGCCGTCACCGGGAATAACCGCAATGCGCGCCTTCGCACCACCGTTTCGCATGGGAATGCCGGGCAAGGTCGCAGACCTCCTGGACGGCCGCTGCAGCCGTCCATCCTAACCTCTCAACGGAATGGACGCGCTATTCTTTCATTAAAGGGAACGCTGCGCCAGTATCCACCCGCGGCTTTACGGAACAGTATTAGCTTCCACGACAGCCGCGCGGCCGGATTCAATCCAATACACGCCGCCCAGCGACATGACGGCTCCGAGCACCTGGCTCCACGAGCCCTTTTCGCCTAGCCACACGATTCCGAGGATGGTCGCAAGCACCGGCAGTAAGTAAGTGAACGCGCTCAACTGCGACGCTTCCAGGTAGCGAAGCAGCCAGAAATAAAATACATAGGCCAGCGCCGAGCTAAAAACCGCCATATACAACAATGCGCCCCAAACGCGCCACGGTTGCTGCCAATGCCCTGCCGCATAGAGTGCCCGGCCTTCATGAAACGCCAACGGAAGCACAATCAGCGCGCCGGCAAAATGAGTAAAAGCGGTCATCGTCAGAGTGTCGTACTTTCCCGCAACACGTTTTCCCAGGACCCCGTACATGGCAAAGCCCAGGGAACCCGCCATCGTAATCGCGTCGCCTTCGATGGATGCCGAATGCCTGGAAATGCCGTTTTCGGAAGCGAGCACAGCAACTCCCGCAAGTGCCATGAGCATTCCAACGGCCTTATGTCCAGTGGCTCGCTCAAGCCCGAAAAGAACCG
>WNEX01000412.1_pt1 | contig 20060 bp, 17 predicted proteins | sample 5399841 | NCBI WGS metagenome assembly WNEX01 (sample SAMN13153337, study PRJNA577476) | soil metagenome | isolation source: 40 cm grassland meadow soil 2 days after 1st rain plot 5 | place: USA:California | collected 2015-09-18 | reverse complement strand
GCGCCGCTTCGCGCCGGTGCTCGCGGCGCCCGCGATCGGCGTGATCGCCGAGGTCAAGCGGCGCTCCCCTTCGGCCGGCCCGATCCGCGAGGACCTCGATCCGGTGGCACACGCGCGGGCGTACGAGCAGGGGGGAGCGACGGCCATCTCCGTGCTGACCGACGAGCGGCACTTCGGAGGCACGCTCGACGACTTGTCCCGGGTGGCGCGCTGCGTCAGCGTCCCGGTGCTCCGCAAGGACTTCATTCTCGACGAGCTGCAGCTGTACGAGACGCGCGCGGCGGGCGCGAGCGCGGCGCTCTTGATCGTCCGGGCGCTCGCGCCGGAGCGGCTGCGCGCGCTGGCGGGTGCGGCCCGAGGGCTCGCGTTGGGCGTGCTCGTGGAGGTCCATTCGGAGGCCGAGCTCGATCTCGCGCTCGCCGTGGAGCCGGCGGCGGTGGGCGTGAACAGCCGCGACCTGGGAACGTTCGCCGTCGATCTCGCGCTGGCGGAGCGCCTGCTGGCGCGCGTTCCCGCCGGTGTCCCCGCGGTCGCCGAGAGCGGCATCGAGACGCGCGCGGACGTCGAGCGGATGGCGGCCGCCGGCGCGGACCTGGTGCTGGTGGGCACGTCGGTCGCACGGAGCGGCGATCCGGCGGAGGCGGTGCGGGCGCTGACGGGCGTACGGAGACAGGGGAGGGGGCGGTTATGAAAACGCGGAACGCGGAACGCGGAACGCGGAACACTGAAACGCGGAACGCGGAACGCGGAATGCGGAACAGATCGTGCCCGCGTCGAGCCGCGGAGGCTGCTCCGGGAATCGACCACGGATCTGCTGTTCCGCATTCCGCGTTCCGCGTTCCCCGTTCCGTTGGCTCGCGAACCGGAGGCTCGCATGGCGCCTGAAGCCGGCCCGCGCGCCCCGGGTCGCTTCGGCCCCTATGGCGGCCGCTACGTCCCCGAAACGCTCATGGCCGCGCTCGAGGAGCTGGAGCGCGTGTACGAAACGGCGCGGCGCGACCCGGGCTTCTGGGCCGAGCTCGAGGGGCTGCTCAAGGACTACGTCGGCCGCCCCACGCCGCTCACCGAGGCGCCGCGCCTCGCCGCCGAGGTGGGGCAGGGCGTGGTGATCGCACTCAAGCGGGAGGACCTCAATCACACGGGCGCGCACAAGATCAACAACACGCTCGGGCAGGCGCTGCTCGCCCGGCGGATGCAGAAGCGGCGCATCATCGCGGAGACGGGCGCCGGCCAGCATGGCGTGGCGACGGCCACCGTGTGCGCGCGCTTCGGCCTCGAGTGTGTGGTGTACATGGGTGAAGAAGACATGCGGCGCCAGCGGCTCAACGTGTACCGCATGGAGCTGATGGGCGCGCGGGTGGTGCCCGTGACCTCCGGCAGCCGGACGCTCAAGGACGCGACCAACGAAGCGCTGCGCGACTGGGTCACCAACGTCACCACCACGCACTACATCATCGGCTCGGTGGTGGGCCCCGATCCGTTCCCGCGCATCGTGCGCGACTTCCAGTCGGTGATCGGGCGGGAGGCGCGCGGCCAGGTACTGGAGCGCTGGGGTCGACTGCCGGGCACCGTGGTCGCGTGTGTGGGCGGCGGCTCGAACGCCATGGGGATCTTCAGCGCCTTCCTGGACGACCGCGACGTCGCCCTCGTGGGCGTCGAAGCCGCCGGGGAGGGCGTCGACACGGATCGCCACGCCGCGTCGCTCGGGCGCGGACGGCCCGGCGTGTTTCACGGCAGCCTGAGCTACCTGCTGCAAAGCGCCGACGGGCAGGTGCAGCCGGCGCACAGCGTGTCGGCGGGCCTCGACTACCCGGGTGTCGGACCCGAACACGCTTACTTGAAGGACAGCGGGCGCGTATTGTATGAGGCAGTGACGGATCGGCAGGCACTGGAGGCGTTCGGGGCGCTCTCACGCCTCGAAGGCATCCTGCCGGCACTGGAGAGCGCTCACGCCGTCGCGTGGGTGCTGGGTCGCCGGGGGAGGTTCCGTGCGGGCGACCTCGTCGTGCTGAACCTGAGCGGCCGCGGCGACAAAGACGTCGCCATGGTCGCCGAACTGACGGGAGCCACTCTCTGACGAACGCGCCCGTACCCGAGCTGGCGCTGCCACCGCAGCAGGTCGAAGAGCTGATGCAGGTCCTGTCCAAGGGGATCAGGGCCACGCAGCTCTACATGCCGAACAATCCGGTCTACCAGCGCGCGGTCGACAACATCCGGGCGGCCTTCCGTCAGATCTGGCAGGCGACCGACGATCTGGTGTTCGACGTGGGCGAGACCGAGCTGCGCTGGGAAGACAACGTCGTCTACAGTCAGGACCAACGCAACGAGAGTATCGCCTGGACGCTGTTCAAAGACGGGGTCCGCTCGCTGACCTTCCGGCCGGGCGTGGAGGAGACGGAGATCGTACGGTTCCTGGGCGTGCTGCAGCAGGCGCGCAACCTCCAGGCCGACGCGCCCGACGATCTGCTGACGCTCTTGTGGGCGCAAGACTTCCAGTTCGTGGCGTACACGTTCCGCGAGCTCGCCACGGAAAACGCGGTCCCGATCGAGAAGGGCGCGACGATCCCCTCGTCGACGCCGCCCAGCCAGCTCCAGCACCGCGTGCAGGAGGAGGCGCCGCCCAGGCGCGAGGGGCTGGTGTCGATCGACGACTTCGACACCACGCTCTATTTCCTGGAAGACGCCGAGGTCGAGTACCTCAGGAAGGACGTCGATCGCGAGTACTCGCAGGACCTGCGTCGCAACGTCCTGGCGATGCTGTTCGACCTGCTCGAGCTGCAGACGTACGGGACCGTGCGGGCGGAGCTGATTTCGATCGTGGAGAACTTCATTCCGTACCTGCTGGGCGCCGGCGATTTCCGCTCCGTCGCCTACATTCTCCGCGAAACGCGGGCCATCCTGCAGCGCGCGCGCGAGATCATCCCGGAGCACCGCAAGACGCTCGAGGGGCTGCCCAGCCGCCTGTCGCAGCCCGACGCCCTGTCGCAGCTGCTGCAATCGCTCGACGAGGCGGCGATGCACCCCACCGAGGAGGAGCTCGCCGAGCTGTTCCAGGAGCTCAGCCCCGAAGCCCTGCCGACGCTCATGAGCTGGATCGCCAAGCTCCACAACGAGCGCGTGAAGGATCTCGTGCAGGCCGCCGCCGCCCGCCTGGCGCAGGCGAACCCCGGTGAAGTGCTCAAAGCCCTGGGCAGCGACGACAGCGGCGCGCAGCTCGAGATGGTGAGGCTCGCCGGACGCCTCAAGCTCCCCGGTGCGCCGGACGGGATGGAGCCGCTGCTCGCGTCGGGCGATCACGCGCTCAAGCTGGCCGTGGTCGACGCCCTCACGGCCATCGGCAGCCCGTCCGCGCTGCGCCTGCTCGAGCGGGCGATCGACGACGCCGACCGCGACGTCCGCATCGCGGCGGTACGCTTTCTGGCCTCGCGGGGCTACCGCAACGCGGCCGCCCGAGTCGAAGCGATCGTGGGCGGCTCCAAGCTTCGCAGCGCCGACCTCACCGAGAAGATGGCGTTCTTCGAAGCGTACGGCACGCTGGTGGGCGCCAAAGGCATTTCCACGCTCGACAAGATGCTGGTGGCCAAGGGGCTCCTGGGCAGGAAAGAAGATCCCGAGACGCGCGCCTGCGCCGCGATGGCGCTCGGCAAGATCCGCACGCCCGAGGCGCGCGCCGTGCTCGAGCGGGCGGCCCAGGACAAAGAGCCGCTGGTGCGCAATGCCGTGACCCGAGCGCTACGCGAGGTGGGCGCGTGACCGGCGGCGACCCGCGTCCCCGCGGCTCCATCGCCGATACCGTCCAGGCCACCGACGGCTTCCTGCGGCACGCCGGACGGGATTTCCTGGTCGTGTTGTACACCGCGTTCCGGTCCCTCAAGCTCTATCCGGTGGAAAACGCGCAAGTGCAGAAGGCGCTGGACGACCTCGCCCAGACCACCAAGCACCTGCTCGACGTCGAGAAGGAGCTCGAGCTGCGGCTCCAGGGCGAGTTCATCTTCGTCAATTCGACGCGGCTGCGCCTCGACCTCGACAACTACGCGTCGTTCTCGCACATCCTGGGCGTGCTGCGCCAGTGCGGGGTGGGGGCCGTGCGTATCGACGAGGGCGTGGAGCGCAAGCAGTTGCAGATCTTCGTGTCGATGCTCTTGTCGTACGCCGCGAAGGAGGTCACGCCCAACAAGGTCTTCGAGCTGGGCCAGAAGCTGTCGGACGCGGGCGTGACCCACGTGGGCGTCGAACCCCCGCTCGAGACCGACGAGGAAGCCGAAGACGAGGAGCGCCAGAAGGAGGCGGCGAAGCGCACCTACGCCCGGTCCGTGGTGGTGACCAAAGAGGTCATCAACTCGATCCGCATGGGCCGCACCGCCAACGTGAAGAAGGTGAAGCGCGCGGTCCAGGCCATCGTGGATCAGGTGCTGAACAACGAAGCCTCGCTGATGGGGCTCACCACGCTGCGCGACTACGACGAGTACACGTTCACTCACTCGGTGAACGTCTGCATCTTCTCCGTCGCCCTGGGCCGCAAGCTCGGCTTGAGCAAGCTGCAGCTGTACGATCTCGGCATGGCCGCGCTGTTCCACGACGTCGGGAAGTCGCGCGTCCCGCTGGAGGTGCTCAACAAGCAGGGCGGCCTCTCCGACGAGGAGTGGCGCATCATGCAGGCCCACCCCTGGCTCGGCGTGCTCACGCTGTTCGGGCTGCGCGGCTACGGCGAGATTCCCTACCGTGGCATGATCGTCGCGTACGAGCACCACATGAAAACCGATCTCACGGGCTACCCCAAGTCGCTGCGGGCGCGTGACCTCTCCATCTACTCGAAGATCGTCGCGGTCGCCGACGGCTTCGACGCCGCCACGAGCCGCCGCGTCTATCAAACCGTTCCGATCCAGCCCGACCAGGTGCTCAAGGAGATGTGGGAGAACCCCCGGCGCGGCTACGATCCCGTCGTCGTCAAGGCGTTCATCAATCTGATCGGCATCTACCCCGTGGGCACGTGCGTCATCCTCGATACCTACGAGGTCGCCGTCGTCCACGGCGCCAACCCGGATGTCACCCACGTGCACCGCCCGATGGTGCGGGTGGTCACCACGCCGGACGGCGGGTTGGTGCATCCGGGCTTTCTCGTCGATCTCGCCCAGCGCGACCCGCAGGGCAACTTTCCCCGCACCGTCGTCAAGGTCACCGATCCGGTCAAATACGGCATCAACGTCGCCGATTACTTTGTCTGAGCACCCGATCGCCGAGCGCTGGCGGTCCGTGCGCGGCAGCGCTGCCCGGCGCGCCGCGCTCATTCCTTACCTCACCGCGGGATTCCCCACGCCGGCGCTGTCGCTCGAGGCGCTGCGGGTCGTGGCGGAGGCGGGCGCGGATTTCGTCGAGGTCGGCATCCCGTTCTCGGACCCGCTCGCCGACGGTCCGACGATCCAGCGCTCGACGCAGGCCGCCTTGGACCAGGGCATGACGGTGGCGCGCGTGCTGGAGCAGATCCAGCGCGCGGCCCTCGCGGTTCCGGTGATCGTGATGACGTACCTGAACCCGGTCCTGGCGTTCGGGGTGGAGCGGTTCGTGCACGACGCGGCGGCCGCCGGCGTCTCCGGGCTGGTCCTCACCGATTTCCCCGCGGGCGCGGACCCGGACATCGAGGCGCTGGTGGCGGCGAGCCCGCTGGTCTGGATCCGGCTGATCGCACCCACCACGAGTCCGGAGCGACTGACCCGTGCCGTGTGCGGCGCCAGCGGCTTTCTCTACCTGATTTCCCGACTCGGCGTGACGGGGGCGCGCGACCAGGTGCCGGCGGACCTGGCGCACAACGTCGCGCGCGTGCGCGCCGCGAGCCCGTTGCCCCTGGCCGTGGGGTTCGGCATCGGCACGCCCGCCCAGGCGCGCGCGACCGCGGCGCTGGCGGACGGCGTCGTGGTCGGCAGCGCGATCGTGGACGCGCTGGGGCAGGACGGGCTCCCCGCGGCGGAGCGCCTGGTGCGCGAGCTCGCCGCGGCGGTGCGCGCGCCGTGACCGCCAACCGTCTGGTCGTCATCTACAGTCGCGCCCTCGCGATCGGCGGGCCGCTGCTCCTGGTGGCCGTCCTGATCGTCGACCCGCGCTGGACCGGCCAGCTGCTCGAAATCGTCGTCATGACCGTCGCGGCGTTCCTGCTGCGCGGCGCGCAGGTCCCGTTGAGCAAGTACTCCTACCTCACGCAGACCGGCCTCGTCGCCCTGGCCGGGTGCCTGTTGGTGGGCGCCCCGGCGACCGCGCTCGCCGTGGCCGGCGGCGTGCTCGCGGCCGACTGGCTGTGGCTGAAGAAGATGTTCCGCGCCGCCCTCGTGAACCTGGGTCGCGAGGTCGTGGCCGTGATGGGCGCGTACGGCATCTACGCCGGCGCGCTGCGGGTCTCGGACGTGACGGCCCCGGGACTGCACGTGGAGCTCGTGCCGGCGTTGTTCTTCTACGCCCTCTCCTATTTCGTGGTCAGCCGGCTGCTGTTCTACTTCGCCCTCATCATTCGCGGCAAGCTGGAGCAGGACGAGCGCCTGCTCATCCTGCGCTACGAGTGCATCGGCTACGGCGCCACCCTGATCGCCAGCGGCATCATCGTGGGCACCGTCGCGTACTGGCCGCCACTCGCCTGGCCGTTCGTGGCCGCGGCGCTGGGCGCGCTCGGCCTGCTCTTCAAGCACACCCTGGAGGAAGCGATTGCCGCCGAGGAGCTCAACAAGATCCACGCCATGGAAGCGGTGATCACGAGCAACATCAGCCTCGAAGACTCGTTCGCCCGGATCGAGCGGCTGGCGCACCGCCTGGTCGACTGGGGCGACTTCCGCATCTACCGGCGGCAGGAGGGCGCGATCTTGCTCGCGTACCGGGGGCAGATCGGTCGGCCCGACCGGGGTCCGCCGACGCCGGACACCGAGGCGCTGCGCGAGCACGTGACGCGCACCGGGGAGGCGGTGGTGATCGACGACGTGACGCGCGACAAACGCCTCGCCGATGCCCCGCTCGTGATCCAGAGTCTCGTGATGGTCCCGTTGAAATTCGGCGACCAGGTGATCGGCACGCTCGAGCTCGAGCACCACAAGCGCAAGACCTACCGCGCCAAGGACGTGCTCTCGATCAACACGTTCGCCAATCAGCTCGCCACCGCGATCCACATCACCGAGCTGCGCCGGCCGCTGGTCGAGACGGTCGAAACCCTCACGCAGCAGCTCGCCACCCTGGCCCGCGCCGCGCTGTCGATGCGCGAGGCCGCCGGGGCGGTGGCGCAGTCCACCAGCACGATCCGCCAGGGTGTGCTGGCCGAGGAAGGAGAGGTGTCGGGCGGGCTCGAGGCCACCGAGAGCCTGGCCGAGGTGTCGCGCCGGGTGTCCGAGGACGGCACCGAGGCGGCCCAGGCCTCGACGACGGCGAGCGAGGTTGCGAACAAGAACCGGGCGCAGATCCGCGACGCGCTCGGACGGCTGGTGGCGCTCAAGGCGTTCGTGGGCGAGGCCTCGAGTCAGGTGCAGCAGCTGGGGCAGGTCAGCCGCCGCATCACCGGGTTCATCGCCTCGATCCGCGAGCTGGCCGACATGACGAACCTGCTCGCGCTCAACGCCGCCATCGAGGCCGCGCGCGCCGGCAAGCACGGCAAGGGATTCGCCGTGGTGGCCGACGAGGTGCGCCGGCTCGCCGAGCAGAGCGGCAACGCGGCGCTCGAGGCGGGCGAGCTGGTGCAGGACATTCACCGCCAGGTCGGCGAGGTGGTGGAGCAGATGCGGCGGGGCCAGGTGAACGTGAGCGGCGTGGAGGAGCTGTCGTCGGCGGCGCTCGAGGCGCTCGATGCGATCGTCGCGGCCACCGCGGAGGCGACGGGTCATGCACAGCGGATCGCCGGGGCCGCCCGCGAGCAGGACAAGGCCTTCGGGAAGCTGCGGGAGCGGATCCACGCCGTCGCGTACATCGCGGGGAAGAATCGCGCCGAAGCGGACGACGTGGCCACGCGCGCCGACGAGGCGGCGCGCGGCCTCACGGACCTGGAACGCGCCACGCACGAGCTGGAAGACGTGGCGGCCATGCTGCGGGAGCTGACCCGCGGCTTTGCCAGCATCGCGTAGGCCGGCTACCATTCCGCGGTGGCGAAGCCCGAGCTGGTGTACGTGGCCCTGGGGTCGAACCTGGGCGACCGGGCGGCGCACCTGGCGTACGCGCGGAACCGCCTGGGGACGCTGCCCGACACCCGGGTCGCCGCCTCATCACGCATCGAAGAGACGGCGCCGATCGGCCCGGTGCCCCAAGGAGCCTTCCTGAACCAGATGGTGCTGCTCGAGACCACGCTCGCGCCTCGCGACCTGCTGGGCCACTTGCACGCGATCGAGGCGGAGCGCGGGCGCGAGCGCCAGGCGGGCGTGCGCTGGGGGCCGCGCACGCTGGACCTGGACATCATCCGCTGGGGCGAGCGCCGGGTGCACGAGCCGGACCTGACGATCCCGCACCCGGAGCTCCCGCACCGCGATTTCTGGCAGCGGGAAATGGCGGAGCTCGACGCCGCCCGGGAGCCCGCCCGTGGCTGACGCGCCGTCCCCCAAGCCCGTCACGGTGCTCGAGCTGCTGTCGATGAAGGAGCGCGGCGAGCGGATCGTCGTCCTCACGTGCTACGACGCGTTGTTCGCCCGGCTGCTCGACGGCGTCGGCGTGGACGTGCTGCTCGTGGGCGACTCGGTGAACCAGATACTCGCGGGCGAAGAGACCACCCTCTCCGCGACGCTCGACCAGATGATCTACCACACGAAGATCGTGCGACGCGGAGCGGTGCGCGCGCTGGTGGTGTGCGACCTGCCGTTCCTGACGTATCAGGTTTCGCCGGCCGAGGCCATCCGCAACGCGGGCCGCGTGCTGCAGGAAACGGGCTGCCACGCCGTGAAGCTCGAGGGCGGGGCGCCGGTGGCCGCGACGGTGCGGGCCCTCGTGGACGTCGGCATTCCCGTCATGGGCCACCTGGGTCTCACGCCACAGTCGGTGCACGCGCTGGGGGGCTATCGGGTGCAGGGGCGGGACGAGCGGACGGCGGAGCGGCTCAAGGCGGAGGCCAAGGCGCTCGAGGAGGCCGGGGCGTTCGCCGTCGTGCTCGAGCTCATTCCCGCACCGCTCGCGTCGCAGATCTCCAAGGCGCTCACCATTCCCACGATCGGCATCGGCGCGGGACCGGCCTGCGACGGCCAGGTCCTGGCCCTCCCCGACATGCTCGGCTTGAACGACCGGTTCACCGCCAAGTTCGTGAAGCGCTACGCCGCGCTCGCAGAGGATGTGCGCGAAGCGGTGCGACTGTATGCAGCAGAGGTCCGCGAGGGCCGGTATCCCGGTCCGGAGCATTCGTTCGCGAAGTGAATGACTGGACGCGGCGAGACGTGCTCGCGATGCTGGGAGCGGCGGCGGTGAGCCCGCTCGTCCGCTCCGGAGGGCGCGGGGGGGCGGCGCGCGACGCCGCCGGCCCGGGCTTCCGCATTCGCACCATTACCGCCGGCATCACGCTGCGCGGCCCCACCGACACGGAGCCGCTGCACGCCGCGTTCGCCTTTCTCAAAGGCGCGAAGCAGACCGTCGCCGACGCAGGGTACGAGGTCCAGACCCTGCGCATCGCGACTCAGCCCCTGCTCGAAGGCGCCTCCACTCGGGCGCGCGCGGATGCGCTCCCGGCGCTGCAAGCGCTCGACCGCGCCATAGTGGCCGAGGGCGTGCTCCTGAGCATCGGTCCCACGCTCGGGCCGGACGGCGACGATCCCGAGTTCCCCGCATGGGCCGCTGAGCTGGTCCGGACGACGCAGAACGTCAGTTTCACGGTGCGGGTCGCCTCTCCCGAGCGCGGCGCCTCGCCGCGTGGCGTCACCGCCGCGGGCGAAGCGATGGTCGCGATCGCGCACGCGACGGCGGGAGGCATCGGCAATTTCCGGTTCGCGGCCGCGGCCAGCGTCCCCGCCGGCACGCCCTTCTTTCCCGTCGCCTACCACAACGGCTCGGACGCCGTGGCCATCGGCCTCGAATCGCCGCCCGTGCTGTCGGCGGCGTTCGCCGGCGCGAACACGCTGGCGGAGGCCAAGCAACGTCTCACCCAGTCGCTCGAGTCCCGGCTCGGTCCGCTGGAGCGCCTCATGCGGAGCGTCGCGCACCACGACGAGCGCGCCTACCTGGGGATCGACGTTTCGCCCGCGCCGGGCAAGGACGCGAGCATCGGCGAGGCCATCGAGGCGCTGACGGGCGTGCCGTTCGGGAGCGCATCGACGCTCGCCGGGTGCGCCGCGATCACCGACGTTCTGAAGACCCTGCGGGTCAAGACCTGCGGGTACTCCGGGCTCATGCTTCCCGTCCTGGAAGATCCGGTGCTGGCGCAGCGCGCCACCGAAGGACGCTTCAGCGTGCGCGAGCTGCTGCTCTACTCCAGCGTGTGCGGCACGGGACTCGACGTCGTGCCGCTCGCGGGCGACACGCCGGCCGATCGGCTGGCGGGACTGATCGTCGACATGGCGGCCCTGTCGACCAAGCTGCGCAAGCCGCTTTCCGCGCGGCTGTTTCCGGTGCCGGGGCGGAAGGTGGGCGAGGTCGCCAAGTTCGCCAATCCCTATCTGACCGATTGCGCAGTGATGAAGCTCGAGTAGGGCCGCCGTGCACGTGCTCGCGAACCCGAGCGAGATGCGCGCCTGGTCGCGCGCCGAGCGCGCCCGCGGGCGCCGTATCGGGTTCGTCCCCACGATGGGGTTCCTGCACGAAGGGCACCTGCGCCTGGTCGACCGCGCCCGGGAGCGGACCGATCGCGTCGTGATGAGCATTTTCGTGAATCCGCTTCAGTTCGGGGCGGGAGAAGACTTCACGACCTATCCGCGCGACGTCGAGCGGGACAAGAAGCTCGCCTCCGAGCGCGGCGTCGAGTGCCTGTTTCTCCCCGACGCCAACGCGATGTACCCCGCCGATCCGCGGGTACGCCTCCACCCCGGTCCGATGGCCGACGGCCTCGAGGGCGCGGCCCGTCCCGGGCACTTCGCCGGCGTGCTGACCGTGGTGGCCAAGCTGTTTCACCTGGTGGAGCCCGACATCGCCGTGTTCGGCCGCAAGGACTTCCAGCAGGCGATGCTCGTCCGCCGCATGGTCGACGACCTGAACTTCGCGCTCGAGGTCGATGTGGCCCCCACCGTGCGCGAGCTGGACGGCCTCGCGCTGTCGTCGCGCAACGCCTATCTGCAAGGCGACGAGCGCCGGGCCGCACTCGCCCTGTCGCGCGCGCTGCGCGCCGTGGAGCAGGCGTGGCGCGGCGGTGAGGCCGACCCCGGCCCGCTCGCGCGCCGGGGCCTCGACGTGCTGCGGGCGCCCGGCGTGGCACCCGAGTACCTGGCCCTGGTGGACGAGCAGATGCGCCCCGTGGCCCGCGTCGACGCACGCACCGTGGTGCTGGTTGCCGCGAAGGTCGGCAAGACGCGTTTGATCGACAACGTCGTGCTGGGCGAGGGAATCACCAACGACCTGTCCGTGAGAACCACGTGAGTTTGCCACCGTGGGCCGTCGTCACCCCCGAGCGCCGCGCCCACATCGAGCGCGTGGTGGCGCTGCTGGCGACGTGGGCGGCGGCGCTGCGCGCGCCGGAGGCCGAGCGGGCGCGTTGGGTCAAGGCGGCGTGGCTGCACGACGCGCTGCGCGACGCGCCCGCGGCCGGCGAGCTCGCCCACGGACCGATGGCAGCCGAGCGGGCGGCGCGCGACGGGGAGTCCGATCGCGGCGTCCTCGACGCGGTGCGCTACCACTCCCTCGGTTACGCCGCATGGGACGACGTCGGCAAGATGCTGTACCTGGCGGACTATCTGGAACCGGGCCGCGCGTTCGACCGCGAGCTGCGCGCGTCCCTCGCGGCCCGGGTCCCCCACGACTGCGACGCGGTGCTGCAGCAGGTCGCCGCGCGTCGTATCGGGCGCGTGATCGAGAGCCGCTGGCCATTGGTCCGCGAAACGGTGGACTTCTGGAACTCGCTCGTCGGCTCCTGATGCTGGGCGCGGCCGCCCTCGGCGCGTGTCGCGGCGACCGGGGCGCCCCCGGCCTGCGGATCCCGGGCGAGATAGGCGGACCGCACATCACGGTCGAAGTGTTGAACGCGAGCGGCAAGCCCGGACTCGCCAAGGTTGCCACGCGCCTGCTGCGGCGCGCGGGAATCGACGTCGTGGCGTTCGGCAATGCGCCCGAGACGGTGGGAACGCTGGACTCGACCCGCATCGCCGTGCGGCGCGGCACGAGCGCCGTCGGTGACCGCGTGCGCAAGCCGTTGGGCGTGGGGCGGGTGAGCCTGCAGCCCGACTCCACCCGGCTACTCGACGCGAGCGTGCTCCTCGGCGCCGACTTTGCGCCGCGCCTCGAGTTCCACCCGTAGCTGGCCGCACGCGGCGCTGATGTCGAGCCCGCGGCTGCGGCGCAGCACCGCTTCCACCCCGTGCCGCTTGAGCCGTCGCTCGAACGCGAGCATCTGCGCTCGCGTGCTCGGCGTGAGATCCGGCGCCCCGCCGGGATGGAGCGGGAGCAGGTTCACGAGCGCGCCGAGCGACCGGGCGAGCTGCGCCAGGCGATCGGCGTGCTCGAGCGCGTCGTTCCTGCCGCCGATGAGTACGTACTCGAGCGTCACCCGCCGCCGGAACCCGGCGAGCGCCTGGAGCACCTCGGCCAACCCGTATTTCTTCTCGATCGGCATCAGCTCGTGCCGCAGCTCGGGCGTGGATGCGTGCAGCGAGACGGCCAGCCGGAACTGCTCGGGACGCCGCGCGAGCTGCGCCAGGCCGGGAAGGATTCCCACCGTCGACACGGTGATGTGCCGCGCCCCGATGCCCAGTCCATCCGGGTGATTGAGAATGGTGAGCGCGGTGTCCACCGCGTCCCAATTGAGCAGCGGCTCGCCCATGCCCATGAACACGACGTTGGTAGGCGCGAGCGCCGGATCGAGCAGGATCACCTCGCGCACTTGGGCCGCAATCTCCGTCGCGGTCAGGTTGCGGCGAAACCCCATACGTCCCGTGGCGCAGAACACGCAGCCCAACGCGCATCCCACCTGCGACGAGATGCACAGCGTGCGCCGCTTGCCTTCCGGGATCAGCACCGACTCGATGGCTTCGCCGTCGCCCAGATCCCACAGGTACTTCTCGGTACCGTCGCTCGAGAGCTGCCGCGTGCCGAGCGCCAGCCGGCGCAGCGGGAACGCCGCCGCCAACGCGCCCCGCAGCGGCGCCGGCAAGTCGGTCGCCTGATCCCACGTACCCACCGGACGTTGCCAGAGACGGGGCACGATTTGGGTCGAGCGGTATGCCGGCTCGCCGCGCTGCGCGACCCACTCGGCGACGCGTTGGCGCGCGGCGTCGGGCGGGAGGCTCAGCAGGTCGGGCACCGTAAGTGCCACTCCGGGAATGCGTTGCATGTCAAGCCTAACTTAACTATCTTCAAGCGTTTAGGACACTTGGGCCACGGTGCGCCTGTCCGACCTTCTGACGCCCCAACGCATTCGGGTCCCCCTGCATGCCACTGACAAGGCAGGGGTGCTCCGGGAGTTGGTGGACCTCGCGGCGGCGGGGAACGGCGGCCCGTCCGACGAGGTTCTGGGGGCTATCCTCGAGCGCGAGAAGCAGTTCCCGACCGGGATCGGGTACGGTGTGGCGGTCCCGCACGGCAAGACCCCGGTGCTCGGAGCATTGGTGATCGTGGCCGGTACGACCCCCGCACCCGTCCCCTATGAGACGATCGACGGCGAGCCGGTGCGGCTGTTTTTCCTGCTCGCGGGCCCCGAGTCGGCCGCCGGGGCACATGTAAAGGCGTTGAGCCGCATCTCACGGCTCGTGCGGCGGGAGCCGGTGCGGGGCAAGCTGTTGAGCGCCCGCACGCCCGAAGAATTCTATCGCGTGCTGTGCGAGTCGGAGGTCCCATAACCAGCGTCAGCGGCACATCCCGGCGTACCCTGCGCTGCGGCGAGCTACGTGCGCAGCACGTCGGCCAGCGGGTGCGGTTGGGCGGCTGGGTCCACCGGCGCCGCGATCTCGGGGGCATCCTGTTCATCGATCTGCGCGACCGCGCGGGCCTGGTGCAGATCGCGGTCGGTCCCGGCGCGCCGGAGGAGGTGCGACGCGTCGCGGCCACCCTTGCCGGCGAGACGGTGATCGAGGTCGAAGGCGACGTCACGGCGCGGCCCGCGAACATGAAAAACCCGGAGCTCGCAACCGGGGACGTCGAAGTCCAGGCCACCCGGCTCGTCGTGCTGGGGCCGGCCGTCACGCCGCCGATTCCGGTGGCGCGCGGCAAGGGTGAGGAGCTCCCCGCCGAGGAGCTGCGCCTCAAGTACCGTCATCTCGATCTGCGCCGGCCCGAAATGCAGGGCAACCTGATGCTACGGCACCGGCTGCTGCAGCGCGCCCGTCGCACCCTCGCCGAGCTCGAGTTTCTCGAGATCGAGACGCCGATCCTCACCAAGCCCACGCCCGAGGGCGCGCGCGACTATCTCGTGCCGTCGCGCGTGCACCCCGGGGAATTTTATGCGCTGCCACAATCGCCCCAGATCTACAAGCAGCTGCTGATGGTGTCGGGCTTCGACCGCTACTTTCAGATCGCGCGCTGCTTCCGCGACGAAGACCTGCGCAACGACCGCCAGCCGGAGTTCACGCAGATCGACCTGGAGGCGTCGTTCGTGGGCGTCGAGGACGTGATCGGCTACGTCGAGCAGGTGCTGGTGGCCCAGTGGGACGAGGCGGGCCACAGGGTCGCGCGCCCCTTCCCGCGGCTCACCTGGCGCGATGCCATGGAGCGCTACGGCACGGACAAGCCCGATCTCCGATTCGGCTTTTCGATCGCGGACTGGACGGCGCAGGTCAAGCCGCTGGGTGTGCCCTTCTTCCAGCCGGCCCTCAAGGATGGCGCCCGCATCCGCGGGCTCGCCGTGCAGGGCGGGGGCGCGCTCTCGCGCAAGGACGTGGACCAGCTCGCCGAGGCGGCGAAGCAGCTGGGCGGCGCCGGCCTGGCCTGGGTGAAACGTCAGGGCGAGCAGATCTCCGGCTCGGTCGCCAAGCATTTCACGGCCGAGCTGCTGGGCGCGCTGGGCGTGGGTGACGGGGACGCGGCGCTCATGACCGTCGGACCCGACCGGGTCACTTCACCCGTGCTCGATCGCGTGCGCCAGGAGGTGATCCGCCGGTTGGCGCCCGCTCCCCAGGCGGTGCACGCCTTCTGCTGGGTAGTGGACTTTCCCCTGTTCGAGCCCGATCCCGAGACCGGGCGGCCGGTGTTCGCCCACCATCCGTTCACGGCCCCCCACCCGGACGACGTCGCCCGGCTCGACACCGATCCGTTCGCGTGTCGCGCGTTGCATTACGACGCCGTCTACAACGGCAACGAGCTGGGGTCGGGCTCGATCCGGATTACGGACGCCGCCGTGCAACGCCGCGTGTTCGCCCACCTGGGGATGACGCCGGCCGAGGCCGAGGCGCGGTTCGGGTTCCTGTTGAACGGCCTGCAGGCGGGGGCGCCGCCCCACGGCGGGTTTGCAATCGGGTTCGATCGCGTCGTGATGGCGCTCGCCGGAGCGGAGAGCATGCGGGACGTGATCGCGTTCCCGAAGACGACGGCGGCGCGGGCCCTGTTCGAGGGCGCGCCGGCGCCCGCCAATCCGGCGGATCTGGCCGCGCTCCATATCGAGGTCAAGCGATGAGCGACGAGATCACTCACCGGCTCTCCACGGAGGGCGTGGATCCTCTGGCGCTGGCCGGCGTCAACGACGGCAACCTGGTGGAGCTGGCGCGTCGCCTGGGCGTGCGCGTGTCGTTGCGGGGCGACACGCTGATGCTGCAGGGCGCGTTGCCGGCGGTGGAGCGGGCGACGCAGGTGGCACAGGCGCTGGTGGAGCTCGCCCGCATGGGCGAAACGCTGGAGGTGGCCGACATCGATCGCATCGTGAGCGATGAGGCTCAGGGGTCGCTCGGCCGTCCGGCGGAGGGAGGGGACTACAAGATCATCCTGCCCGGGCTGCGCCGCGTGATCCAGCCCAAGACGGCGGGGCAGCGCGAGTACCTCCAGGCCATCGTGCAGCACGACATCGTGATCGGGATCGGTCCCGCCGGAACGGGAAAGACGTACCTCGCGGTGGCCGCCGCGGTGGACTCGCTGGCCCGCAAGCGCGTGCGCCGGATCGTCCTGGCCCGGCCGGCCGTCGAGGCCGGGGAGAATCTCGGGTTTCTGCCCGGGGACCTGCACGACAAGGTCGACCCCTATCTCCGTCCGTTGTACGACGCGCTCGAGGACATGATGCCGCGCGACCGCGTCCAGAAGGCGATCGAGAACCGCACGATCGAGATCGCGCCGCTGGCCTACATGCGAGGCCGCACGCTGGCCGACGCGTTCGTCATCCTGGACGAAGCGCAGAACGCCACCGGGATGCAGATGAAGATGTTCCTCACGCGGCTCGGCGTGAATTCCCGGGCGGTGATCACGGGGGACAAGACGCAAATCGACCTCGCCAACCGCGAGGATTCGGGCCTCCTGCAGGTGGAGCGCATCCTCCCCGGAATCGAGGGGATCGGGTTCTGCTATCTCGCGGACACAGACGTGGTCCGCCACCGCCTGGTGCGTGACATCATCCGCGCCTACGCGGAGGATGCACAGGGCTGACATGCGGCTCCCGACACAAGAGCAGGCGCGCTATCACGGCAGCCGCTGGTTTTGGGTCGTCGGCCTGGCGGTGCTCGCCTACCTGGCCTTCCCCTCGAGCGCGACCAACGTGGCTCCGATGACGGTCGGGAAGCCCGCGGACCGCGACGTGGTCGCGCCCTTCACGTTCCCCGTGAACAAGTCCGACGAGGAGCTGGCGCGCGAGGCGGAGGAGCTGGCCGCGACCGTGAAGCCGATCTACCAGTTTCAGCAGCGGGCGGTCGACAGCGCGAAGATCGCCATGCACGCTCTCTTTACCAGCCTCGAGTCGGCGGCGGACCAGGGTGGCGGGGCGGCGGCGATCCAGCAGGCGGCGAAGACCCAGGGGCTGCCTCTCTCGCCGCCCGAGGCGGCCTACCTCACCAAAGGCGGGAAGCGGCACGGTCTCGAGAAGGCCTTGACTGAGCTGTTCGAGCGCACGCTCGCGCTCGGCGTCACCGGACCGGGCGTGCTCCAGGTCGAGCAGGCGCCGGAGCTCATCGTGCGGAGTCGCAGCGGCGAGCAGGCGGTGGCGCGCGACCAGGTGCTGTCGTATGCCCAGTATCTCAGGCGGGCGCGTGCCGTTCATCCGGACAAGGGGTCGAGCGTGGGCGACGAGCTCTACGTCCGGCTCGAGGGGCACTTCTTCCGCCCGACGCTCATACCCGATACGCTGCAGACCGAGCGGCGCCGCGACGACCTGCGCCGCAGCGTCGATCCGAGCAAGTACATCGTGCGCGGCGGGGATCGCATCGTGGGTGCGCACGAGGTGGTCACCAGCGAAACGCACGAGAAGCTGGTCGCGCTCCACAACGAGCTGGTGCGGCGCGGCGCGGCCACCAGCCGCTCGGCGGGCGGCGTGCTCGGCCCCATCGTGCGCGACTCGCTGACCCTCGCGATTTTCTGGGTGCTGCTGGTGTTCTACCGGCGCGAAACCTACCGCGAGCTGCGTCAGGTCTCGCTCGTCGGGGCGTTGTTCGGGCTCGTGCTGCTGCAGGCGGCCGCGGTCGCGCACTTCTTCCCGCAGCACCCCGAGATCGTGATCCTGCCGTTCCTGGCGATGATGCTCACCGTGCTCTTGAACGGGCGCGTTTCCATGATCGCCGCCATGATCCTGTCGATCGTGATCGGCCTGCAGCCCGTGTCGCACGACGTGCCCGCGCTGTTCCTGTGCGTCATCGGCGGCGTGACCGCGGCCCTCAGCGTCCGGGTGCTCCGCCGCCGCAGCAACTTCTACCTCCCGGTCCTGATCATCGCGCTCGGCTATCTCGCGGCCGCGCTGGCCCTCGGCCTCGCCTCCAGCTGGAGCGTCGGCGAGATCGGTGTGCGCGGCCTGTGGGGCGCCGCGAACGGGCTCGTCTCCGCCGGCCTGACCTTCTTCCTGTTGCCGGTGGCGGAATCGATCACCGGCATCACCACCGACCTGACGCTGCTCGAGCTGTCCGATCCCAGCCGGCCGCTGTTGCGCCGCCTGTCGCTCGAGGCGCCGGGGACGTACGCGCATTCGGTCGCGATGGCCAATCTGGTCGAGGCCGCCTGCAACCGCATCGGGGCCGACGGCCTGCTCGGGCGCGTGGGGTGCTACTATCACGACATCGGGAAGATCAAGAACCCGCAGTACTTCGTCGAAAACCAGACGCGCGGCAACAACCCGCACGACCGGCTCAAGGCCTTCCAATCGGCCCAGATCATCAAAGCCCACGTGACCGACGGCCTCGCGCTCGCGGCCGAGGCGAGGCTCCCCGACGCCGTGGCCGCGTTCATTCCGGAGCACCACGGGACCACGGAGATCACGTACTTCCTCGACCGCGCCAAGAAGAGCGGCGACGGCGGGTCGCTCAAGGCCACCGATTACACCTATCCCGGGCCGAAACCGCACTCCAGCGAAACGGCGATCACCATGCTCGCCGACTCGGTCGAGGCCGCCCTGCGTGTGCTGGAAGACCTGACGCCGAAGAAGATCGAAGAGGTCATCGACCACATCGCGCGGACCAAGCTCAACGCCGGCCAGTTGGACGAGGCGCCGATGACGCTGCAGCAGATCGATCAGGTGAAGCGGGAGTTCGTGCGCATCATCAGCGGGATGTACCACAATCGCATCGATTATCCGGAGTCCAGTGGCGGCATCACGGCGACCTGGCAGCCCGCGGCGAAGGCTTGAGCGCGCCGCGCGGCGGGTCCTGGCGTGGGAGGGCGCCCGCGGCGCGCGGATCGAGCTCACGCTGCTCGACGCGCCGGCCATGCGGCGGCTCAACCGCCGCGCATTTGGGCGCCGCGCGCTGACGGACGTCATCGCGTTCACGCTGCCTCAGGCGGACGGCACGCTCCTGGGCGACGTGTATATCTGCCCCGACGCCGCCCAGCGCTGGGTGAACAACGGGGGACGAGGGACGAGGGACGGGGGGGGAGTGGACGAAGAGCTCATCCGGCTCGCCGTGCACGGCGCGCTGCACGTGCTGGGGTACGACCACCCCGATGGGCCGGGACGCACGCGCTCCCCTATGTGGCGGCGGCAGGAGCGCTACGTGCGCCGCCTGCTGGCCCACGCGCCGTGACGTTCGCCGACACGGCGGTCGCGCTGGTCGGCGCGGCGGTGGCCGGGGCGGCGGCACTCTGGTCGGGCCTGCTCGCGCTCGGCGAGGAAGCCGCCGTGGGCGAGGCGCTCCACACGCTGGGCGATGCGCCGCCGGTCGCGGCCGGTGGCCACGTACCGTTGCATCGCGCCCTCCACGTCACCCGGCTCGCCCTGTTGGTGCTCGGCGCGGTGGCGGCGGGCGAGGCCGCGGCCTGGTGGGACCGCCCCTGGGCGGCGGGCCTCGGGGCCTGGGGCGTGGTCGTGGGGTTTCTGTTCGTGCTCGGCGACGCGCTGCCGCGCAGCCTCGCCCGCCTCGCTCCCGAGCTCGCCGGCGCCGCCCTCCCACTGGCCCGCCGCACCCTCGCGCCCTTCGGACCGCTGCTGTGGCTGCTGGCCTGGTTCGACAGGGGTCTGCACGCCCTGGTCGCGACTCCGCGACCGCTCGAGCCGGACCTGGGCGTCGCCCAACGCGACATGCTGCTCGGTGTGTTCACCCTCGCCGACACGCGCGTGGACGAGGTGATGACGCCCCGGCTCGACATGGTGGCGGTCGACCTCGCCGCCACCGCCGAGGAGGTCATCGAAGCGGTGCGTCAAAGCGAGCACTCGCGCGTTCCCGTGTACGACGGCACACACGACAACATCGTGGGCGTCCTGTTCGCGAAGGACCTGGTGCCCATGGCCATGGGTCTCGGAGAAGGCGAAGGGGACGCGGCGCCGCGGGCCCGCTGGCAGGACCTCATCCGGCCGGCCGCATACGTGCCGGAGACCAAGACGCTGGACAGCCAGCTGCGCGACTTTCAACGCGCGCCCGCCCATCTGGCGATCG
>WNEX01002058.1_pt1 | contig 20163 bp, 20 predicted proteins | sample 5399841 | NCBI WGS metagenome assembly WNEX01 (sample SAMN13153337, study PRJNA577476) | soil metagenome | isolation source: 40 cm grassland meadow soil 2 days after 1st rain plot 5 | place: USA:California | collected 2015-09-18 | reverse complement strand
ACGGCTCGTGGAACAGTTCAGACGGTGGCGTGCAAGAATTGTGGGCACTAAACGGACACCAGAAAAGCGCAGAAGAGCATAATATCAAAGCGGGGCTTGGAACCGCCTAGTAGGTCGTCGGGCAACTATCCCGACTGCCCGCTGCCGGCCGCTTCAGTACGAAGCGTGGACTTGAATCGGCGACCTCCTGGTGCAATGCAAGAGGTATTCAATGATCGAATCCAACATCTGAAGCCTCGCGGGCTTCCGATCTTGACGACGACCCGGGATCGAAGCTTCGAAGGATCTGCGTAACTCGCTTGTTTGCATCGCTTACGAGATTCGACCGGAAAGGCGCGACCGACGTTTCTCGAAAAAAAGGCACGGATTTGAGTGGTTTTGGAAAAAATGGAAAATGATTTTGCGCCCAAGTTGCGCCCAAATTTACCCATCGCCCAAAATCTTGGGTGATGGGATCGGCACCCAAAAGTTGCTCGGATTTGGGCGCAGCTAAGCGCAATTCCGCCTGCGCAAAACTGCCGAAAGATTCCTCGCGCAAGTGCGACTGTCAACGCCGGATGAGAATCCCCAACCCCGCTTGCGGAAGGGACCGCTACGGCGGCTTATTCTCGCGTCGGCATGGCGGATAATGTACAGGTACCACGCGGCCCGACCGGGCCGCCGAGGTCCGAAATGCCACAGCTCCCTGCATTTAATCCACTCACGAACGTTAATGAGTCGCCGCACGTTGTGATTCTCGGCGCTGGTGCCAGTAGGGCAGCATTCCCGAACGGCGATGCAAACGGATCGCGCCTTCCCCTCATGGTTGATTTGGTCGGTTGCCTTGGACTCGGTCAGGCCTTCCAAGCCGCGGGATTCCAGAAAACTGTCGACTTTGAAGCGCTTTACGATGAACTTGCCACAACTGGAATGCACAGGTCACTCCGGGAAGAAATCGAAGCCAAAGTGTGGTCTTACTTCGACCGGTTGCAGTTGCCTGACGCCCCGACGCTCTATGACTGTCTTTTGTTGTCGATGCGGCCGAAGGACTGCATCGCCACATTCAATTGGGATCCGTTCCTTGCCAAGGCATTTCTTCGCAATAGGGAATTTGCGCCGCTTCCCAAAATCCTTTTTTTACATGGAAATGTTGCGATAGCCGTCTGTATTAAGGATCGCGTCAAGGGATTCAGCGGAGACACTTGCTCAAATTGTGGAGCGCCTCTCCAGCCCACCAATTTGCTGTACCCCGTGCGCCGGAAAAATTACAAATCTGACCCATTCATATTTGCCGAGTGGAAGGAATTGGAGGCATCCCTTCAACAGGGATACATGCTCACGATCTTCGGGTATGCTGCCCCAGCAACGGATGTGGAGGCAGTTGACCTGCTATTGCGCGGATGGGGCGATAACCCAACTTTCGAGCTGGCCCAGGTCAATATCGTCGATATCAAACCTGAGGAAGAGTTGAGAAAAACATGGGAGCGTTTCCTGTGCCGAACGCATTACGGCACGACTCGCGGCGCAGTTGCGAGGCGCTGGCTATGGCTACTCTCCAAAATGACCCGTGGCAAGAAAACCCGGTCCCCAGGTTCAAGTCGTTGGCACAGTTGCATGCGTGGATTGCGCCGCTGCTTGCCGAGGAAAATAAAGGCAGATTCACTGGCAACCCATGTCTCCAGCCGCAGGACTTCGGCGGAAACGCGCCAGAAAAAAGTCCAACGGCGGGCACGGACTGGGTTCTTGGTTGGTTGAAACCTATCCCTCCGTTCTGCGTGGAACTGGTCCTAAAGGACGACAGCCGCTACAACCTGCACTCCATTGTGGCCTTTGAGGATAAGACTCGCACTCTCTGTGCGAGAATCTGGGACCTAAGAGCGTTCCGCCCGCGCGACCTGAGTCAACTGAAGCGAAGTCTCAATCGGATTCGGACAAGGCGTCAGCTCTCGCCTGCTGAAGCGGTCCATCCTAAGCTCGACTGGGCTAATCTTCATCTTCATTACGAGGATGACGCTTACTGCGTTGCGTGGCACGACCGCATTTGGCCGGAAAAGGATGGGCCGCAGAAGCGCCGCGTGATCCGAACACGGTCGGGGCAAAGTCGATCCAAGACTTGAGGCGGGGCTTCTAGGTTGCGGGCACTGTTTCATGGTCAGAGTCGTTATTTCGCCATGCAAGCGGAATTGGCACAGTGGTGGCAAAATAGCAATGCTGGTTCTGGAGCAGATGGACGGCGGCACATTTGCAATCGCGCACACTTTGGGCGGAGCGACAAGTCGAGGAATTCCTTTCGCTGCCGCTCGTGTCGGAGTTCGTTTTCCGCAGTCCACAGACGGTGGATGGAAGTCAGCGCGAAGTGGCCGATTTTCTCGTCACCTGCGACGCGCCCGGAATTTTGATTTCCCAAAAGTGCCAGGAAGACCCAACTGTCCGTACTGCAAGAAAGCTGCAGGCGTGGGCCTGTAAGCGGGCGAAGAAGGCGGCTTCACAGCTAATAGGAGCACTGCGCACCGGTGCGAGCCGACCGATGTGGTGTGAGCATCGCCGGCGAGGGAGGGTGGACTTCTATACCGGTCTTCCAGCAGTTGCACACGGCATCGTCCTCATCGAGGTCATTGATCCGGTCACCCTGCGGCAAGAATCGGATGAGCTTCCGTTGGTATTCAACGGCATTCCCATCAGCTATTTTTCGCTCAACGATTTCCTTAATCTCTGTGTCCAGTTGCGTACAGTGCCGGAAATTGTTGAGTACATTGATCGCCGACGCGCCTTGCCTGTCGCCGACCTTCGCACGATCGCTGAAGAACGGTCGCTCTTTGCTTTCTACCTTCTCAACGAGGGTTCCTTCGCTGGCTGCCTGGGAATTACCGACGCTAAGATTGCAGTGGCCGCACAGAAAAATCGCTTTGAGGAAAGGCTTCGGCGGAAACTTGAGTCTGACCGTTTCAGTGGGCTACTCGAGCATGTTGCGAACGAATTGGCGACCCGGCTTCCCCACTATGCTGCGGGACTCCCCCCTGGCCTGCTGGCCGCGTTCGACCCCGTCGAACAAAAGCAGAATTACCATCAGGATTCAGAGCGTTCTTGCCAACCTGAGACTCCGCGAGCGTGCTGAATTGGGACGCGCCTTTGAGTACACGACGGAGAAGCTGCGGAGCGAATCACAGGGCTTTGTCTAGTGAGCGATGCGCCTCGATTCGCAACCCGAATGGGTGTACATTTTCGGTTCTTCCAAGAGAGTAGACCGTCCTGAACTGCTTTCGCGCTTCGGGCCGCTCATGCAAGGCGCGCTCGCGTACTTCGGCAAATCCCGTTGTTTTCTCGTAGTTGACCGGGACGGGATTGGATACGAAGTAGCTCTCTCCAAGCCGGGTTACCAGGCCACCTTGACCGACTACGAGGTCGAAGCCAAACTCTATGGACATCTGCGAACCGAAAGCCGCGCGTTCAGCCTAGTTCCTTGAATGCACTCGCTAGCTGTATGAGTACAGCTCTTTCGCGTTGCTGTCCCACACGGCTTGCGACCTCGGGTTTGCGCAGCCGCACTTTTGGTTCTAGGCGGTCAGAATGGGTAGCGCTTGGAGAACCAGGCGGCCATCCCAGCCGTTTTCTCCTGGTCGAATTAGGGACGCTCAGGAAATAGCCCAGGCATCCAGCGAGAAGCAAGTGCCGCAGGGAAGACGAGGCGCAAGGGCGCACGCGGGCCGTCTGAAGCGAGTACGCCGCGAGCCATCAACGCAGACACAACGCGTCGGGCATGGCGCTCAACCACGCCAGCGGCACTGGACACGTCGGCACGCGGCAGTTCTCCCCGGTAGAGCAACGCTTCGAGCACACGCCCAGAGCGCGGAGGAAGATTCTTGAGCTTGATCTCTTCTTCTGCCCAGAGGAGTATGCGCGCACGGAGGCGATCCGGCTGCATCAGGCTCTCCATGAAGCTCACCTGGTCGATGCAAGTCTTCAGAAAGAATTCCGTGAACGCCGCAAGCGCCTCCTCGCTCAGATTCCCGCGGCCATCCAGGTCGTTACGCCGAGGTCCATCACAAGCGGCAAGGTGCCTCTTGTACTCCTCGACGTTGCGAGCTAGGCCGCGTGCCACTGACCAAACAGCACCAGTGTCCAGAGTCTCAAGCAGGGACGCATGCGACATGAGCCGAGCGACACGGCCGTTGCCGTCCAAAAAAGGATGAATCCACAAGAGCCGGTGATGCGCGGGAGCAGCGGCCAGAATAGAGTCCGTTTTGCCGAGATGGTTGTACACGTGCTCGAAGCGTTTCAGGAATCGCGGCACAGCACCAGCGCTGATCGCGACATGGCCGCCGACTTTCACGTCCCGCTTACGCAATTCTCCGGGGACGACGCGAACTCGTTCCATGTTCTCGGGGTCTTCCACCCAGAGCAATGCTTCCGGTAGCTCCGCGCAAAACCGACGATGAATCTCGCAAATGCCTTCGGTTGTGACGGCGCGTCCTTTCAGCCCGCCTTCATCAATCCTTTTTTGGACAGCAACGTGGGCCTTCGCTTCGAGCTGCAAGTCGCGTTTGCTTGCGTCCTTGCTGTAGTCGTTCTTCAGGGCTCGTTCGATGTCAATAGGGTGCGTGTAGTGTCCCTCGATTAGATTGCTGTAGTAGCAGTTCATCGAGCGAACAAGATCAGCCAGAGACTTCAGAAGACTCTCAGGCAAACTCCGACGAATCCCTGCAGCCTTTTGTGCCAGTTCGACCGCAAAATCGGTCAAGGAGCCACGAAACCGGGACGTTTCCCCGATGAGCAAGGGCTCCATTTCGGCAGGGGATTCCCCGCGATCCTTTGCCACCGCGAAGTCCGCTGAAATGTCCGGCACTTTGTCTTCTCCAACCATCGCCATAACTACAATTTATATCAGGCGCTTATACTGGAAACAAGCGGCACCGTGTCCGCAACAAAGTCCTGCCATTTTCCGAGTGTGACTGACGCCATGGGGGCCTCGAACCGATGACAGCTTGGCTATGGTTGGTCGGAGTTACAGTCAGGAGGGAATCAACAAGGCTTCCTGTTCGAGTCCGGCATTGTAGCGGTCAATCAGTTCGACGACAGGGCGAATCGCCGTCAATTCCGAGCAACGCAGTTGCGCAAGCATGGCTTGGCTGTTGGCTCTTGTGACCAATTCTGGGTTTGAGAACCGAGCGAATCGCGCTTCCATGTCGCTCGGCAAATAGAGGGCGACTCGTTTTCCCAGGCGTGCGTGCAGCCGCTGAAATTCGGACAGGCCAGAGGGGTCGTAGTCCGGCAGATGCAGCAGACTGAACTTGGAATCCGCTGTACAAGCCAGCCAATCCAATGCGCGGCTGGAAATCAGCCACAAACACCGCTGGGTTTTCTGTCAACGCGCACCTGCCGACCAATGCGTAGGGGCAATTCCGCGTGAACAGAAATGAGAAAACGCCGTGTGCGACGGTAAGTGGTGCTGCGTCGAAGGGTTTGCCATTTTTCAACAAGGCTTCGTTCTGCCAGACACGAAGGGAAATAATTTCGCCTTCGCTGTTTGTTAGTGCTTTTGTGTCGCGGAAACGGCCCACGCTGGCAACGCGGCTTCCCGCGCCGCTCGGCAAGGCTGCGTTGGGAAAGCGCTGCCGGTAAAAGTCTCTCAACGTATCGGCGTCATTCACGACCAATCGGCGCCCCACGCCACATCGCTGCCAGCACACGACTCCGCTGTCGAGCAGCGGCACAAGGAGTTTCAGAAACGCGCGACCGCATTGACTCTCCGGCAACGATCCAATTTCAGCCAAGTCACGCAGTTTGATTTGAGTTTGGGCTTGAAGCTTCATCGGTTTTCGGCGGCAAGAGCCCTCTTGACAGTCACCCGATGTTTGTTGCGCAGGACAATCCGACCGTTTTGCGGTTGTACGAAGTAGAGCGTGTCTACCTCGCTGACGGCTTCGGGAGCGGCGGTGATGGCGATAAAACCGAGCTGCCGTGCGGTGCGGAGAATTGCATGCCGATTGGCCGGATCGAGCGTTTGAATTTCGTCCAGGAAAAACGGCACGGCGCAGTCATCGCGCCGCAACTGGTCTTTCAACAGAAGCAGATTGAACAGCACTTTGAGGGTGATAGTCGTGCCATGCGACTCGATTTGCCGGAAATCGTGATAAGTGTGCCGCTGGTTGTCCGCGCCTATCACTGTGAAACTAAGTATGAACAGGTTCGTGAAACGAATCACCGGATTGTCCTGAATCTTGCGACGGAAGTTGGCAATGGCGGACTCCTGCTGCGGGTCGGCATCAAATAACCCGCCCGGCTCGAACGCGGCGAGACGTTTTATCCAGCTCACCAAGTCACTCTCCTCGACGACTTCGAGCTTCACGGCTTTGAGGTTTGAGACTTGAATCCTAGCGAAAGCGCGATTGATTTTTGTGGCGGCGCTGCGGACGTCCTCGAGGTTTCTCAGAACAATGTCAAACGTCGCTTTCAGCCCGTGGATGTGAGCGTTCCAGTCGCGCGCCAGAGCTTCTTCTTTTTCGGCCAGAGCTTCCAGTTCCGCCTGCAAAGCGGCGGTCGTTTCGTATTCGTCACTGCCGCGAAACACGTCGCCGAAGCATAGCTCGGTCTTCATGAGAAGGCTCGCAACTTCGTCGGTCAGCTTGACTTGCTTCTCCTGCTGCTTGAGGAACAGCGCAATGGCAGCATTAAAATCATCAGGGATACCCTCGGCTATCTGCGGCTTAGCCGAGAATTCAGGAAAGATGCATCGCCGGAAATTATCCATGACGTTGCCGAAAACGTCTTCGTGTTTCCTAATGGCGGCTTCCACATCGGATTTAGTTTGCTCGGCGATTTTGCGTTGTGAGGCAAGCTTGCCAATGCTTTCATTGGCCGCCGTGATGTTGGCTTCAACCTTCGTGAGCTCGGCGCGCAGGCGTGCTTCGCCTGCTTTAGCTTTCTGGTATTCCTCGAATCGAAAGAGCCGTTTTTCGCACGCCTCGACCTCCGCGAGCTTGGCTTTAAATTGAAACCCAAGGTTCTCACGCTGTTCAATAGCGGCGAGGATTTTCCCCCATCTTTTGAGGTCGGCCTGGTATTCAACCAGTTGATCGCGAGCAGGAAAGATAGGCAGTCGCGCCGTTTTCGAGCGGGCCGCGGAGTGGTGTGGTTCAGAGGACCCGCTGAAACGCGCTCGCGGAGCAGATGTGCTCGCGCAAATTGGGCGGACGGGCGAACACCCCACTAACAATTTCCCCGACGAATCTTATTTGATTCTGTCGGCGTTAGCGGAACGAGAACGGGACCCGTTGCCATTGCTCTCAGCAATTCACGCGCTCGGACATGTAGGAAATCCCCTCGCGGTGCCTTTGGTGATTGCAAATTGCGAGCACGAGAACCCGGATGTCAGATTTGCTGTGGCCTGTGCATTAGGCAACTTTGCAGATGACCCGCGTGCCGCGCCAGTATTAATGACACTGATGCACGATGTTGACGACGACGTGCGGGATTGGGCAACGTTTGGCCTCGGTGTACTTGGAGATAAGGATTCGCCTGAGATACGTGAAGTACTACTGGAACGAATGAGCGACCCCAATTGCGATGTACGCGAAGAAGCACTCGTCGCCTTAGCCAATCGAAAAGAATCTCGGGCGGTACCAGCATTGATTGCCGAGTTGAATCAACGCGAAATATCCGACCGACTGAGGGAAGCGGCGGAGACATTCCTCGGTGAGAACGAACAGCGACTGGGGTGGGGTCCGAACGATTTCGCCGGGGCGCTTCGGAAGCAATTTGCGCTGTGAAGCGGCATTGACTCCTGGTTAGTGGCGTACTCGTAGAAGTGGCTGGCCCGATTCCGCAACGGATTTCACCTGTCCGCAATCGCTGTTTAACAGGAGCTAGGGACGGGGAATGCTCGTCACCAGAAATCTGAAAGAGATGCCCGCCGGCGATTCCATGGTGCCCGCTTCGAAAGCCTCTATCAGGCATGGAGCACGGGGACGATCACGGAGCGTGACTTACGGTTGGGGTTTTCGCAACTCAAGCCCGACCGGCCCGTATTTTTCGGGACCCTCCTGGTGCAGGAACACGGTTCACCAGTGGCGGAGATCAATCGTCGCGGTGACGGGTGCGTGAAAGACACACGTAACTCTTCCCGTCACCGTTCGCGTCACCCCCGGGGTGCCGCGAAGTTGTTGGGAGCATAGCGGTTGCGCATGGCGCGACGATCAATTTGGGCGCGGGCAAAACACCGGAATGGGCTGGAGCGACCCCACTTCGTTGCCACGGGAACCGTGGCGGTCGCTCCAGCCCAGTGAACAGGATGATTCTCTGTTCACCGGGTGTTTTGCCCGCGTCCTGTAATGCCAAGAAGAGCTAAGGAAAGGAGAAATCATGTTTGGAGAGATGTGGATCTCGGCCGCTGGCGCAAGCAACAGCAGACGCAGACTGAGAGGAAGGTTAGCCACACCGCGCCAAACGTGGCGCGGGCATGATTCAACGAATTCTCCACTCGAGGCACTTCCTCGCCTGTCTTCTCTCGGCGGCCACGCGAATAGCGCTCTACTTCCTACGGGTCATGGCCATCCGCTCAGCCTCGGCCTCTCTTTTTCAACTACTCCTACGCCCTCTTCCTCTATACAACACCTTACATCGCCTATTCGATCCTGCTTCCGGCATCTACATGTTCGCCCTCAAGGCAGGCCGCCAGATTCGGGCGGGCAAACTGCCTCCTTATCCTGTCCTCCGGAAGAGGACAGAACTTCCTCTCGTAGTAGGCGAGGTACATCACCCCCGCAAGCAAAGGCCCTCGGAAGCACCGCGCTGGCTGGTCATCCCGGAACGAGGCCTTTTCACGGGCACCGCCATTGTGGGTGCGGTGGGCTCGGGAAAAACGGCAGCTGCATGCGCCCTTTCGCCGAGCAGATTTTGGCCTATCGCGCCGAAGACCTCGACCGGCGCATCGGCGGACTCGTTAAGGAATAGCTTCAACAAAATGACGGCTGTTTCAATATCCAGCAATTTCATTTCTCAGTCTTCCACCGCTTCGCCCATCGAGCGCCAGATGCCCGTTGACCGCGCTTCGCGTACTGATAACATTGACGTGCCGCCAGTTCAAGCGACTCGAAAGCGAGGAAAACGCATGAGTCGCAGGAAAGGGCAGAATCCGAAGGTGCGCGTAGGAAAACGTGCCGACGGCCAGAAGTTCTTCTTTTTTCAGTACTGGATTGATCTTCCGGGACAAGAAGAAAGAAAGCGTCAGACAGAAGTTATCGGACCGACAAGCCAGATGACGAAAAGCGAAGCCGCGCGGAAGAAACTGGAATTCATCTCGAGGCTGGAACTCAATTCGAGTGACTATCACATTCCTTCCTCCAGGACCTTCGCCGATGCTGTCTCGTACTACCGGGAAGTGTTTGCCCCACGAATGCTTCGAGCGTCCACTTTTTCGGTTGCAGATGGGCACCTCAAGGCCCACCTCGAGGCGGACTGGAAAAACATTCCGGTAGAGCATATCAACATCGATTCAGTGAATGAGTGGATATGGAAGAAGCGGGAGCAGAGACTCTCCTGGGTGACGATAAAGAACATCCTGCGCACGATGCAGCGAGTTCTCTCGGCATCCTCGAAGGACAAAAAGCCTCCTTTCTCCCAAAGCGGGCTCGCAATTTCTGAGCGTGACAAGCTGCAGATGAAGATAGACAGCCGCCGAAAGGTGTCGTTCTCTTGGGCCCAAGCGCAACAGATTGCCGAATACGTCGGCAAGATGGACCGGCTTGGCAAGGCCCGTCGAGAACAGTACGCCACGCTGTTCCTTCTGGCAGCAGCGTCAGGCTTGCGAACAAGTGAGCTCCTCGCACTGAGGGCGAATGACCTTGACTTCGGTGCGGGCACAGTTCGGGTAGAAGAATCCTCAGATCAACGAAGCGCCGGGAAGATTGGACCCTGTAAGAACGTAACGGCCTATCGAACGGTTCTCCTTCGGGACCCTGAGGGTCGAAGGGCAATGCAGAGACTGAAGGGGTTCCTCGGAACCTCCGTTAGCTCCCATGCCTTGGTCTTCCGCTCGAAGCGTGGCGGTCCACTCCGCGAAACCTATGTGCTGAATCAATGTCTACATCCGGCCGTGACGGCTCTGGGACTAAAGAAGGCCGGTTTGCATGCCTTTCGACGTGGCTGCAACCGCCGATGGGAACTCGCCGGTATCAACCCTGCAGTGATCCGTCAGCAAATGGGGCACACGTCCTCTGCGATGACGGCACGGTACACGGGAGAGATTCCTCTCGAACAAATCCGCATCGAATTTTCCACAAAGTTTGGCAACAAAATTGATATTTTGGAAAAAATGGAAAATGAGGTAGCGGTGCAAGTTCTTTAGAATCTGGAGCGGGCGATGGGAATCGAACCCACGTCCGAAGCTTGGGAAGCTTCTATACTGCCATTGTACGACGCCCGCTCGCTTCTCTAGCTTGCTGATTATATACGACTAAGCGACTGCACGTACAGATCGGCCATTTTCCATATTTGTTAGCGCCGGTTTAAAAGGGATCCACTTTCGCCGTTTTGCGCTGAGCCATTTGTCTGAAGGGCTGCCTTGGGGCACACCCACACGCTGACTGTGCATGAAGCGAGCAGTCTCAGTTTCGAGTTTATTTCCCGCCAGATCACGCTGTCAGCTCACTGGCGTTCCTCCCGCGCCGTCAGCAGGATCGTGATTCGTAGAATGTCGGTTGTGTTCGGTGTGCCATCTTGACCGACTCGATGACCGAGCGCAATTTTTCTGCCCGCTGATCCTTCCCGACACGCAGCAGTAGTAGTCTGGCGTGATTTGTTGGGATATGGGAAAGCTAGGCAGGCGTAGACGGTCTTGCATGAGGAACACTACACAGCTCCGGCATTCCTTCCGCGAGAGCAAGAGAGAGTTTGGCGCTGGAGTTGAACATTGAAAGCCAAAAACGGAAACTAGTTAAACTCCTGACGAGAATTTAAATCGAAGCGCGGCGGTGTGCAAGATTTAGAAACTAATTTAGAGTTCTTACTGCGTCCTTACCAGCGGGCTCTGGTGGATCAGTGGCCCCGCCCAACACCGGCCATAATGGCTCCGTTTTTCACTGGCGTTAACATCCATATTTTCCAATTTCCCCTTGGAAAACGCCTCGGCCTTCAAACACGTGCACCAGTTAAGAGGCGACGCTCAGTTTTCAACTTGGCTCGGCAGCATTGTTCTGAACGCCGCCAGCATGCAACTTCGACGCCGGATAAACCACGCTCTCGTTTCACTCGACGAGCAAAGCAAAGAAGGAGTGCCCATTTGGCCTGAGCGGCTTCAGGATTCTGCCCGGACACTCAAGAAACTCTTCGTGAAACGCAAACGCGTGAGAACCTGGAGCGAGTAGTGGAAAACCTGCCCGTTCGACTTCGCGTCGCTTTTCGCCTCCGCGTGTTTGAAGGATTGACGACGTCCGAAGCAGCCACAGCTCTTGGTGTTCCAGAAGGCACTCTAAAAGCTCGGTTCTTTCGCGCTCGCATGCAAGTGACTGCTCTCATGCGCCAGTACGATCAATTCGGCCCGGCACGCAAAACCGGACAACACGGTGGGGCCAATTCGAGACGGCCGCTCGAAGTTCGGTAGTTCACAGAGCGAGGCTGGCAGGTGACTACCCATCTTGATTGTGTACATGAGGTCAGGATCTGATGCCTCTCTTTTCGGAACGTAGCGATAAGACCCGTGAAGTCAATATCTCCATCTCTCACCTCCTCTCGACCTTGGCATTCGCCGTCTTGTCAGGCGTCCCACTCGTGTGGGCACTGGTAAGGTACTGGCTGTTTGCTCCGTGAAAGGAATCAAAAATCGCGTCTTCAGCAATCACATTGATCGCCTGCTCTGAGATACCGATCGCGGTGTCACGAACGACCGTACTTCGACCGAAGGTGTCGATGTGTCGATGTGTGAAGGCAGTCCCTCCTTCTCACGACCTGTCGTCTCGCGGACTGCATTTTGCCTAACTATTATAGCTCGTAGGAGCTGAGAATCGACGTGGTCAACCACGGCAACACGCACACGAAAAATGGGGTGGTAATGGAGTTGCAACGCTGAGCTGAGGAGTACCGCAGCGAATCTCGATGAAATGAGCTGCCTGTTGTGAGCGATCCAACGACCCGGAAGTTGCAAAGCCCTTCCGCTAGGCACAGCAACTACGCGTGAGATCTTTTATCGCATGATGTTTGAGTTCATCGCCACGTTATTTCGCCTTGTTTCGGTCATTTGGGGATGCTCGCGTGCCTGCGAAGAGTTTGTGCCCTTCGTTGTGGGAGCCTACATTACGGCGGCGTACTGGTTCACGGCATCAACGTCTTTCGCCAATCCCGCTGTGACCATAGCGAGGTCCTTAAGCGATACTTTTGCCGGGATTCGCCCCATCGATGCGCCGGTGTTCATCCTCGCGCAAATCCTTGGAGCCGTTGGTGCAACCTTCCTCTTCCGCTGGCTTGCCCCAAGCTTGTCATCCGCTGCCAGAGACATACTCGTCGAGCACAGTGACGACATCTAAGAGCCGACGGCACCCACCGCACCAAAAGCGTTGTTTGTACTGTGTTAGCCTTGTGCTAGGGTTTTTTGTTTCGCCCTCTCTCAATTTCAGGGGGCCTGTGGGGCCTTCATGGCTGAACGAGTTAATGCAATGGCGAATGTTCCTCCACCCTTATCAGCACAGGAATTCTTTACGCCGGAATTGCTGAGAGATCCGTATCCTATCTATCGTCGGTACCTTGACGGGCCCGGGCTTCAGTTCCTCACTATTCATGGAGGAGTGTGGGCCGCTTTCAAGCATGCAGATTGCTCGACATTTCTTCGGGATCCCAGACTTTCTGCCAAGCGCACTGGCACTCTGATTGACGAGTTTCCTACCGAAAAGCAAAAGGAATTTGCCGAACTCGCCCGTACCCTCAGTCTTTGGATGCTTTTCTTTGACGCCCCCGAACACACGCGCCTTCGCAAGCTCATGAACAAAGGCTTCTCTCCAGTGGCAATCGAATCTCTCAGGCCGCAGATCGAGAAAATCGTCCATCGGCTACTCATGCCGCTCCGCAATAACCACCGGATGGATATTCTTCCGCAGTTCGCTCACCCGCTTCCTACATACGTGATCGCCGAGTTGCTCAGTGTTCCGGACTCGCTGCACGAAAAGTTTATCCGCTGGTCAAATGCCGTCGCTACCGTCTTCGGCAATCCCTATCGGACCGTGGATGATCTCGTTGCGGCACAGCAGGCCATCCATGGCCTCACGAGTTACTTTCGCGAAGCCGTTGCCGTGCGCCGCAGGCAAAAGGGAAACGATCTAATCAGCTTGCTCCTGGAGATCGAAGAAGATGGAGACGTTCTTACCGAGGAAGAATTGTATGCGCAGTGTGTGATGTTGCTCTTCGGCGGGCACGAAACCACACGCAATCTTATCGGGAACGGTCTGTATACGCTGCTTCGTCACCCTGAACAGGCTGCCGAGCTTCGCAACAATCCCGAGCTGATCCGGAGCGCCGTCGAGGAGTTACTGCGCTATGAAAGCCCTGTTCAGTATACGGGCCGCATGGTCCTGCAGGACTTTGAGTTCTGCGGCGTCCCGGCACGCCGCGGTCAGGAGATTATTTTCATGCTGGGGGCGGCCAATCGCGATGGGAGTCAGTTCGAGGATCCCGACCGTCTGGACCTGAAACGTGCGAAAAATCCACACCTCGCATTTGGTGCCGGTGCTCATTTCTGCATCGGAAATCAGCTTGCTCGGCTTGAGGGTCAGGTGGCAGTGTTGAGAATCCTCCAAGAGTTCCCGGAGATGCGTTCAGTTTCAGCAGAGCCGGAGTGGCTTCCCAACTTCAGTTTCCGCGGACTTAAGGCACTCCTTGTTGAAGCGTAGAGTTCAGAACTGCAAATCGGAGGGAAACACAATGACGAAACAAACGAAGCTCGGTGGCACCTTCACGCTTCCTAGCACCTCAATCAGCCTGTACCGGATGGGCTACGGCGCGATCCAACTTGCCGGCCCTGAAGTTTGGGGACCTCCACCGGACGTCAACGCCGCGGTTGCTGTTCTCCGAGCGGTGATCGCCGCCGGCGTAAACCATATCGACACCAGCGACTACTACGGCCCTCATGTAACCAATCAGATTATCAAGAAGGCGCTTCATCCCTATCCGGACAGCCTGGTAATCGTAACCAAGCTGGGCGCCCGTCGCGGTGAAGACAAATCTTGGATTCCAGCACTTTCACGTAAGGCGTTGATTGACGGCGTTCATGACAATCTTCGAAATCTCGGTGTCGATCGGCTCGATGTCGTCAACCTCAGGGTTGGTGCAGTCCTGGAGCCATCGGAGGGCTCTATCGAAGAACCACTTACTGTGCTCGCCGAACTGAAGCGCCAGGAATTGATTGGTCACATCGGCCTCAGCAACGTCACTCGCCAGAAACTCCTACTTGTTAGGCCGCCGCCGGTATTGGGGTGACTCGGTATCCGAGCTTTTGGGCTTTGGCCTTGAGGCGCTTGATCTGTAACTCTCGGTGTCGAAGCTCGTAGACGGCTGCTCCTTGGTCCACGTATTTCATGCCGTAGCGCAGCATGCGGTAGACCAAGCGGGCCAGCTTGGCGGCCATGGCCTTGATCGCGATGGGAGCCTCCAACCTGGTTCGCAATCGACGGAACTGCGCTCCCAGATAGGTTTTGCTTAACCGCAAGGTGGTAGCCGCCATCTTCAACGCGATAGTGATGGGATTATTGGTGGGCAGCCGGCCTTTGCCAATGACCTTGTTCCCGCTGATGCGATTGTCCGGACACAGCCGCAGCCAGGAAACAAAATGGTCCTCGGTTTTCCATTTGCTCATATCCCATCCTGCTTCGCTAATGATGGTCGTGGCGGTCATGACATCGATGCCGTCGATCCGGGTTAGGTCCGTGCCGGTCATGCGGAACAAGCCTTCGCGCAAGTCGAACTGCGGCGCATTTCCCTTCTTCTTCTTGAGCCGTCCCTTGCGCTTCTCTTCCGGCAGAGGAGCACCGTGGCTGCGATCCTCTCGCTGCTGGAGATACTGCTTGAGCTGTCGATCGCACTCCGCCATCTGCTTCTGGCAGAACTCGTAGCCCTTATGCTCTTGCTTCAACACGAACAGCAAATCCTCTTGCCAGTTGCCTTCCAGACTCTGCGCAATCTGTTCCTCACTCGCCTTGACGCGAGGATCCCGAAACTCAGCCAGCTTATGCGGATTGCGTTCGCCTGCCAGAATGGCCTTGATAATGGCCTGTCCGGTTGTTCCGCTGATATCGGTCAACACATTGGCCAATTGAATGTTCATCTGTGTCAGCGCCTTCTGCATCCGCAGAATATGCCGACCCGCACTCTGCACGAGATCGTTGCGCTGCCGCCAGTAGGTCCGCATCTCGCGAATCTCCTGTGATGGCCGGAACGAATTTCGCAACAGTCCATAGGTGTGCAGCTTCATCAACCATTGACTCTCCTGCACGTCGCTCTTCCGCCCGGGCAGATTCTTCGTGTCCCGGGCATTCACCAGGTACACCTCCAAACCCGCTTGTTCCAGAATGTCGTATACCGCAACCCAATAAACTCCGGTGGATTGCATCGCGACTGTTCGAATTCTGCATTGCTTTAGCCAGGCGGCCATCGCCTTTAGCTGGGCGGTGGTGCATCCGAACCGCCGTACCGATTGGTTATCTCGGCCTGGCGGTACTGCCACGTAGTGGGATTCGTTGCCAATATCAATGCCACCAGCGTCGGGATGGATCACTTCTAGGCTGAGGTCTTCGCTCTGGATCTGGCGCGTTATCTCGCGTCGTTGCTTGCGGTTCATCTCGTGCCATTGGTGCTGCGTTGGATGGTTGGTGGCTCTTTTGTTTTGCTCCTCTGGCTTAGATTTCATGCTAACCTTCCTGTACTGAATTCAACTTGGCTCGGCCCGGTTGGCGGAAACTACACAATCTCGCCAGCGGGGTCGGGCCGTTCTCCTTTTTCAGGACAACGCCCGCCGCCATCTACACAATCGCCAGAACCGGAGCCATGCTCCTCGTCGGGCAGGAACGCTCCAGGGAAAATGCGGCCTTAGCTGCCGAGCCAGGTTGTGCCTCGGATTTTACTTGGGCCACACCATAACTGGCGAGCTCTCGAAAAGAGTTTCAGGCTCATACAACCACCGCAAAGCGGTGGCCGGTGCTCCTCGGCAACTCCAGGAGGGTCAGAAAATCACGGAGATAGTTTGTGTCCAAAACTTCTACAACGTGGCACGGCGCAGCGACGATACCTTCATCGATGCTCTCGCGCAGCAAGGGATAGCTTATGTCCCGTTCTTCCCGCTGGGAGGATTCACCCCATTACAATCGTCGGTGGTCGACCGTGTAGCGGCATCCATGCACGCTTCCCCCATGCAGGTCGCCCTTGCCTGGCTTCTTCAGCGTTCTCCCAACATTCTGCCGATTCCCGGCACATCTTCGACAAGCCACCTTCGAGAGAATCTCGCAGCTGCGGCGCTAGAACTCCCTTCGGATGCAATCGCCCCGCTCAACGCGGTCGCCGCAAGCGTCCCGGCGGCGGCTCAATCCGCGCACTGATCCGTGTTTCACAGTACTTCCGATGGAACCCGAGCTTTATTGTCCATTTGACAGCCGCGCTATCGTGGATAAGTGCCGCTGTTCCAGCAACTTAGAGTTTGCTAGAGGAAGCTTGGGACGCTTCTATTCTGCCATTGAACTACGCCCACCCTCTCTCGATCTTGCTGATTCATACACGACTAAGCGACCGTGCACGCCGCGCCCATTTTCCATATTTTCCAAAACCATGCAAAACCGTCCTTATTCTCGCGAGAAACGTCAGTTTCTGCGATTCGGGCGAATTTCGTAAGCCTTCTATAACCAGCAACTTAGAGGGATTCTTCGCAGATTCGCTCCCTGGTCGCGGTCAAGATTAGAAGCTCGCGGGGCTTCGGATGTAGGACTCGACCATGGACACTTCCTGGCATTGCACTACGGCGATTGGGAGCTGCAGTTGCAACGCGTGAGCGCTCGGACGTCGGACGTCTGCGGAAGCGGTTAATATGGTATGATGGAGCCATAATGATGGCTAAGACCCAGATCTCACTTGAAACTGAGATGCAGCGCCGTGCGCGCCAACGCGCCAGTGATCTCGGGGTGTCTCTCGCAGAGTATTTTCGCCGTCTGGTGGCACGCGATCTTGCTCGCCCTGAGACAGCAGCTCACGTAGACCGTATTTTCGATCTCGGAAGCTCGGGCGGCTCGGATATTGCGAGCCAGAAGGATTCCATGATCGCCGAGGCTTTCCAATTTGCGCACAGGAAACTCCGGCGTCGCTAGCTGCTCTCGCGATATGAGCCTATTTGTCGACACTTCCATGTGGTATGCCGCCGCGGACTCTTCCGACCGCAGCAACGCTCGCTCAAAAGCGATTCTCAAGTCCGGTGAAACGCTGGTGACCTCGGATCACGTTTTGGTCGAAACATGGACGTTGCTTCACCACAAGCTTGACCGCAAAGCTGCGGAGCGCTTTTGGGAAGGCTTGCGGAGTGGGATAGCGGTAATCGAGACGGTTACTTTGGCGGACCTGGAGGTTGCTTGGGATATGGGCGTTTCCTGGCGTGACCAGGAATTTTCCATCGTGGATCGCACCAGCTTCGCTGTAATGCGGCGTCTGGGTATTGATCGGGTCGCGTCCCTCGATGCTCATTTTGCCGTATTTCGCTTCGGTCCAAAACGCCGCCAATCGTTTCATGTCCTTAGATAACATCAACCCTGGGCCTGGGCGGCCGAGTGTTGATCTCAGCGCGATTTGGGAATACCGCGCCCTAGATTCGCTGATCCCTTTTCGTGTATCGCTTGCGAATTCTCTACGGTTTTGGCGTAAGCGGACTTCCTCGAGATCCATCGCACCAGGTCTGTGATAGCCGCCTAAGCTTAGGAAGCGTCTGTTCTACCACTGACAACGCTCGTCCGTGTCAGAGGCGGTGAGCGACTGGGCCATTTTAGCGGTCCATTTAGGGCCACCCCTTTCCCTTTTGTCGAGGATCTCAGAACGGTCGGCACAGACAGGACCGCAGATGAGGGTGGGTACAGAGGACCGAGCGCAACTCGACGTAATACTGCCTGACCAGAGCGCGGACGCCGCTGCGGCGATACCAATCCGGGACGCCCTGAAACTGCTCCTGGATTTTGAGCACTAAAAACCCAGGTTTTGGCTTAAGATGGAGATCCGTTTAAACAAAGCATCCTTGTCCTACCCGATCGACATGTCGGTGTCGAGAGGGTAGGCAAGGATTTTCTTTCGCGCAATACCTCGCGCTACCGATTCACGTCGCCATTACAACCGACCCGCCTCCCCCAGCTTGGAGAGAAACACAGGCAAACTGCGCTCAAAACGTTTGCAGTGAAACGGTTGCTGGGCCAATCATCTGAGCAGAGGTGAGGATCAACCTTGGTGAGCGCTATCGGACAAGCCCTCCTCGTTTACGGAGGCGAGACGCAGCGCATTCAACGGGCTCTGCATGGCACTTGTTCAAGCACTTAAGCAGCCTGGAAGCATCCGGGTCGAAGCTTCCTCGGCGGGACTCGACGGCTCGGCGGTCGTGATTACCGCTAATCAAGCGAAGCTGCGTCCGGCCCTTTAGGGAACGCGCGCAGGATTAAGGTCAAACAACTGCACAAATTTGGCTATTTCTCCTAACGGTCGCTGAACATCATTATTTATTTATTTGCTTTATTTGCGCCCCCATCTCTCATGGGGAATGTTGCTGCTCTATATGCCGGCCGCTCCTGCAAGCTCTACGCTTATAGGCTACCGCCAGGGAAGAAAGCCCGATGAAATTTGAATTCCCCAACGTACCCGCCCCAGCAGACCGGCCCGGTGAAAGCGTGGTTCGAGCCGGTAGTGATTCCCACCTATCACCCACACGCCCCCGACAAGAACCCCATATTTCTGGAGAATCGCGCGGAAGCGGGTAGACCTTCTCGCTTGCCTGGTGACCCCGCTTACATATGCCTTGACACGTATATGCTCAGTGGAGTATACCAAGAGCATGGAATCTGTGTTCGAAATCATTGCGGAGCCGAACCGCCGCGCGATATTGAGCCTGCTGGTCTCGTCGCAACAGTCGGTTGGAGAGATCGAGCGTCAGCTTCGCATGTCGCAGCCGACCGTGTCAAAGCACCTGCGAGTGCTGCGCGAGGCCGGGTTCGTGGAATCCACGGTGGACGCACAGCGCCGTCTCTACCGGCTGAAACCTGAACCATTTCAAGAGGTGGATGCCTGGCTGGATCAGTTCCGCCGGTTCTGGTCCGATCACGTGGATGCTCTCGAACGCCACCTCGACCGCATAGATCAAGCTGCAGCAACGAAAAGGGCAACACCAACGAAAAGGAAGACAAGGAGAAAAGGACGCGGCGCAAACCGCGAACCTGACAAAGGAGAAGCAAAATGAAAATCAAAGTGACCAGCGTATACGTGGATGACCAGGACAAGGCCCTGCGCTTCTATACGGAGGTACTGGGCTTTGCCAAGAAGACCGATTTCAGTCAGGGCCCATTTCGATGGCTGACGGTGGCCTCGCCCGAGGAGCCGGACGGCACTGAGCTGCAGCTGGCGCTGAACAACAACCCCGCGGCCAAAGCGTATCAGCAGGCGATGTTTCAACAAGGCCAGCCGACGGCCATGTTCTACACCGACGACGTGAAGGGCGACTACGAGCGGATCAAGGCCCGCGGCGCCCAGTTCACGATGCCGCCCACCGACGTGACCGCCTCCATCATTGCGATGCTGAACGACACCTGCGGCAACCTCATCCAGCTTGTCCAACTGGCACGCAAATCACAGGCGGCGCGATGACCGACCGCGAGCAGTACACACCGGGTCCGGCCAGCGGGGCGCAGGTACGAAAGGGCGGAGAGAAGTGGACGCTGATTCTCGTCAGAGACCTGCGGCACTCGCCGGAAAAAGTCTGGCTGGCGCTTACCGACCCGGCGCACCTGCGCGAGTGGGCGCCCTTTGAGTTTGATGGGCACCTGGGTACGGTTGGAACGGTCAAGCTCACCTGGGTGGGAGCTCCCGCGCCGCTCGAAACAAGAGTGACGCGAGCCGATGCTCCCAAGGTGCTTGAGTACAACGATACCCGCTGGGAACTCGAAGCCCTTGGTGGCGGCACGCGCCTGACGCTGTGGCACA
>WNEX01000401.1_pt1 | contig 20361 bp, 23 predicted proteins | sample 5399841 | NCBI WGS metagenome assembly WNEX01 (sample SAMN13153337, study PRJNA577476) | soil metagenome | isolation source: 40 cm grassland meadow soil 2 days after 1st rain plot 5 | place: USA:California | collected 2015-09-18 | reverse complement strand
CGACCACGACGTCGCCCCGTCCCTTGGCCCCCTGCCCCTTGAGCCGCAGCCGCGCGCCGTCTTCCGTGCCGGCCGGGATCGTGATCGCGAGCCGCTTCTCGACCCGCACCTCGCCCGACCCGTGGCAGGTGGGACACGGTTGCGCCGGGACGCGCCCCCGGCCCCGGCATACGGGGCAAGGCCGCGTGACGGCGAACCCGCCCTGGCCGAACGAAATGGTGCCGCGGCCTTTACATTCGGGACACGTCGAGAAGGTGGTGCCCGGTGCGCCGCCCGACCCGCTGCAGGTCGGGCATACCTCCGGCAGCGTGAGGGTGACGGGCACCCGGCCACCCAGGGCGGCGACCCGGAACGGGATCGAGACGGCGGTCTCGATCTCGTCCTCGTCCTCGGCACGCGGACCGCCGCTGCGGCGACCGAAAATCGACGAGAACAGATCCCCCAGCCCGCCGAACGAGCCCAGGTCGGAAAGGTCGAACTCGGCCCCCGGCCCCCCGCCCGTCGGGCCGCGCGCCCCACCACCGCTCCCCGCTCCCGCGAACGCCCCGTAGCGGCGCAGCTGGTCGTACCGCTTGCGTTTTTCGGGATCGCTCAGCACGTCGTGCGCTTCGTTGATCTCCTTGAAGCGGTCCGCCGCCTGTGGCTTGTTGGGGTTACGATCGGGATGGTACTGCTTGGCAAGCCGGCGAAACGCCTTCTTGACCTCGTCGGTGGTGGCGGTCTCCGCGACGCCGAGGATCTGGTAGTAATCCCGCTGAGATGCCATCTACTCGTCCCCCGTCCCCCGTCCCTCGTCCCCTTTCCATTGTAACACGACCACCCGCGCCGGCCGGATCAGGGCACCACGCATCTGATATCCCGGCTGCAGCACCGCTCCCACGGTGTGATCCCTGGCGGGATGGTCCGCGGCCCGAGTCGTGACGGCCTCGTGCAGGTTGGGATCGAACGGCACGCCGCTCTGATCCACCCGCGTCACCCCGGCGGCTTCCAGCTCTTTCCAGAGCTTGCGCTCCACCAGGTCCACTCCGTCGTGGATGGTCTTCGCGTCGGTCTGCGCCGGGTCGACGTGCGCGAAGCGCGCCAGGTCATCGAGCGCGTCCACCAGACGCAGCACGAGATCGGCCTGCGCCTTCTCCCACGCCTCGGTCCGCTCCTTGAGCGCGCGCTTGCGAAAATTGTCGTACTCCGCGGCCAGCCGGAGATACTTGTCCTTGAGATCCGCGACCTCGCGCTCCAGCCGGGCCACCGCTTCCTCCGGTGGCTCGATCAGGGCGCCGGACCCTTGGGTCGGCGCAGTCGCATCGGCGCCGCCCTCGGCCGTTTGGCGTTGCTTCTCTTTATCGTCCATGGTCTTGCGTTTCTTTAGCAATCGATGTGCCGTCCTCATGCGCCGTTTTGGCAAGCTAACCCCGGGAGCAACCCCTACTGACCCCGGGCGCAAGCCCGGGGTTCACAACAGACCTCCCGGGATCCCCGGGCTTGCGCCCGGGGTCAGTCGTGGCCTCTGCTCACAATCTGCCCGCCAGAAAAGCCACCAGGTCGCCGAACACCTGGTCGCGCTGCGGGTCGTGCAGCACCTCGTGGTACATCTCCGGGTACCAGCGGACCCGCACGCTGCCCTTCAACCCGTCGGCGAACGCGCGCGCCTGATGCGCGTCTACCACGCGATCCTCCCCTGCCAGCAGAAACAACAGGGGCGACTCGATGCGATAGCCGTCCGCCACCACGGCCCGCTGGGCCCATTGGATCTCACGCCACGCACCCGGTGTCATCACACTGTGCACGGCTGCATCCTCGGCGTATGCCTGATTCACGGCCGGATCCCGGCTCAGCGTGTCGGGATCGAGTCGCGCGGGAATCGGCAGGGTGGGCCACAGGTCCGCGAGGATGCGGCCGCCGATGAGCTTCCATGTCGGCGGTCGAAACGCGAGCCCGAGCCAGGGCCCGGTGATCACCGCACCGGCGATCGGGTCGCTCGGCTGCGTCTCGAGGTAGCGCAGCGCCACGAGCCCCCCGAACGAGAGCCCGAGCAGCACCTGCGGGCGCTCGGTGCGAAGGCGCACCACGCGGCGGAATGCCTGCAGGTCGCCGAGCAGCTGGCTGAAGCGGGACAGATGTCCCGGCCGCCCTCCCGAGCGGCCGTGCCCCCGCAGGTCGAGCAGATAGGCCGAGTACCCGGCGGCGCACAGCCGCTCGCCGGTCTCGCGCCAGCGCCCCGCGTGGTCGAACCAGCCGTGCAGCGCCAGGACGGCGGCGCGCGGCGCGGTGGCCTCGTAGGCGTCGTAGACCAGCTGAGTACCGTCGGGGGCGGTGAGCGTAGGCATTCAGGACGAGCGGCCCTCGGACTCGGTCAACACGCGCCGCAGCAGATCGAGCGCCGCCTGCGCGGCGCGGCGCCGGATTTCGTCGCGGTCGCCGGGAAACACGCGCTTCACGGCGCGAGTGGCGGTGTGGACCCGGGCGGCGAGCCACACCGTGCCCACGGGCTTGTCCGGCGTGCCGCCGCCCGGTCCTGCGATACCGGTGACGGCCATGGTGCAATCCGCCGAGAACAGGCGTTGCGCCCCCTCGGCCATGGCGCACACCGTCTGCTCCGAGACGGCGCCGTGCGCCTCCAGCGTCTCGATCGGCACCTTCAGCGCCGCCGTCTTGACGACGTCGGCGTACGCCACGACTCCGCCGATGAACGTGGCCGAGGCGCCCGGAATATTGGTGACCCGCTCGGCGAGCATTCCCCCCGTGCACGATTCGGCAACGCCCAGCCGGTGTCGCCCACTGCGTAGCGCGTCGAGCACCACGGCCGCGAGATCGGCCGCGTCCTCGCCGTAGCGGTGCTCGCCCACGGCCGCCCGCAGCCGCTCCACCACCGCGGCGAGCCGCGCCTCGGCGTCCCGGGCCCCAAGTCCCCAGGCGGTGACGCGCAGGTCCACGCCCTCGACCGACGGCAGGTAGGCGAGCGTGAGCGGCGCGATCTCCGGCTCGATCGGCCCGACGCGCTCCGCGAGCGCCGACTCCGCGATCCCCGTGGTGCGCACCGTGCGGGACAGCACCACTGGCGGCTCACCCGCGTGGCGTGCGACCAGGCGCGGCAGGACTTCCTCGACGAGCAAGCCCCGCATCTCGCGCGGCACCCCGGGGAGCAGCACCACGACCCGACCGCGCGCGTCTTCCACCCACAACCCCGGGGCGGTACCCCGCGGGTTCGGAAGCACGGTGGCACCTTCGGGCACTTCCGCCTGCGTGCGGTTGACCGCCGGCATGGGCCGGCCCAGCCGCTTGAACCGGGCCTCGAGACCCGCGAGCAGCTGCTCGTCGAGCACGAGCCGCTTGCCCAGCAGGTCCGCGACCACCGTCTTGGTCATATCGTCGCGGGTAGGCCCCAGGCCACCGGTGGTGATCACGAACCCCGCGCGGTCCAGGGCTTCGGCCAGCCCCGCGCGGATCGCCTCGGGGCGGTCCGCGACCGTGGTGCGGCGCGTGATCTCCGCGCCGGCGGCGGCGACGGCGCGGCCCAGCTCGGCGGCGTTCGTGTCCACGGTGTAGCCGAGCAGCAGCTCGGTGCCGATGGTGAGGATTTCGAGCTTCACCCGCCGCCCTTCAGGACGGCGCGGTAGCGGTACAGGTACACGATGAGCGAGTACACGGTGAGGAGGATGGCGCCCGCGAGCGTCACGGCGACGAACCACCCGTGAAACTTGTTCCAGGCCTCCTCGAGCTGGCCCGTCCAGCCGTGGCGCAGCAGCGCGTCGCGCCAGGCGAACCAGGCGATCGTCGCCCCGATGAACACGTTCTGCACCACGGCCTTGAGCTTCCCCGCGCCGGCCGCGGGGATCACCACGCCGCGCCGTTTCGCGAAGAAGCGAAAGGCGGTGATGAGCAGCTCGCGTCCCACCAGGAGCAGCGCCACCCACACCGGCAGGCTGCCCCACCAGGGAATCCCATACAGGATGGTCGGGTGGCGCGTGAGCCAGAAGATGGGGATCAGCGTGGCGAAGAGCAGCAGCTTGTCCGCGACGGGGTCGAGCAGCTGACCGAGCTCGCTCACTTGATTACGCCGGCGGGCGAGATAGCCGTCCACGACGTCCGACGCTCCGGCCGCGAGGAAGATCAAGAACGCGATCACCTTGGGCCAGTAACCCTGAATGAACGGGAGCAGCGCGATGACCGGCGTGAGACAGATACGCGCGAGAGTGAGGACGTTGGGCAGGGTCCAGCGCATGGGAGGGGGCCGCTTAGCTGAGCGTCTTCAGAACCATCTTGCTCACCGTCTTCAAGGTGTCGAACACGCCGTCACCGCGCACCGCCACCGCCTCGAGGTAGGGCGCGCGGCCGATCCACTCGTTGCCCACCTTCTCCACCAGGTTCTCGCCCGGGTGCGTGGGATCGGGCGTGATTTTCTGGTGCGTCCCGTCCTCGATCGGCCACCCGGGATTGAGCGACGCCTGCAGGTCGCGCAACGGCGCCGCATTGGGGAGGTCGCGCTTGTTGTACTGGATGATGAACGGGAGCTTCGTCAGGTCGTAGCCGTACTCGGACATATTGTCGTACAGGTTCTGCATCGACTCGACGTTGGCCTCCATGCGCTCGATCTGGCTGTCCGCCACGAACACGATCCCGTCCACCCCTTTGAGGATGAGCTTGCGGCTGGCGTTGTAGTACACCTGTCCCGGCACGGTGTAGAGGTGGAACCGCGTCTTGAAGCCGCGGATCGTGCCCAGATCCACGGGCAGGAAGTCGAAGAACAGCGTACGCTCCGTCTCGGTGGCGAGCGAGATCATCTTGCCGCGCGTGTTGGGTGAGACTTTGCCATAGATGTGCTCGAGGTTCGTGGTCTTCCCGCCCAACCCGGGGCCGTAGTACACGAGCTTGCAGTTGATCTCGCGGGACGCATAATTGATCATCGACACGGGGCGCGCGTCCTCTTAGCCGAAGAGTTTGTCAATTTCGTCTTCCGCCCCTTCGAGCAGGCCCTTCTCGGACGCCGCCGGTCCTGTGCCCACGCGCTTGAACATGGCCTCGAACACGCGGTTCAGGTGCTCGACCGCCCCCTTGCCCTTCAGCTTCACCAGGCCGAGCGTGGTGCGCTGGTCGAACAGCACCACCAGGATGACGCGCTTCGCCACATCGGCGAGGAACATGGACTCCTTCTCGCCCTGATGGACCAGCGAGGCGAACTCGTGCTCCCCGATCATTTTGGCGAGCTGGTCGTTGGCGCTGAAATCGGCGGCGGTGAGCGAGGCGAACGCGGCGGAGTCGAACTGGGGCGGCTCGCCCACGGTCGCCACGAGCTGGCCGGTGCGATCCACGAGCAGCGCGCACCGGGCGTTCGCGTCGCGCAGGAACGTCTGGAGGTGCTGCTGGATCTGCTTGAAGTCGTTCTCCGAGAACGACCAGCTCGCGGCACCCGCCATCACCCGGCCTCGGTTTTGTCGGACTCGGTCATGTCCCGCCGCGCGAGCAGCGCCGCCGCGATCGTCACGCCGTCGGCGTACTCGAGGTCGCCTCCCACCGGGATGCCCCGCGCGATGCGGGTCACCCGCACGCCCGTCGGCTTGAGCAGCTGCTGCAGATACGTCGCCGTGACCTCCCCTTCCATGGAGGGGTTGGTCGCGATGATGACCTCCCCCACGCAGGCGGTGCCGCCGTTGGCGACGCGGGCCAGCAAGCGGTCGAACCCCAGCGCTTCGGGGCCGATGCCCTCGAGCGGCGACAGCCGCCCGCCCAGCACGTGATAGCGGCCGCGGAAACGGCCGGCCCGCTCGATCGCCGTGACATCCGACGCCTCCTCCACCACGCACAGCACGCTGGCGTCGCGCCGCGGGTCGCGGCAGATGGCGCACGGGTCCTCGTCCGTGAGCGTGCCGCACACGCCGCAGGTCGTCACGCGCTCGCGCACCGTGCGGATCGCGTCCGCGAGGCGCACGGCGCTCTCCACTGGCTGCTTCAGCAGGTAAAACGTGAGCCGCTGCGCTGTCTTCCGTCCGATCCCGGGGAGCTTGGCCAGCTCCGTCACGAGATCATCGATGGCCGACACGGCGCGCTAAAGCGGCGGTTGCAGCGGAAACGGGAACGGCAGGCCCGAGGCGAGCTTCTTCACCTCCGCCTGGTACAGCTCGGCGGCCCGCTGCTGCGCCTGCGACACCGCGGCGAGCACGAGGTCCTCGAGCATTTCCACGTCCCCCTGGGCGATCGCCTGGGGGTCGATCTTGATCGCGCGGATCTGCCCGCGGCCATCGGCGGTGGCCGCGACGATGCCGCCTCCCGCCGTACAGGTCACCGTCTGTTGGGCCAGCTGGGACTGGATCTCGGACAGTCGGTACTGCATCTGCTGCCCCAGCTGCAGCAGGCTGGATAAATCCGCCATACGTCGAAAGTTACCCCTCGCCCAAACAGGTGGCAAGCTACTCGAGCAACTCCAGGTCCAGCGCGTCCACGGCCGCATCGAGACCGGGGTCACGCGCACGCAGCGCCTCCAGCCGCTCCTCCCGTACCCCCTGCTCCGTGAGACGGCCGGGCCGCGGAGCGGACCGCTCCCCCCGCTCACCGCGCTCCCCGCGCTCCCCCTCCCCGCTCCCCGCGCCTTCGAGCCGGATGCGCACCGGCTCGGTGACGTAGCGACCGATCAACTGAGCCAGCGACTCGCGCTGCCGCGCCAATCCCTCGGCGTGGACCGGGTCGAGCGCCCGCGCCAGGACGGTCGCGCCGTCGATCGCGATGGGCTCGACGGCCGGGAGCAACGCTCCGAGCATCGGCTTCTCGCGCCGCGCGTCCTCGACGATGCGGGGCCAGAGAGCTTTCAAGCGCTCGACGGTCAATGGACCCTTTTCCGGGGGAAAGGCCGGGGAGACGGCCCGTGAGACGGCCGGGGAAGGGGGAGCAGCAGCGGCGTCGCGCATAACCGGTGCCGGATTACCCTTCCCCGGATTACCCTTCCCCGGCCTCTCTACCGGCCTCTCCCCGGGCTCCTTCTCGAGCGCCTCGATGACCGCTTGCAACTCGACGGTTTGGGCCATCATCGCCCAGCGCAGCAGCAGCAGCTCTACCGCGAGCCGGGCGTTGCCACCGGCGCGTAGCTGCGGCTCGAGCTCGGTGAGGACGGCGAGCAGACGGACGACGTCGGGAGCGGGGAGCGGGGAGCGGTACTTCTCGATCAGGGCCTGCATCGCCTCCGTGAATCCCTCCGGCTTTCCCCCGAGATTCGCCAACAGGACCGCGCGCAACACCTCCCCTGCGCCGCTCACGAACTCGCCCAGATCCGCGCCCCCATTCACGAGCCGCTCGACAAGGGGAAACACACCCGCCGAATCGCGCTCGGCGACCACGCGCAACAGCTCGCCATACACGTCGTCCGGGATCAGACCGAGCACCTCGCGTACGCGGTCGGCGGTCACCGGCCCGGAGCCGAACGACACGACCTGATCGAGAATCGACAGGCCGTCGCGCATCCCGCCGTCCGCGCTCTTGGCGATCAAGTGGAGGGCCTCGTCGGCGGCCTCGAGTCGTTCCGCTGCCACGACCTGGCGCAGGCGCTCGACGATGGCAGCCGGGCCGATGCGCCGGAAGTCGAAGCGCTGCAGCCGGGACAGGATCGGCGCCGCGCTTTGCGCGATCTTCTGCGGCTCGGTGGTGGCGAAGACGAATACGACCGCCGACGGCGGCTCTTCGAGAATCTTGAGCAGCGCGTTCCACGCTTCACGCGTCAGCATGTGGGCCTCGTCCACGATATAGACCTTGTGGCGACCCTCGGCCGACGCGGCGTACATCGCGCGCTCCCGCAGGTCGCGCGCATCATCCACCCCGCGATTCGACGCCGCGTCGAGCTCCACGACGTCCAGGTTGGCGGCACCGGTCCAGATGCGCGTGCACGAGTCGCACGCTCCGCACGGCTCTCCCCCGACCCCGCTCGACGCTCGCCGCTCGCAATTCAACGCCATCGCGAGGATGCGGGCCGCCGTGGTCTTCCCCACCCCCCGGGGACCCGCGAACAGGTATCCGTGGGCCACGCGACCACCCGCCACAGCGCCGCGCAGCGCCGCCGCCACGTGATCCTGGGCGATCAGATCGGAGAACTGCTTGGGACGGTATTTGCGGGCGAGAGCGATCATGGGGAGCAATCTAATTGCGGATTGCGGATTTCGGATTGCGGATTCGAAGGGGACATTTCAATCCGCAATCCGCAATCGCCAGTCCGCAATGAAGATGAATGCCCCAGGCTCCCCGCAGCGACACCCGACATCGCTTAGCGCTGCTCCCTGCGGGGGCCTGACGCGGTTCACGACCGGATGACCTGCGGACCTGGGGCAGTGGAAAGCTAGTGGCAGGGCGTCGCTCCCGAAACCGGGGTCCTAGCCACCGTAACGCTCACATCCGCACGCTGGCGCGAGGCCACCACGACGAGGCTCGTCGACCCCTCGTCCCTCGCGGCGACCCGCACGACGCCGCCGCCGGCGTCGGCCCCGACGAACGTCACCCGCACGACGCCGTGGTTGCCCGTCGCCGCCTGCAATCCCGTTACCGCCGCCTCGTTGCCGAAGCTGTCCTGGGCCGTCACGCGCAGCTCGGCGGCGCCGTCCGGCGCGAGCGCGATGCGGCGCTCGACCCGCGCCTCGCCGCAGCGCAGCGTGAGCTTCGCCGCGGGACCGGGCTCGGCATACAACGTCGCCTGTCGCTCGATGGCGCCCACCTGCGCCTTCACTGCCACCGGGCCGACCCTCGGGCCCACCGTCAGGTCGACGTGGACGCGCCCGTTCGAGTCGGTCACGACCCGCTGTGCCCCGAGCCACCCGTTGGTGATGGACAGAGCCACCTCGCGTCCCGCGGCGGGGAGGCCGGCCGTGTCGCGCAGCTCGAACAGGAGGGGCAGTGACGGGTGCGCGCCCGCCGCCGCGTGCTGCCCCACCCCCAGCACAAACCCGCTCGCGACGCCGGACAGCGGGGCGCGGGGCGGCGCCGCGGTCGCCTCGCTCGCGCCCGGGGCGGTCGCGCGACGTGCGCATCCATCGATCTCGCGCAGCACGGCCGGGTCCGCCCCCAGGGCCACCAAATCGGCTCGATCCCTGCTGGTCGGTGTGAAACTGAGACAGCTGCGATGGATCAGCGCGGCGAGCTCGTCCGGCGCGAGCGTGGGCCCCGAGAGCAGGCGCAGCAGATCGGTTTTCCGCAGCGGCGCGCCGCCCCTCCCCTGAGAATGCGCCGGCGCTGCGGCGAGCAGGAAGAGGACTACGGCCGGGCGCATCCCGACTGCTCGAACTTCCGCTCCACCGAATCGACGCGGGCGTACAGCGCCTGATCGCGTCCCGCGCGCGCGCCGTCGAGCACGCCGGCGCCGCGGCGTGCGGCGTTGTACGCAATCCACCGGTTCTCGACGAGCTCGAGACCGCGCGCCAGCCCCGCGCACGCCAGCTGCCTCTGGTCGAACAGCCGGGCCCGGTCCGCGAAGGTGCGTACCACCTGCGTCAACGAGTCGCCGGCCAGGTCGAGCTTGGTCCGGGCCGGAGGTGAGGGCGGGGGCGGAGGCGGGGACGGGGGCGGAGGCGGGAGCTGGGACGGCGCGGCCGGCCGGGTCACCGCGGTGGCCCCGGGGTTGCGAGACGGTGCCACGGGTGTGGGCTTCGCCGCCGGCCGCGCCGCTACAGGAGCGCGGCGTCGCAGGCCGGCGACGAGGCCCGCGACCTTGTCGCCCAGGGCGGAGACCTTGGCGCCGATCGTCGACCCCACGGCGGTGATGCTCGACCACTTGGGCAGCGGCAGCTCCGGCTGGAACCACCAATACGCACCGGCGGCGACGCCGCCCAACAAGAGCACCAGCAGGGTGCGCATCACCGCCCGGGGGAGCTTGAGTCTGCGGCGTGGCGCCCGCAGCGCGGGGGCCTCGAGCTCCTCGCCGTAGTCTGCCTCCGCCTCCGCCCCCGCCCCCTCGCGCTCCTCGAACTCGTCAGGCCAGACCGCGGCTTCGGGCTGGTCCTCCTCCCGCGGCTCATCGGCGGCTGGCGCGGCGGGGACCTCTTCGGGCTCGGGCTCTGGCTCGGGCGCCGCTCGTGGCCGCACCGGCGGTCTTTCAGGCGGAGGCGGCGCGACGTGCCGGGGAGGCGGGGGAAGCGGGTGCGGTGGGGGCATGTCTTCAGCCGCCGTCAGGAACCTGAGCTCGCCGTGGTCCTCGGGCTCTCGCTCGGGCTCGGGCGGCGGTGGGGGGGTGGGCCGGGGTGGCGGAGCCGGCGTGAACTTGGGCGCGCCGGGTAGCTTCGCAGCCACGCGCGGCGTGACCTGTGTGACGGCGGCTGGCGCAGTTGAGCCGGTCGGCGTGGCGGGATTAAACGCGCGGTAGTTCTTCCACGTCACAAAGGAGCGTTTTTTCCCATCGGGCCGGATCGACTCGGGCGCCAGCAGCTCGTAGAACGGCTGCGACGTGCCGGTCCACGCCTCGTCCGTGCCCGCGCGGAAGAACGAGGCGGCGGGCTCCGCGGGATCCGTCCCCAGTAACAACGCCACCTGCCACGGCTCGGCGAAATAGTGCTCGTGCGTCTCTACGTCGTGTCCCGACAGGGTGAGCGGCAGCGGCGCGTGGGTGTGGTACCAGCCGATGAGGCTCGCCCGCTGCTGCTCGAGCTGCAGCTGGATATGGTCCCACAACCGCGTCACCACGTCGCGGGTGCGATCTCCGTAGATCGCCTGGTTCAAGCGCAGCGCGACGTCGATCAGGAGGTAGGACACGCCGGTCTCGGGACACTCGCACGCGTCCCCCAGCAGGAACCCGAGGACGCCCTGACCGGCGCGGTGCGGCGTCGCCACGTGCTCGAGAATCGCGGTGAGGGCGGCTTGCGACAGGAAGACGGGAAAGGTGATGTTGCCGGGACGCTTGGAACCCGCGCTGGCGGGGCTCCACAGGATCGACTGGCCGACCGGAATCGGCTGACGCAGCGGACCGGGGGTGGTCATGCGCAGAAGATAAAACGTTACTGGAGGTTGTGGAGGTTCTGGAGGTTGTGGAGGTTGGGGAGGTTGGGGAGGTTGTCACGTCGGCGGTGCAACGGGGAGCTACGCGCCGGCGACGCGCTCCTGGTCGGCGGCCGGCGCGAGGGCCGGCACCACCTGATCCCGCTCCGACACCCGGCGCGTGGTTCGCCCATGGAGCATCACGCGGTGTTCCGCGATGATCCGCTCGAGCATGGCCCCGAGATTCAGGGAAGGCCGGTACCCGATGAGCCGCTCCACAGCCCCAGTACGGGGTTCCCGTACGCTCCGCGAGCAGGCGAACCAGCGCGGTCTTGTCTTGCACCTTAGCGGGCGACTGCACAAGTAGGGCTCAGCCCAGCTGCACCCGCTGGGAGCGCCGCATCCGGATCAGATCGTAGGTCTCCGCCACCTCGCCACCCAGCAGGAACAGGTAAGCCGTGTAGTACACCCACAGGAGGAACAGCAACAGGGCCACCACGTTAGCGTCCGACGCCACACGGTCCAGGGTCGCAAACCGGGTCACGTACAGGGCGTACAGCCGCTTGGCGACCTCGAAGCCGAGCGAGCAAAACACCGCGGCCACGAGCGCGGTGCGCCAGTCGATGCGCCGGCTGGGCATGAGCTTGAAGATCAGGAAGAACAGCAGCACGCCGAGCGCGAACGCCGTCGTTTCCAGGCCGAAGCGCCACAGCCAGTCGAGGGCGAAGCTGTGGGTCACGCTGCTCGCGTTGCGCGCCTCCCAGGCGGTGAGCAGACTGCTCAGCACCAGCAGCGCCCCGGTGCCCAGCACCATGGCGAGGTCGAGCAGCTTGGCCATGGGCCAGGGGCGCCGCTCGTCGGTGTCGAAGACCTCGTTCAAGGCGGCGCGCAATCCGCCGAACAAGCGGGTGGAGAACCAGAGGAACAGGGGGAGCGCAACCGCGGTGATGCGCACGCGGTGCCGCATGACGCCGCCCAGGGCAGTTTCGACCTGCGCGAACGCGGCGTCGGTGCCGCCTCCCAGCGTCGTGGGGAGCAGGCGGGCGAGCAGCTCGTGTAAGTCCACCCGTTGGGTGGTGACCTGGTGCTCCACCAGGTAGCCGACCATGGCGAGCAGCACGGCGACGAACGGGATGATGGTGAGCAGCAGGTCGAACGACAGGGCGCCGGCGAGAAAGGGAATGTTGTCCTCGAAGGCCGCTTCCAGGGTGCGGCGCACGACTCCGGTCGGCGACCGGTGCCAGCCGCCCTGTGCCTTCACGCGACGGGCTCGTCCTCCTCCTCGACGCCGCCCCCGCCACGCCGGGCGACGCGGCGGCGGCGTTTGGCGTCGCTGAGCCGGCGCGCCAGCGCCGCCCGGGGCGTCGGAGCCCCTTCGTCCTCCTCGTCCGGGTCTCCGGATTTGGCCAGCTCGCCCAGCTCGTCGAGCTTTTCGGCCGCCAGCTCGCGCACCCGGCGGGCCAGCTTGGTACGCGACGCGGCGCCCGCCTCGGGCGCGAACAGGAAGCCCAGCGCCGCCCCGATCACCACGCCGAACATGAACGGCCCAAAACCGGTGCTCTGCTCGCTCACTCGCCCGCCTCGAGGTCGTCGGGGGCCGCCACCGCGACCGGGCGCGGCTGCGCGTGCGACTGGAGCGGCGGCCGCACGAATCGATCGGTGACCGCCCGCGTGTTGGTCACGCGCAGCTGCTCGAACAGGAAGGCGAACGTCTTCTCCAGGTCGGCGGCGATGGCCGCCCTGACGTCGGCCGGCAAGTCCCACAGGCGCTGCTTGAACGGACCGATCGCCTTCTTGCGGCTCTTGTAGTAGAACTGCTCCTCCGTGTCGCCCTTCTTCCACTCGTCCTTGCACTCGACCTTGACCCACTCCTGCAGCTCGCGTCGCAGCTCGGCGGGCAGCTTCGGGTGGTCGAACACGATACTCTGAAAGTTGGTCGCCAGGTGAATCTCGATCGCCTCGCACTTGGGAAACTGGCTGAAGGCGTCGGGCGGCAGGGTGGAGGCCCCGTGCTGCACCGCCCCGCCCAGGCCGTACTTGGCGCGCGCGTCGCGCGACAGCGCCTTCAGCGCGTCGAGATCGAGCTGCACTTTGGCGATCGATCCGTCCGGCAGCACCACGCCGCCGTGGCTCGTGCCGGTCTGCACGGAGATCTTGCTGATGCCGGTATGGGTGCCCAGGCCCTTGAGCGCCTGGATGTAGCCGTCCATAAACGCCTTCAGCTCGTGCACGTCCGAGTTCTTGCCGCCCACCTCGCCGATCTCCGCGCCCACCGAGACGGTGACGCCCTCGGGCTCGCGATCGCGAATGAACCTGGTCAGCTCGGCGGCGCGCTCGTAGTTGACGCGCTGCTGCTCGGGAAGCGTGGCCTGCGACAGGTCCACGAGCGTCGAGGTATCGATATCGATGTTGTAGAAGCCGGCGTGCAGCTCTTCTTCGATGAGCGTGCGCAGCGCCTGCAGCTCGGCCTCTGGTTCGGCGGCGTACTTCTTCGCGTTCACCTGCACGTGGTCGCCCTGGATAAACAGCGGCCCGGTGAACCCTTCGCGCAGCGCCGCGGCGGTCATCACCGCCACGTATTCCGCGGGACGCTGCTCGGTGTAGCCGATCTCGGAACGCGCGATCTCGCAGATGAGCGCGCCCACGTCGAGCCGCTTGGCGGCGCGAAACACGGCGCGCGCGGAGTCGTAGGCGAGCACGCGGATGTTCATCGCCGGCGTGGTAAACGCGGGGACTTCGCCCCGACCGCGCGCCATGTAGAGCTCGTGGATCGACGCCGGCCGCACGCCCGCGTGCTGCCCGATCTCCCAGATCAGCCAGCGCGCCTCCTCACGCTCGCCGGCCGCACCGAACACCGCCCGGCGCACCAGCTCGTCCATTGCCGCGCTCTGACGCACGGCGGGACTCTGGAACCGTCGCAGCACTGCCTCAGGTGAAGCATTCGACATGAGATCCCCCTCCTGCCGTCGAATCTAGCAGGTTGCTGAGAAACCAATGAGCACCCTGCCCCGATGTTCCCCACGCTCAAAGCGTGGGCCCGGTAAAGCGCTGTGCTAAAGCACATCACGCGTGAGCGTTGTGTCTTCCGGGCCCATCCTTTAGGATGGGAACTTCGATGCCGAGACCCGTGTGTTGCGTGCCTGAAAGTCGGCCCTACCCGGCTCCCACTTCGACAACCAATCCATCGTAGGCCGGCGCGATGCCGGGAGGGAGGCGCGCCGCCAGCTCGGCGTGCGGCGTATCGTGCGTCAGGTGCGTGAGGAAGGTGCGGCGCGCGCCGATTTGCTGCGCGGCTTGGACGGCCTCCGGAATCGAGAGGTGCAGCGGGTGCGGCCGCGGGAGCAGCGCGTTCAGCACCAGCACCTCAAGACCCGCGAGCTGGGCGCGCGCGCCCTCGGGCACCGCCTTCGCATCCGTGAGATAAGCGATTGAACCGACCCGGTAGCCGAGCACGGTGTCGGTGCCGTGGGGCAGCGGCACGGCCCGCACCGCCATCCCGGCGATCATCCTCTCGCGATCGGGCTCGAGCACGTGCGCGGCGAGCTGGGGCTTGCTCGTGCCCGGCTGCGGCGGCGTGTGGTCGAAAATGTAGGGGAAGCGGCGCGCCAGCTCGGCGAGCGTTGCCGCCGCCCCGTACACGTCGAGCGCCGCCCCCTGGCGCACCGAGATCGCCCGCAGATCGTCGATGCCGTGCACGTGATCCGCGTGGGCGTGCGTGAAGAGCACCGCGTCGAGGGTGGCGACGGCGGCGGCGACGAGCTGCAGGCGCAGCTCGGGCGGAGTGTCGATGAGCAGGCGCCGGCCGCCCGACTCGATCAGCGCGCCGCTGCGGGTGCGCCGGTCGCGCGCATCGGCGGACGTGCAGGTGCGACATCCACACCCGATCTGCGGCACCCCGTACGACGTCCCCGTCCCCAGAAACACGAGCCTCACTTCACACGACCTCGACCTTGAGCAGGTTCGTGGCCCCGGAGACCTCCCACGGCACACCCGCCGTCATCACGATGCGATCGCCGGCCTGCGCGTAGCCGCGCTTGAGCAGCAGATCGCGCACCACGGCGAGCATGGCGTCGTAGCTGGGCACGTGATCCACCAGCACCGGCGTCACGCCCCACACCAGCGCGAGCTGGCGGAAGGTCGCTGACTCGGTCGTGACGGCGAGGATCGGCACCGGGGCGCGCAGGGCCGCCACCTTGCGGGCCGTGAAGCCGCCCTTGGTGAGCGTGACGATGAGGGGTGTCCGCAGCATCCGCGCGACGGCGCTCGTGCCGAGCGCGATCGCGTCCTCCACGGAGACGGTCCCTCCCGGCGTCGCCCGGCGCTCGTCGCGGCCTCCCCCCCCGCGCGCTCCCCCATCGGCCGAAGACCCGTGGCGCTCCATCTCGCGGATGATGCGGTCCATCGCCCGCACCGCCTCGAAGGGGTGCGCCCCCACCGCGGTCTCGGCGGAGAGCATGACGGCGTCGGTGCCGTCCAGGATCGCGTTGGCCACGTCGGACGCCTCGGCCCGCGTGGGCCGCGGATTGTGCACCATCGACTCGAGCATCTGGGTCGCCGTGATCACCGGCTTGCCGTGGCGGTTCGCTTCGCGGATGAGACGCTTCTGCACCACGGGCACTTCTTCGAACGGCAGCTCGACGCCGAGGTCGCCGCGGGCCACCATCACGGCATCGGACGCGGCGAGAATGCGCGGCAGGTCGTCGAGCGCGGTCGCCTTCTCGATCTTCGCGACCAGCTTCATCTCGGGGGGGACGAGCCCCCGTAGCTCCGCGAGGTCTTCCGCCCGGCGCACGAAGGAGAGGGCGACGTAGTCCGCCCCCACGGATGCGGCGTGGGCCGCGTCCTCCCGATCTTTTTCCGTGAGCGCCGGCGCGGACACGTGCAACCCCGGAAGGTTCATTCCCTTGTTCGAGGTGAGCGTCCCGCCGTCCTCGACCCGGCCCTCGACCCGGGGCGGGGCGATGCGCGTGACCTGAACGGAGAGCAGCCCGTCGTCGAGCAGTATCCGGGCCCCCGGACGGACGTCGGCGGCGAGATCGTCGTAGGTCGTCGGCAGCTCGGCGCCGCGCGCGACCTCCTCGGGGGCGAACACCACCGTTTCGCCGGGCAAGAGCTCGCGCGGCTCGGCCAGCTTGCCCACGCGGATCCGAGGACCCTGCAGGTCCCACAGCACGGCGACCGGCACGCCCGCCGCGTCCGCCGCCTGGCGCACGGCGGCGATCCACCCCGCCCGCAGCTCGGGCGTGCCGTGCGAGGCGTTCACGCGGATCACATTCACCCCGGCGTCGATCAGTCCGGCGATCTGCTCGGGCTTCCCGGTGGCGGGGCCGAGCGTGGCGACGATCTTGGTGCGGCGAATCAGGGTCGTTCCCCTTCCCTTTCTGTGAAGGCCGCGAGCAGCGCCGGCAGCACCGCGCCGGCCGCCCCGCGACAGGTGATCTGAGCGGCGCGGGAGATCTCGGTGGGCTCGGGATTGACCTCGATCACCACGGCCCCCGCTTCGCGCGCCACGAGCGGCAGTTGCGCCGCCGGCTGCACCAGCCCCGACGTCCCCACCACGAGCATCGCGTCGCAGCGCGCGCTCGAGTCCCATGCTGCCGTGCTGGCATCCGGGGGGAGGGCTTCACCGAACCACACGACGTCGGGCCGGACCAGCGCGCCGCAGCGCGGGCAGCGCGGCGGCTCGCACTCCCCGTCCGTCTCCGGCGTCGCGACCTGGTCGGGCGGGAAGGGATGCCGAGCCGTGAGGCACGAAAACCGCTCGAGCGAGCCGTGCAGCTCGATCACCCGCGTGCTTCCCACTCGCCGGTGCAGCCCGTCCACGTTCTGCGTCACCACGACAAGCTCGGGAACGATCCGCTCCAGCGCCACCAGGGCATGATAGCCGGCGTGCGGCACGGCCGCTCGCACCAGGCGACGCCGCCAGAGGTACCATCCGAACACCCGGGCGGGATTGCGACGGAAGGCCGCTTCGGTCGCGAGCTCCTCAGGGTCGTAGCGCGCCCACAGACCGGTGAGCGCGTCACGAAACGTGGGGATACCGGAGTCACGGGACATCCCCGCGCCGCTGGTCACCACCACGCGGCGCGCGGCTCGCAGGGCTCGGGCCGCTGCCTGCACGGTGTCGCCGTCGGTTTTCAACATCAGCGCACGACGCCGATCTGCTTCTCCTCCAACCGCTGCTTGAACTCCTGCAACAGATGCACGGCGCGCGCGATGCTCGACGCGGGCAGTCCCTCGATGGCGCGGGCCGCGAGCCGGCGCTCCAGCTGGCTGGCGCGCAGCAGCACCTCGAGCCCGCGGCGCGTCAGCGTCACCCGCACGCCGCGGTCGTCCTCCGGGTCGGGTGTGGTCTCCACCAGCCCCTTGGTTTCGAGCCGCTGGATGAACGTCGTCGCGGCGGCGCGAGAGACGTCCAACTGCGCGGCCACGTCCTTGGGGCGCGCCCCGTCGGGACCGCCCAGGTCCACGGCCGAGAGCACGGCATGCGCCCGGTGCGACAGGCCGTAGGCGCGGAACGCCCGGTCGCCGGCGTGCTCCACGGCGGCCCGTGCCAGGCGAATGGCGTCGGTGAGCTGCAGGGCGAGAGCGGAACGATCAGGCATACGTCTTCCGTTGTCCGTTCAGCGTTATCCGTCATTGCACATGAAGTTAATATGTTGATAATCAACATACTAAATATATCCGAGCCTGCAAGACAGCCTTCTACGGACCACGAACAACGGATGACGGACGACGTTTCAATTCAGCAGGTCTCCGACCAATCCACCGGCGACGTGGCGCCGCAGCGCACACACTTGAGGCCGGCGGGCTTGGCGGCGAAGTCCTGGCGGTAATGACACAGCGGGCAGACGGCGTACATGGTCGCCACGTCGCTCCCCCGCCCTCCCCCGCCCAGCGTAGGCCGCAGCACGCCGGTGCGGGCCACGATGCTCCAGTGGTCGGGCGGCTCCGCGCGGATCGTCACGTCGGCGCGCGCCAATCGCACCCGCTGCTGGCGCACTTCCACCACCAGGTGGCCATCGGGTGACTCTTCGACGATCGGGTACCACGCCCCGCGGCGGAGGATGTCCGCCACATTGTCGGCACAGCGGGCCCAGCCGAGCGTGATTCGCATGGAAAGTTGGCGACCCAAAAGTTCGCGACCCACATGATACTACGTTTTGCTAGATTGCGTTATGCGCGAGCTCGGCCGTATCGTCCGCCTCCAGATCCAGCGCTCCTCGCTCAAGACCGGCGACAAACCGCGCCGCAGCTACGACCCTGCCCCGCTGCTCGCGGTCGACCGCGTCGCCGTCGGTCCCGAGGGCGTGCTGGGAGAGAGCACGGACGGGGCCTGGCTGGTGGACGTCCACCACCGCGCCCATCCCTGCACCAAGAACGAAGACGGCGTGCACGGCGTGTCGCTCGGCTTCACGTCGCACTACGCGTTGATGCACGAGCGCTTCGGCGAGCGTATCACACTGGGATGCGCCGGGGAGAACATCATCGTCGAGACGACCGGGCGCATCACGGTCGAGGATCTGGATGCGGGCGTGGCGCTGCTCGCGCCCGACGGCCGGGAGCTCGTGCGCCTCGACGTGCTGCAGGTGGCGCACCCCTGCCGGCCCTTCACCGGCTGGGCGCTGGGGGGCACGGTCGAGGCCGACGTGTTGAAGGAGCAGCTCCAGTTTCTCGACGGCGGAACGCGGGGGTATTACTGCCGCGGAGTGGGGTCGGGAATCGTTTCGCTGGGCGATCGGGTGGTGGTGCTCCACGGGTGAAAGGCCAGTGAAAGGCCGGTGAAAGGCCCGGGAAGGGGAAGGGGGAAGAGCGCAGCAGAGCACCCTTCCCCCTTCACCGGCCCCTTACGGGCCATTCACGAAGTCTAGCTCATTTCGTCCCACGCCAGCGATGCCTGCTTCTTGCACCGCTCGCAGGTCAAATCCCTCACATCGGTGCCGAACCCCTGGCGGTGGCGGCAGGCGGGGCACACAGCGTAGGTAAGCGGAAACAGCCGGCCGACCCGCTGAATCTCGCGCGCCTCGCAACGCACGACGCTCCAGCGCTCCGGAGGATGATAGCGAATCTCGAGGAATCGCCGATCGACCGGCACGTTCCGCCGATTGACGTCCAGCACCACGATATGACTGGAAGAAATGCGGACGACGGGGTACCACGCACCGCGCCGCAGCAGATGCGCGCCGGGTCGTCCGACTCGCGCCCATCCCTTCGCCTGGAGGCGCGTGGGAGTCATGGGGCGGAAAGGCATGCTCACGCTAGAAGAATACCGGGTTCGCATGACGGAAGTCGTGACTGGGGTCACACTTAGCGACCAGGGAAAATGTGATGCATGACACGCGCGCCCACGCCTCACCCCTCGCGCTGACGCGCCGACGACATCGGTCGTCACCCCTTTGATCCCCTCTCGGGTCCTCACCCCCTGTCGCCCTCTCCGGTCCTCACGCCCGGTCGCTCTCTCCGGTCCTCACCCCCGGTCGCCCTCTCCGGTCCTCACCCCTGTCCCCCTCTCCGGTCCTCACCCCCTGTCCCCCTCTCCCTTCGGGAGAGGGGGAACTAGAGGTCGTGCTTCGTTCCCCCTCTCCGCATAGCGGAGAGGGGGACAGGGGGTGAGGACGCCTTGCCCTCCCACAGCGTTGGTGATATCATGACGTATGTCATTATGTCATGAGATGATGTCATGAGCGCGCGCCGCGTCGGAGAACCCGTCCAGGTGTACCTCGACCCCGAAGCCCGGGCCCGGCTCGGTCGCCTGGCGCGTCAACTCGGCGTCACGAAGTCCGGCGTATTGCGTCAGGGACTCGAGGCGCTGGAGCGCGAGGTGCTCGATCCCGGCAAGCACCCCGCCCTGCAGATTGTAGGCCTGGCCGACCGCGAGCGGGGGCGCCCGCCCCGATACAACGTGGCGCGGGAGCACGACCGGTATCTCGCCGACAGTGAGGAGGCCGGTTGGAAGCGTCCACGGACCGGGCGACCGCCGCGCCGTGGCAGGTGAGTTATTCGTCGATACGAGCGCTTGGTACGCCCTCGCCGTGCGGCGAGATCCGGACCACCGTGCACTGTCCGCAGCGCTCCAACAACAGATTCAGCGGGGTACCGCGATCGTCACGACGAACTTGGTGGTCGCAGAGACGCACGCCCTGCTGATGCGTCGTACGTCCCGAGACACGGCCCTCGCGTTCGTTCGGCACGTGGACCGAATGCCCAACGTCGTGGTGCGCAGCACCCGCGCGCTCGAGGCCCGGGCGGTAGTCGACTGGCTCGAGCGCTACGCCGACGAGGAGTTCTCGTTCACCGACGCCGTCAGCTTCGCGGTCATGGCCGAGCGCGCGATAACGGACGCGCTCACCCTCGACCGTCACTTCGCCACGGCCGGGTTCCGCATGCGACCATAGAACAACGTGGGTCAGCCCGCCGCCATCACGACGC
>WNEX01000396.1_pt1 | contig 20818 bp, 14 predicted proteins | sample 5399841 | NCBI WGS metagenome assembly WNEX01 (sample SAMN13153337, study PRJNA577476) | soil metagenome | isolation source: 40 cm grassland meadow soil 2 days after 1st rain plot 5 | place: USA:California | collected 2015-09-18 | reverse complement strand
TCGCCTGATTCACCACGTTGTCCCCGCACGTCGGCGGCGGGGCACAGGTGCAGTCGGATTGGCAGCGGCCGGGGCAGGCGGAATCATCCGCTCCGTCACAGGATTCGTTCGCCTGGTTCACCACGTTGTCGCCACAGACCGGCGCTCGCCTGATTCACCACGTTGTCCCCGCACGTCGGCGGCGGGGCACAGGTGCAGTCGGATTGGCAGCGGCCGGGGCAGGCGGAATCATCCGCTCCGTCACAGGATTCGTTCGCCTGGTTCACCACGTTGTCGCCACAGACGGGCAGCGGGGCGCAGGTACAGTCCGCCCGGCAGCGGCTGGGGCAGGCGCTGTCCGCCGTCCCGTCGCAGTGCTCGCTCGCCTGGTTCACCACGTTGTCGCCACAGACCGGCGCGGGGGTGCAGGTGCAGTCCGCCCGGCAGCGACCGGGGCAGGCGCTGTCCGCCGTCCCGTCGCACTCCTCGCTCGCCTGGTTCACCGCGTTGTCGCCGCAGACCGGCGCGGGGGCGCAGGTGCAGTCGGCCCGGCAGCGGCCAGGGCAGGCGCTGTCCGCCGTCCCGTCGCACTGCTCGCTCGCCTGGTTCACCACGTTGTCGCCACAGACGGGCGCCGGGGCGCAGGTGCAGTTCGACCGGCAGCGGCCGGGGCAGGCGCTGTCCGCCGTCCCGTCGCACTGCTCGCTCGCCTGGTTCACCACGTTGTCGCCGCACACCGGCGCTGGCCCGCACGTGCAGTCGGAACGGCAGCGGCCGGGGCAGGCGCTGTCCGCCGTCCCGTCGCACTGCTCGCTCGCCTGGTTCACCACGTTGTCGCCGCAGGTCGGGGGCGGAGCGCAGGTGCAGTCCGTCCGGCAGCGGCCGGGGCAGGCGTGATCGTCCGTCCCGTCACACTGCTCGTTCGAGCAATTGACGACGTTGTCCCCGCAGCCCGGCAGAGGCGCGCAGGTGCAGTCGGCGCGGCAGCGGCCGGGGCAAGCGCTGTCGGCCGTCCCGTCGCACTGCTCGCGCGCCTGGTCGACCCGGTTGTCGCCACAGACCGGCGGCGAAGCGCACGTGCAGTCCACTCGGCAGCGCCCGGGGCACGCACTGTCCGCCGTCCCGTCGCACTGCTCGCTCGGCTGGTTCGCCCGGCCGTCGCCGCAGAAGGGGACGACGGGCGGCAGGACCGTGAGCAGCACCTGAGGTTTGCCGACGGCTGCTTCCTTCGAGTTGTACTCGACGTTGTTCAACGACGGAGTATCGAGCGCAAAGCAGTGGACACCGTCGCCGCCGATGGCCGAGGTCAAATCGAAGTCCACAGCCTGGCTCAGCAGGACGGGTCCTGCCTGACCGAGCAGCGGACCGTCGATCGCCGGCTGGGTCTTCCACGTCATCGAGAGCTCGTTCCAGCCGCAACTCGTGATGGCGTGCAGTCGGCCGCCCGAATCGCTGCTCGCGCTCGAGCCTTTGCCCACGACGAGCCGCAGGCGCGCGGCGGCGACGTGGCGGTCTCCGACGCCGTTGACGCGCACGCGGAGGAACGCGCGGTTGAGGGGGCTCGCGTCGACCTCGAGCACCGTGCTCTTGCCGTAGTTGGTGGTCGTCGTGGCTGCGCTCACCGAGGCGTCGGCCTCGACCACGGCCACCGGGGGGCCGCACGTGCAGTCGGGCTGGCAAAGGCCCGGGCATGCGCCGCCGTCGGTCCCGTCGCACTGCTCGCTCACCTGGTTGACGACGTTGTCACCACAGCGGGGGAGCGGCGCGCAGGTACAGTCACGGCGGCACCGCCCGGGACATGCGGCGCTGGAGGACCCGTCGCACTGCTCGCCGGGCTGGTTCACGAGGTTGTCACCGCAGCTTGGCGCCGGGGCGCAGGTGCAATCGACGCGACACCGTCCGGGGCAGGCGCTGTCCGCCGTCCCGTCACACTGCTCGCGCGGCTGGTCGACGAGATCGTCGCCACAGCGGGCAGGCGCGCAGGTGCAGTCGGTCCGACAGCGCCCGGGGCAGGCGGGGCTCGTGGTCCCATCACACTCCTCGCCTGCCTGGTCGACCAGGTTGTCCCCGCAGCGGGGAGGCGCGCACGTGCAGTCGACCCGGCAACGGCCCGGGCAGGCGGAGTCGTCCGCCCCGTCGCAGACTTCGCTCGGCTGGTTCAGCGTGCCGTCCCCGCAGCGCGGCAGCGGCTGGCAGGTGCAATCGGCGCGGCAGCGGCCGGGACACGCAGCGCTGGCGGCCCCGTCGCACTGCTCGGTGGCCTGGTTCACCCGGTTGTCCCCGCACCGCGGGGATGGTGCGACCACGAGGTGCAGCAGCGGACCCTGGGCCGTTCCGTTCTCGCGCGAGGCATAGGAGCCGGGCGTCGATTTGAGGCTGCTGATCACCAGCGTGTATGAGCCGGCTCCGCTTGCGAGCGCGCCGGTCACGTCCACGGAATAGCTTCGCCCCGGGAGCACCGGGCCCAGGGATGCCAGCGGCCGTGTGAAGTCGGGGACGTACGGCGAGGTGTCACGCGGATCGATCTGCCCGTTGCGATTGGTGTCGACGTCCTTCCACTTGAGCCCTGGACCCTTCGCGCTCGTGCTATCCAGTCCGGGGCGATTCCCCTCGGGCCAGCTCGAGCTCGCCACCGGATACACCGTGCCGCCATCGGTCGAGGGATGGATGCACGTCAGCGTCAAGATTGCCTTCGCGATCTTCGTCCGCACGTTCGAGAGATCGAACTTGAGATACGTCATCGCGGGGAGTGGCTTCAGACCGACGTCCAGGTCGCCGGCCGCACCATGATCCCAGGTCGCCTGCTTGCCGCCCACGATGCTGGTGTCCGCGACCGGCCCGAGATCGAGTGCCACCGGCGGATCGGCACAGCCGCAATTCGGCAGGCACCGGCCGGGGCATGCGGCATCAGCCCTTCCGTCACACTGCTCGCCGGGCTGATTCAAGATCTCGTCCCCGCAGCGAGCCGCGCAGGTGCAGTCCGCGCGGCACGCCCCCGGGCAGGCCAGAGCATCGGCGCCGTCGCACTGCTCGCCCGGCTGGTTACGGACACCGTCGCCGCACCGGGGCGGTGGGGCGCAGCGGCAATCGAATCCACAGAGGCCCGGGCATGCCGCCGCGTCGGCCCCGTCGCACTGCTCCCCCGGCTGGTTGACGACACCGTCGCCGCATCCGGGCGGGGGGGTCTTGACGAGCGTCAGGCTGTCGCGCACGGCGCCGTCGGCACGGATCATCTGCAGCTGGAGCGTGCCCCGATCGATGGCGACGCGAGTGATCTCGAAGGCGGACTCGGCGTAGGCCGTGAAGCTGCTCGATCGCAGCGGGTAGAGATCGTGCCCCCCGCCGCCGCTCGTGACGTAGACGGTGCCCGTTCCCGGGGCCACGACCTGGTTGGCTCGCAGCGGCTTCGTGCGCTCGTAGTTGTGCTCGTGCCCCATGAAGACGAGGTCCACGGCGTGCTTGTCGAGGAGCGGGACGAGGTTGGCGCGAACGGGCAGGTTGCTCCCGTGGACGGTGCCGCTCGAATAGATGCTGTGGTGGAAGGCGACGAATTTCCACAGCGCGGTGCTGGCCGCGAGGTCGTTGTCCAGGAAGGTGTACTGCGGGCTGCCCGGACTGGTGCTCTGGTTGCTGTCGATCACCGCGAAGTGCGCGTTGCCGGCGTCGAAGGAGTAGTAGTTCGGCACACCGGCCGGGTTGTTCGCCGGCGTGATGAAGAACCCGCTCCAGGGCACACCGCCGGCGGCGGAGACGTCGTGGTTGCCGACCGTCGCCCACAGCGGCAGCCGGGGGAGCAGGTCCCGGTAGGGCACGAAGAACTCGGTGTCGAAGCCGAAGTCGTACACGACGTCGCCGACGTGGAGAAGAAAGTCGGCGGGCGTAGCGAGCATCAGGTCGCGCACGGCGTTCTGATTCGGGCTCCCGCTCCCGGTATCCCCCACCACCAGGAAGTCGAAGGGCACCCGCGGGTCGTCGGTCCGGAAGACCGACTCGGCTCGGAGCGGCACGTTGTCGGCGAGCGGGGCGTAGCCGTACGAGCGACCCGGCGAGAGGCTCTCCACGCGGATTTCGCACACGGCGGCGGTGCCCCCGCCGAGCACGGTGGTGGAGCCGTCGGGCGAGTGGAGAGCCAGACCGCACCGGGCGGGCGCATCCATATCCCAGATGACGGTGACCGAATGGGTCGTGCGCAGCTGGAGGTACGGGCCCCGCGTGAGCGTCGCGGCCGCGGCGCGCTGGGTCGCGGCCAGCACCGTCAGCGCGAGCAGCCACTTCATGCAGCGCCCGGACGGCGGACCCGCGTGCGAGGCACGGCGGAGCATCAACGATCGAGCTCCGGGTGAGCCGAGCGTGCGCCGATCGGCGTCAGCGAATGGGGGCGCCGAACAGGCGTATTTCTAGCACGGCACATGTCAAGACGAGGAGCATGGCGTTTGATGAGCCGAGGTCCGTGTCGTGAGGTTCGGCTTCGCCATTCCGCAAGGGAGCAAACAAGACGTGTGCCACTCGGCGTCAACGTTAAGTGCCAGACGCGAGGGTGGCATGCTCGCACTGCGGCGCGCGCCCTGCACGACCGCGCGCCGGTGCAACACATGCGTGCCGTCCCGTTCGCGCCCCGCTCCTTGAGGGGCGCATGCCCGAGACCTGCGCGAAGCCTACAGCCATGCCGGTTGACGGAGCGCAGGCACGCGCATAGAGACGTGGTGTCGGTGAAGGGTGCCCGGGTGGTGAAGGAGGTCGTGGTTGGTCTCGCCTTGCTCCGCGGCCTGGCGCCCGGGATCGCCGCCGCCGAAGACGCACCGACACCGCCCGCTGCCCTGGAGCGCTTCTCCGAAGCGACGCGGCTCATGCAGCACGGCCGGTACGTGGAGGCCTCGGAGGCGTATCGGAGCGTCGCCGACTGGCCTGACGGCGGCGCCTTCCCCCAGCGGGCGCAGGCGCTGTTTCTCGCCGGGTCGATGCTGGAGAGCGCCCGCGACTACGAGGGCGCCCTCTCGATCTATCGCGAGGCGGCCGGTCGCTTCGCGGGCACCAATTTCGGGCGCAAGGCCGACGACGCGGCGCGGGGCCTCCAGCAAGGAGGCCCGGCGCGCGCCATCGCGTTCCGACGGCGGCTCGACGCCGCGTGGGACGAGCTGTTCCCCGCCGCCGCGCTCGTCGAGCAGAAGGGACTCGCGGCGGCGCGGCCGGGCCTCGAGCGGGCGGCCGAGCTTCTCGCCGGAGTCCTCCGCGACTACCCCGAGCAGCCGAAGGCCAATGACGTCGCCGTCGCCCTGGGGGACGCGGACATGATGCTTCACCGCTACGCCCGGGCGCGCGCGGACTACGAGCGGGCGATCGACCTCTCCCGCCGGGAAGCCGCGAAGACCTCTCCCGATGCAACCGACGCGGACCTCGACGTGGCGAGCGCGCTCGAGAAGCTCGCGGAGGCCCGCCGCTCGGTGCGGCGGGAGTGGATCGACGGAATCGCCAAGACGCTGCTCGGGGTGATCGTGCTCGGGCTGGTCGTCGTGAAACCCTGGCGCCACCCCGACGGCTCGCTGATCCGCGCCAGCGCGGCGCTCGTCCTCGCGACGGCGGTGCTGGCGGGAGCGGCGGGGGCCGCCGCTCGATACGTCCGCTTGCACGTCGATGAAGCGTCACCGGTCGAGACGACGGCCGCCGCGCTCCTCGTCTTCCTCCCCGGGGTGACGGGCGAGCTGGTGGCCGTCGGCTTTGCCACCGGCCTGCGTCGAGCGCTCGGTCTGAGGGCGCCACGGTGGAACGTCGGTCTCGCGGCCGCCCTTGGAGCGCTCGCGGCGCTGGCCGTGGCGACCTGCGTCGTCCACGCCTTCGCGCTCTTTCCCTTCCTCGACTCGAAGCTCTGACGACTGCAGCTCGGTTTGAAACGCAGGCGGCTCCATGTCAGAGGATCTTGCGGTGGGCGAGGGGATGGGCATCGATCTCGGGAAGCTGCGCGCGCTGCTTCCCGGCGTGGGGACCGCCGGCCTCGCCTCGGCCGAGGCCTCTGCCCGCCCGCTCCGCGGCAGGGTCCTCAAGCTGAAGCTCGGCTTCAACCCGAACTCCTCGAGCGTCGGGACGACGGTCGTCGTCTTCCTGTGGAGCCTGGTCGCGTCGGGCGCCGTGCTGTCGTTTGCCGCAGCCGTCCTCGCCCACCGCTTCGGCAAGAGGGGGACGCGCACGTCTTGAGCTCCAGCCCGCCGACGCCACGCTGGCGGCATGAGCGGTTCGGCGCCATCGTGGCGCTCGACGACCCGCCCATCCTCGCACACGTCGACCAGGAGCTCGCCCGCGAGCTCGGGATCCCGCCGTCGCCGCTCTGGGGCGAGCCGCCGCGCGAGGCGCTCGAAGCACCGGTCGAGGCGCATCTCACGCTCACCCGGCGCTGCAACCTCACCTGCACCCACTGCTACCAGGAGAGCTCGCCGCTGGCGGGCGGGAGCGACCTGACGCTCCGGGAATGGCTCCCGCGCCTGGACGCACTGGCCCGCGCCAACGTCTTTCACGTCGCGATCGGCGGCGGCGAAGCGCTCACCCGCCCGGACCTGATCGAGATCGCGGCGGCGGCGCGGGCGCGCGGGATCACCCCGAACCTGACCACGAACGGCGCCCTCGTCACCGAGGAGTTCGCCGCTCGTGCTGCGACGCTCTTCGGGCAGGTCAACGTCTCCATCGATGCGCTGCCTCCGTTCCGTGTCTTCGGCGCCGACAAGGCCACGCCCGGCATGCGCGCGGCGGCGATGCTCGTTCGGGCCGGCGCGCGCGTGGGCGTGAACGTCGTCGTTGCCCGTCACAACTTCGACGCGATCGGCGCGGTCGTGTCCTGGGCAGCGGCGACCGGCCTCGTCGAGGTCGAGCTGCTCCGCCTGAAGCCGACGGGACGGGCGCGCGTCCGTTACCTCGAGGAACGGCTCACGCGGGAGCAGCGCGAACGCCTGTTCCCGCTCGCGCTCGAGCTCGCCACCCGCCACGGCATTCCGGTCAAGCTCGACTGCTCCGCCGCGCCCTTCGTCGCGTGCCACGCTCCCGACCGCGAGCGCCTGGAGCAGTTCGAGGTCGCGGGCTGCATCGGATCGCTGTCGCTGCTGGGCATCGACGAGCGGGGGACGACGTCGGCCTGCTCCTTCTATCCCGGCGGCGGAGACGACGTCCTCGACCTGGAACGCGGCTGGGAGCGATCCGCGGCCTACGCGCCGTTCCGGGACTACGTGGAGAGGGCGGAAGAGCCCTGCCGGTCGTGTGCCTACCTGCGGACCTGCCGCGGCGGCTGCCGCGCCGTGGCCCTCTTCCTCACGGGACGCGGGGACGCGCCCGATCCGGAGTGCCCGCGCGTCGAGGACCATCATCGCTCGCAGCCATGAGCAGGGCGCGCGCGCTGGTGGGCGGCCTCGTGCTGATGCTCGCCGCTTCATCGCTGGCTGCCGAGGTGGATGCTCCCGGTGTCCGGCGGTTGCTCGCCCTGCTCGACGGTGTCGCTCGGGAGTATGGCGAAGCCTTCGGGGACGATGGCGCGCTCGCCAGGCCGCTGGAGCTCGAGGAGGCAAGCCTGCTGCTGGGGGACGCACGAGACCAGGGTGAACGGCTGGGCGCCGATCTCGAGCGCCAGCTCGCCGTCCTGGGCGAGGCGATCGAGAAACGCGCGCCGGCCGCCGCCGTTGCGGGACAGGTTCGCGCGATCCGCGTTGGACTGAAGGACGCCACCGGGATCGGCGAGGACGTCTTCCCTCTCGCGCGGCCCTCCCCCGCGCGAGGCCAGGCGATCTTCCGGGCGAACTGCGCCGGCTGCCACGGCGAGCGCGGCGCGGGCGACGGGCCCGACGCGGCCGGGCTCGAACGGAAGCCCCGCGACTTCACGGACCCCACGTTCATGCGACAGGAGACGCCGGCCGATTTCTTCCGAGTCATCTCGCTCGGCCGGCGCCAGGCAGCCATGCCCGCCTGGGAGAATGTGCTCTCGGTGCAGGATCGATGGGACGTCGTGAGCTATCTCTGGTCGCTGCCCGCCGACCTACGCCAGCCGCTCGCGGACGTGAGGCGGCAGGCGGATGCCGCGGTCACCGCCTACCACCTGGGCGAGCGGGATGCGGCGGAGCTGGCCGCGGACGCCTACCTCTCGTTCGAGCCGCTCGAGGCGCGCCTCGGGGTCGACGATCCCGAGGCCGTGCGCGGGGTGGAGGCCGCTTTCCTCCGCTTGCGCACCGCGCTCCGGCGGCCGGCGGCCGGAAGGGAGGTCGACGAGGCTGCCGGGGCGGTCGGTGATGCGCTCCAGGTCGCCGCGTCAGCGGCCTCCGTTGCGAACCCTCGTCCCATCTCTCACCTCGGGGTCGGATGGATCGCGGGCGCCGTCCTCGTCGGGACTGTCTTGTCCGTCTTCGTGGTGATACGTATAATTACCGTACGTTACCATGGCCAAGACGGCCCTCAGACGCGAACGCGAGAAGTGGACCCTGTCGTTTGACTCCGCCCTCAAGGAGTTCGTCGTCCGTGCGGCCAGGCGGCGCGGCGTCTACCCGGTGACCTTGCTGGAAGAGCTCGTGCGAGAGAAGTTCAACCCGTACGGGCACACCGAGGTCAGGGACAGCGTCGAATACGTCCGCATGCTCCGCCGCCGCTCCCGCAACCGATCGGATGCGGCGTTCCTCGGAGAGATCCGGACGTGGCAGCGGTCCAGATCCTCGTAGACACCGACATCCTCATCGACTACTTCAACGCCGGCGACCACAGTCAGCGGCTCGACAGTCCCGGCACCCGCGTCTACTACTCCATCGTCACGCAGAAGGAGCTCCTCGCGAAGCGCGGCCTGAGCGCGGCCGAGCGTCGAGCCATCCGGATCGCACTCGGGCGGTTCCGGCTCGTTCCGCTGAGCCGCGCCGTTACCGAACGCTACTCGCTTCTGCGCCGCCAGTACCCGAGCCTCGAGAAGGAGGACGCGCTGGTCGCAGCGACGGCGCTCGTCAAGCGGCTTCCGCTGATGACCCGCAACTGGCGCCACTTCCGACAGATCGCCGGGCTCACGCTCTACGGCGGCCGGTAGGGGACCGACCTTCACCCACGGCAGGTCCTGGAACGGCTGCGACCTGCAGTTTGCTGCGTGGGAAGCAGCGTTGCTGCCGGGGGCATGTGCACGATCGCGCAGCGCTGCGGTCCGGAAGGACGCCGCCGCCGGATCGATCCCCGCGCAGCACAAGCCCGAGAGGACGGCGGGGAGACCCGCGAGGAGATCCGCAGGGCGGCCTCCCACCGTGCCCGTCTTTCCACGAGGGCCGAGCGGTGGATGCCTGGCCTCTGCTTTCCGCAGTGCGCGGTCCCCATGGGGCGCACAGCGCTCCCGGCAGACATGGCACGCGCCTTGAAGTGAGCCACCGAGCCGTTGGCCGGGGGGTCCAAGGGCTAGGAAGGTAGCAATATGACACGGAGACCCCTCGGTTCGTCGATCGCAACGTGGCTGCTCACGGGAGTGCTTCTCGCCGCCGCCACCCCGGCCGAATCCATCGACCTCCGGTTCAGCGGAGCCCAGGTGAACGGCACCGGAGACGTGACGGGGCTGAACGGCGCATACGGCGTGACGGTCAGCCCCGATGGCAAGCAGGTCTACGTCGCGGGTGAGCTCGACAACGCGCTCGCCGTCTTCAGCCGCGATCCCGCCACGGGTGCGCTCACGTTCGTCGAGGTCGAGCACGACACCGTCGGCGGCGTCGCGGGCCTGAAGGGCGCCCACGCGGTCGTCCTCAGCCCGGACGGCGCACACGTCTACGTGGCCTCCTCGGTGGCCGACGCCGTGGTCGTGTTCAGCCGCGACGCGGCGAGCGGCGCGCTCTCCTTCGTCGAGACGAAGCGGGACAACAAGGGAAAGGTGAACGGTCTCAACGGGGCGGAGTCCGTGGCCGTCAGTCCCGATGGCCTCCACGTCTACGTCGCCGGGCGCAACGACAACGCGATCGCAGTCTTCGAGCGCGACGTCGCCAGCGGGATGCTGACCTTCGTGGAGGAGCAGCGCAGCGGCACCGGCGGCGTCGAGGGCCTCCTCGGGGCGAAGTCGGTGGCCGTCAGCCCCGACGGTGCCCACGTCTACGCTGCCGGCTCCCTCGACGACGCGGTCGCCGTCTTCGGCCGCGACGCGACGACGGGGAAGCTCACGTTCGTCGAGGCGCAACGCGAAGGGGCCAACGGCATCACGGGCCTGGCGGGTGCGCGCGCCGTCACGCTCAGCCCGGACGGCGCGGATCTCTACGTCGCGGGCGCCACCGACGACGCGCTCGCGGTCTTCAGCCGCGACGCGGCGACGGGGAGGCTCACCTTCGTCGAAGCGCAGCACGACGGCGCTGGCGGGGTGAATGGCCTGAACGGCGCGAACGCGGTGGCGATCAGCCCGGACGGCACGTACGTCTACGTCACGGGCAGCGTGGACGGGGCGCTCGCGGTGTTCCAGCGCGACGCCGCCACCGGGGCGCTGACGTTCGTCGAGCAGAAGCGAAACGGGGTGGGTGGCGTGGCGGGCCTCCACGGCGCCGCGGCGGTGGCGGTCAGCCCCGACGGCTACAGCATCTACGCCACCGGCTCCACGAGTGACGCCGTGGCCGACTTCGAGGTGCGGCGCTGCAGCGACGGCGTCCTCGACCCCGACGAGCAGTGCGACGACGGGAATCGCGAGGACGGCGACTGCTGCTCTTCGAGCTGCCAGCTCGAGCCGGCGACGACGGTGTGCCGGCCTGCGACAGGCCCCTGCGACGTGACCGAGCTCTGCACCGGGTCCAGCCCGACCTGCCCGGCCGATGCCTTCGAGCCCGCAACGTTCGAGTGCCGCCCGGCGGCTGGCCCGTGCGACGAGGCCGAGCTCTGCACCGGGACGAGCAGCGGGTGTCCGGTCGATACCTTCAAGCCGGCGACGTTCGAGTGCCGCCCCGCGGCCGGGGACTGCGACGTCGCGGAAGCCTGCACGGGGCTGAGCGCCGCCTGCCCGTCCGATCGGAAGCGGAGCGGTGTCTGCCGCCCGTCGGCCGGATCCTGTGACGCGGCCGAGACCTGCGACGGCACTTCGGACAGCTGCCCGCAGGACCGTTCCGCGCCGGACGGCACGCCCTGTGATGACGGCAACACCTGCACGCAGAACGAGACGTGCCAGCAGGGCGGCTGCGTCGGGGGCGACCAGGTCGGGTGCAACGACGGCGACGCCTGCACGGTGGATACCTGCGATCCGCTGCTCGGCTGCGTCAACCAGCACCTGGAGGGTCCGGCAGGCGTGACATGCCTCTGCACGGGCGGTCTCGAGCCGCCGACGTGCCAGGGCCAGACGCTGCCGCCCGGCGTGCGCGGGCGCTTTGCGCGGGCCTGCGGTCTGATCCAGAGGGCGGGCGCGAAGACGACCAGGGCTCGCATGGCAAAGGCGGCGAGGACCCTGAAGGCGGCCGCCAATGTCGCCTCGCAGGCGGGAAGGCGGGGCAGCATCTCGGCCCAGTGCGCCGCGGCGCTCTCGAGCACCCTCGTCGATGCCGACGTGCGGGCGCAGCGGCTCGCCGAGATCCGGTGACCCTTGGCCCTCCGCCGGACATCGTGGTGCTCGGAGGCGCGGGGGGCGGCGCTCGCTGCGCCGCTGCTCGCAGCCCTCGTCGCGGCGGCGCCGGCGAGCGCGGCGATGCTCACGCGGGGGCCGTACCTGCAGCTCCTCACCGCGCACTCCGTCACCGTGGCCTGGAACACCGACGTCGCGAGCGCGTGCTCGCTCACGATTCGCGCGCTCGACGGCCCGGCGGCGACCATCGCCGGCGACACCGGCACGGTGTGTGCCATTGCGGTCGACGGGCTCGTCCCGGGCGGCAGATACGCCTACGTCCCGAACGCCGACGGCGTCCCGCTCGGCACCGAGTCGGTGTTCCACGCGGACGACCCGAGCGCGCCGTTCACCATGCTCGTGCTCGGCGACTCCGGTGTGCCCGGCCCGAGCCAGACCGCCGTCCGCGACCGCATGCTCGCCACCCCCGCCGACGTGATCGTCCACACCGGCGACATGATCTATCCGGACGGTGCGGCCGTCGACTTCGACCCCGCGTTCTTCACGCCCTACGCGGACCTGATCCGGCAGCTCGTCCTCTGGCCGTGCCTCGGCAACCACGACTTTGCAGCCGCCGCCGGCCAGCCCTGGCGTGACGCCTTCCACACGCCTGCCAACAACCCCGCCGGCAGCGAGAACTACTACTCGTTCGACGTCGGCAATGCACACATCGTGGTGCTCAACTCGAACGAGCGCACCGTGCCGGGGAGCCTGCAGTACACCTTCCTCGACCACGACCTCGCCTCGACCTCGGCCCGGTGGAAGCTCGTCTTCTTCCACCACACCATCTACTCGAGCGGCACCACCCACGGCAGCAACCTCGTCATTCGCGCCAACCTCGTGCCGCTCTTCGACGCCCACGCCGTGGACATGGTGCTCATGGGGCACGAGCACAACTACGAGCGCACGCTGCCGCTGCGGGCCAATCAGGTCGTCGCCCCGGGAGCCGGCACGGTCTACGTCACGACGGGCGGCGGAGGGAAGAACCTCTACCCGTTCGGCCCGCTCAGCCACTTCACGGCCCACGCGGAGTCGGTGCACCACTTCGTACGCATCGCGGTCGACGGCGACTCGCTGACCGAGGAGATGATCGACGTCGACGGGACCGTCGGGGACTCGACCACGCTGGTCAAGGGCCCCGGGAGCACCACCTCGACGACCACGACGAGCAGCACGACCACCACGACGATCGCCGGTTCGACCACGACCTCCACGACGCTCCCGCCGCCTCCCGCCGCAGCGTGTGACCCCGGTACCTGCGACGACGGCAACCCCTGCACCCTGGACACCTGTGCGCCGGGCGAGGGCTGCCGTCACGACCCGGTCGACCTGGCGGCGCTGCGCGCCAGCGTCGAGAGCGGGTTCACGGTCGGGGCGTGCGTCGGCCAGCCCGTGCCGGCCCTCGTCACGGCGTTGCTGCGGCAGGCGCACGGGCAGGTCGAGCGGGCCGCGCACACCACGAGCCCCGTCCGGGCGCGCCGCCTCCTGGGGCGGGCACTCCAGCGCCTGCGAGGGAGCGGCCGCCGCGCCTCGGTCGCCGCCAGACGGGGGCGCATCTCGGCGTCGTGCGCGGCAGGACTCGGGGCCCAGATCCGCACGGCCGAAGATCGTGGCGCGTGCCTGGAGCCGTCGCCTTGACCGCGCCGCACCAGGGAGCCGAGGACGCGGCGAGTCCTCCGCGACGGGCGATCGGAGCCCCGCACGAGGCGCTCCGTCGACCGTGGCTCTGCGGGCTCGCGGTCTCGCTGCTCACCCTCCTTGCCGCGCCATCGGCGGGAGCCACGACGCTCACCCGCGGGCCATACCTGCAGCTCCTCACCCCCCGCTCGGTCACGATCGTCTGGAACACCGATACACGTGCCGCCTGCTCCCTCGCCATCCGGCCGGCCGACGGCACGGGCGGCAGCGTGATCCAGGGCGGCGGGACCGACACGGTCTGCGCCATCGCCGTCGATGGTCTCGGTAGCGGGACGTCGTACGCGTACACGCCGCGCGCCGATGACGTGCCGCTCGGCGACGAGTCGCTCTTCCGGACGGACGACCCGAATCGATCCAGGTACACCTTCCTCGTGCTCGGAGACTCGGGCTCTGGCGGCCACGATCAGCTCTCGGTGCGCGATGCGATGCTCAAGACCCCGGTCGACTTCCTCATCCACACCGGGGACATGATCTACGAGGATGGTCTCCCCGAGGACTTCAACCCCGAGTTCTTCAATCCCTACCGGGAGCTGCTCCGACACTACGTGTTCTGGCCGACGCTCGGGAATCACGACGTGCACACCGACGATGGCGCCCCCTGGCGGGCCGCCTTCTACACCCCGGCGAACAACCCCTCGGCGAACGAGAACTACTACTCCTTCGACTTCGGCACCGCCCACGTGGCGGTGCTCAACAGCAACAACCTGACCAACCCGGGCTCACCACAGTACCTGTTTCTCGACCAGGATCTGGCGGCGAGTACGGCGCTGTGGAAGTTCGTCGTCTTCCACTACCCGGCCTATTCGAGCGGGTTTCATGGCAGCAACCTCACCATTCAGGCCAACTTGCTGCCGCTCTTCGACAAGTACGGCGTCGACATCGTCCTCACCGGGCATGATCACGACTACGAGCGCACCCGGCCCCTCATGGACAACAAGCCGGCGGTGCCGGGGACGGGGACCGTCTACATCGTGACCGGCGGCGGCGGCAAAGATGCCCGCCCGGTCGGCAGCAACTGGTTCACCGCCTATTCGGAGTCGGTCGTGCACTTCACGCGGGTGACGATCGACGGCACTACGCTGATCGAGCAGATGATCCGCGAGGACGGTACGGTGGGGGACTCGATGATGCTCGTGAAGGGGGCACCGCCGCCCCTCCCACGCTGCGGGGACGACCTGGTCAACCAGCCGGGGGAGCAGTGCGACGGCGCCGACCACCCGGCCTGTCCGGGCGCGTGCCTGCCCGACTGCACCTGCGCGCCGGTGTGCGGCGACGGCCACGCCGACCCACCGACGGAGGCCTGCGACGGCAGCGACGACGCCGCCTGTCCCGGGCTCTGCCTCTCCGATTGCCGTTGCGGGGACCCGTCGCGCTTCATGACGCTCGTCCCGGTGGCAGACACCTTCATCGACGCCGTGGACCGGGCCGTGGCGTGGGATCACGGCATCGCTCCCCTGCTCAGCGTGAACCAGAGAGCCGCCTTCGCGTACCTCAAGTTCGACGTCCCGTCGCTGCCGGGCCCGGTCACCGCCGCTCGCTTGACCGTCGTTGCCAACAGCGCGTCACCCGACGGCGGGACCATCTATCCGGTGCGCGACTCGAGCTGGCCCGAGGGGAATCAAACCGGGCTGGGCGCGACGAGCGCGGCGGGGCCCGGTCTCAAGTGGGTGGACGTCGACACCGACGGCAATGGCGTCGTCGACCTTCGCGACACCTCGCCCTACGTTCCGGACTTCACGGACGCCGTCGGCGGAATCGGCGCCGTGGTCGTGGGGGGCACCTACAGCGCCGATGTGACCCCGGCCTTCCGGGGCGGACCCGGCACGTACACGTTGACGATCAAGAACGACAGCCAGAACGGAACCCTCTACTTCTCGCGCGAGACGTCGCAGGGCCCCGAGCTCCGTCTCGAGCTCGGGGCTCCCGGGATCACGTCCACCACGACGACGACCAGCACGACGGCACCGGTGCCCACGACCTCGACGACCACTGCGGAGACCGCGACCTCCACGACGACGAGCTCGACGACCACGAGCGAGCCGCCGACGACGAGCACGACGTCGACCAGCCTTCCGCTGGCCACGACCACGACCCTCCCGGGCTGCGATCCCAACGTCCCGTCCAGCTGCGATGACGGCGACGCCTGCACGGCGGACGCCTGCGACGCCGATGGCCAATGCCATCACGTCGCCGTCGTCGGCCTCGACGGGGTCAGCTGCCGCGTCGAGACGCTCGCGGACGCGCTGCAGGGGGTTTCCCCGGCCGACGTCGGGAGCGCGAGGGTGCGGCGGCGGCTCGCGGCGCGCGTCCGCGCCGTGCGTACGGCACTGCTCGCCGCCCGCTCCACCCGCGGGCGGCGCGCCGCCGACGACCTGGCGCGCACCCAGAGACTTCTCGCCGGCCTCGGCCGTCAGGTCGACCGGCTCGAAAGGCAGGGGACCCTCGCGCGTCCGGTCGCGGATCGAATGCTCGCGCTCACCGCAAGCGCGGAGCGGGAGCTCCGTCCGCTGCGGGGGGCGCGAGACACGAAATGATTTCGCAGGAGGATCGCTGCGCCGATTTCCGCCTCACGTCCTGGGGCTGCTCCTGATCGTCCCGCCTGCGCCCGTCCTCCCGGAGGAGTCCGGTCCGGACCACAGCGTCGTACCCCCGGCGGCGTCCCGACCGGCCGGGCAACGGGGCGGAGGCATTCCAATCCTCGCGTTCAGGTTCGCCGAGAGCGCCGCGCCGGACCTACGACGGCGGTGCGGCCCAAATCGCGCGTGAGGTAACGCGTCGGCCGAATCGCCGGAGAGCGCGCGTACTCCTTCTAGCTATCAGGAGCGCGACTCGAGATGGAATCCTCCGCGCGCGCCGCGCGCGCGGCCGAGCGAAGCGAGCGGGGAGTGAGGACACGGCGGGCTTCGCCCGACGGGGCGAGGGGCGGAGCCCCTCGCTGATTTAGCGCGATCCCTGGACCCGGCGTGCGGCTTCGGGGAGAACGGCTCCCTCCTGCCGGAAGCGGCGGGCCCAGTACTGCTCCCACAGGCCGGAGGTCTTGAGCTTCCGGAGCTGCAGCACGCGCGCCGCACCGGCCGTGCCTCCGTCTCGCCCGGCCCGCCGGAACCGCCGGCGCAGCGGCTCTTCTCCTTCCGCCCGCGCCGGACCGATGGCGGCCTGGATGTGCTCGCTCTCCGCTTCCAGCAGCCGCTGGATCTGCCGCCCGCTGATCCCGATGCCGGCGACGTGCCGCAGGACGTCCGCCGCGCGCTCGTACGGGAGGTCCGCGCTCAGGTAGAGGACCTGCTCGCGGACGGCGGCGGTGTACTCGGTGCCCTCGGCGAGCCCGATCCACTCGTCGAGCGGCCGGCGGACCGTGCCGCAGGGCGCGCACCCGTAGCGCGCGCGCCGGACCGCGAGCGACCCGAACACGGTGACGATCCGCCGCATCGTTCTCCCGCGGCTTCGCATCGGCGCGCAGCAGGTCGGGCAGAGGATCGGAGCCGCGAGGAGCGCCTTCTCCACCTCGCCGAGCGACGTCCGCAACGCGCGCAGCAGCGCCTGGCGCGCCTCGCGGCGGATGTCGCGCTGCAGGTCGTAGAACGTGGCGCTCTGGAGGTCGAGCGTGATGCGGAAGGAGATCTCGACAGGGAGGGTGAGCGGGGTCGGCATGGCCGTCGGCGGCTGCAGGAGCAACGGCCATGCCGCCGCCGGCGGCGGGAAAGGCTCGCGTTTCCCGGCGCTTCGCCGGCCGCGCGGGAGCGCGTGCCGCAGCGGCGCGAGGCGCGGGCGCCCGCCGGCGCGGCGGTGCAAGGTCTCCACCGCACGGCGGACGGGCGGCCAGGCACAGCATGCGCCGCCTCACACGCTGCGGCGACGGGCCTGGGCAGCTATCTTGCTGTCACCAGGTCGGGGTACGTCACTAGCTCGACGCCGGTGGCCCTCAGCGCCTCACGGACGCGCGGGCTCACGAGCGCGGCCACCTCGCGCGCATGGTCGTACCCGCGCTGATGCGGAGCCAGCGCCGCGGGCTGCGCCTCGGCCGGGTGGCAGTAGATCTCGTGCACGCCGGGCGGCAAGGCCGCGATGACCGAGAGGAGATAGCGCTCGTCGACGTGCCCGGTCTGGTGCATGCCGTAGACCCGGTCCGCGGTGACGATACCGGCCCGCCGCAGGCGCGACGCGGACCAGGCCGCGAGCGCGCGGAAGACGAGCCCCTCGCCGACCTTCCGCGGGAGGCTCGTGCGATCGTAGCGGAGCGCGCTGCCGAGGCTCTCGCGCGACAGGCGGAGCGCGCGGATGCCGTAGCGCGGGGCGAGCTCGAGGAGCAGGGGAAGGATCATCGGGTGGAGGTGAATGTTCACGTGCCCGTCGACGTGTGCCAGGCGGAGCCCGGTTGCCTCGAACGCCCGGAGCTGCGCCTCGATCTCGTGCCGCAGCTCCGCGCGACCGCCCCGTTGTGCGACGGCGAGCCACGCGTAGCGCAGCCCGGCCAGGACCGGCTGATCGGGGAACGCGCCCGGCGCCGCGAGCAGGCGCGGGATCTCGCCGGGCGCCGACGCGGGCCGGCCCTGGACGAGCACCAGGTGCAGGCCGACCGCCAGGCGAGGATGCGCGCGCGCCAGCGCCACCGCCTCTTCCACCGCGTCGCCGGTCACCATGAGGCTCGCGCTGGTGAGGATACCGTCGCGGTGCGCGCGCGCGATGGCGGCGTTCACCTCGGGCGCGGCGCCGAAGTCGTCGCCGCTGACGACGAGCCGCCGCCGTCCGGTCACGGCCGCGCGCCGAGCGCCTCGATCGGGGGCAGCGGCCCGACGCCCGCCATCTGGAGGTCCCGCACCGTGACCACGAGCTCGTCGAGGCGGGCGGCGATCGCATCGGGGCTGTCGAGCGGCAGGATGACGCCCTCGTGCGCGCCCCGATCCCGCAGCCAGGCGGCGACGATCGCCGTGCCGTCGACGTCGGCCCGCCCGAGCGGCGCATCCTGGTAGCGCGCGAACCGCTCGCGCACGAGTGCCGCGGCGGCGATCAGGTCCGCCGTCGCGGTGAGACGCACCTCCACGGCGAGGCGGCCGCCGAGCACGGCGTAGAGGATCGCCGCCTCGCGCGTCTCGGCCGGGACGAGGACGACGAAGTTCTGGCGCGTGACCACCCACGCGAGCTGCCGCTGCCGGCGGCGCAGCGATTCGAGCAGGTCGATGTCCCGCTGCGCCTGGGCGGCCGCCTCGAAGCGCAGCTCGGCCGCCAGCACGTCGCGCCTGGCCGTGAGCCAGGCGAGCGGCAGGTCGTCGCGGCCGTCGAGGAACGCGAGGCAGGCGTCCACCTGCGCGCGGTACGCTGCCTCGTCGACCCGAGCCGCACACGGCGCCGTGCACGCGCCGACCTGACCCGAGAGGCAGGGGGTCACCTCGGGCGCCGGGTGCAGGCGTCCGGCGCACGTCCGGAGCTTGAACACGCGTCCCAGGACGGCGAGCGCCCGCTCCGCGGCGGCGAGGCTCGCGAAGGGACCGAGGTAGGTCGCCCGGTCGGCCGCGAGGCGCTCAGTGGCCCACAGGCGCGGGAATTGACTCTGCACGCCGAGCTTCAGGAAGCCCACCCGGGGCAGCCCGCGCCGCTGCCGGTTGTAGGGCGGCTTCAGCTCGCGGATCTGGCGCGCCTCGAGGAGGGAGGCGGCGAGCTCGGAGCCAGTCTCCGTCACCCGAAACTCGTAGACGTGGCGGATCAGGTCGAGGACGCGCGGCGAGTGGCCGCGGGCGTTCGTGAAGTAGGCGGCCAGCCGCTCGCGCAGCCGCCGCGCCTTGCCGACGTAGAGCAGGCGGCCATCCCGGCCGAGCAGGTGGTACACGCCCGGAACGGCGGGCACGTCGTCGAGCCGAGCTCGCGGGACGTGGACGACGAAGGGCCGTCCGTCGGCGGCACTGCGCTGGAAGTCGAGGAGCTGATCCAGCCTGTCGATGCCGCGCTCCCGCAGCCGCTCGAGGAAGACGCAGAGGATCTCGGCCGCGATCTCGGCGTCGGGCAGCGCGCGATGGCGGCCGACGCAGCCGATGCCGAGCCTGGCCGCCACGGCGTCGAGCGAGCGGCGGCGGCTCTCGGGCAGGAGACGTCGCGCCAGGCGAATGGTGCAGAGGACGGGAGCGTCGAGCGGCGCGCCCGCCGCGCGCAGGTGGCCCAGGTCGAAATCGGCGTTGTGCGCCACGAGCACGGCGCCCCCCGCGAATTCGACGAAGCGCGGCAGGACCTCGGCCAGGGGTGGCGCCTCAGCGACCATCGCGTCGGTGATCCCCGTGAGCCGCGTGACGAAGGGCTGGATCGGCCGGCTCGGGTTGACGAGGCTCACGAAGCGATCGGTGAGGCGCCCGCCCGCCACGCGGGCCGCCCCGATCTCGATGATCCCGTCGGGCCCCGGGGCTCCGCCGGTCGTCTCGAGGTCGACGACCACGAACTCGACCTCGGCGAGCGGCCGCCGGAGCCCGTCGCAGGCCCGGACGCGCCAGCGCTGCTCGACGGGGTCGAAGCGGAAGCGCGGGTCCGCGCCGAGCAGTGCGGCCAGGAACCGGTCCCCGAAGTCCGGGTCGCGTCCGCGGGCGACGAAGACGAGGTCGAGCAGCTCCGCGGCCGTCGCTCCCGCGGGGCGGCCGGCCAGGTAGTCGTGGAGCCGCTCGCGCAAGCTCAGAAGGTGAAGAACCCTCGCCGCTTGGCCGGCGCGCCCGGCGGCTTGTCGCGCCTCGCGATGGCGCGCAGCTCCCGCTCGAACTCCTCGAGCTCGTGCCGCTGCCGCGTCTCGAACTGCTCGAGTTCCCGGCGCCGCCGCTCCTGGAACTCCTCGAACGCCGCCCTCCAGCGGGCGTGGAAGCGCGCCAGCGACTCCTCGACGCCGCGCACCATGCTGAGCGTCGGGACGAACGAGCCCTGGCAGTGCGGGCAGTAGAAGACGACGCCGGCGCGGAAGTAGGCGAACGGGACGGTATACTCCCCGGCGCACCGGAAGCAGGTGATCGGGATCTCCCACTCCGCCGGCGCCGGAATGGCGAGCCCGGGCGCCTCGGGCGGCGCGGCCACCGGCGCCGGCGGCGCCACGGACGCCGGCGCGGCCGGCTTGGGCGCGGGCGGCGGAGCGGGCGCGGCTGCCGCTGCGGGCGACGCTCCCGCCGCGGGAGCGGCCGCGCCTTCCTTCGTGAAGCGCGACGGGGCGTCGTCGGCGATGGTCAGCTCGGGGTGCAGCACCCGGGCGCGCTCCAGCAGCACCTCGTGGGTTTCTGGGATGTTCGGGTCCGGCACGCAGCAGTCGACCGGGCAGACCGACGCGCAGGCCTCGTGGTCGTGGAAGCCGACGCACTCCGTGCACTTCTCGGGCACGATGTAGAAGATGTCGTTCGACACTGGCGGGTGCATCGAGCCGTCGGGTGCCTGCCACACGACGGCGCCTTGGTAGATGGCGGTGTTCGGGCACTCGGGCTCGCAGGCGCCGCAGTTGATGCACTCGCTCGTGATCACCGTCGCCATCGCCGGAGCAATACCCTGGCCGCCCCGCCCGTTCAAACGGGTCTGGTCCCTCGGCCGAGCCGATGATAGGAGCTACCAAATGACCAAGACCTTGCTCGTCCTGATCCC
>WNEX01000375.1_pt1 | contig 21140 bp, 16 predicted proteins | sample 5399841 | NCBI WGS metagenome assembly WNEX01 (sample SAMN13153337, study PRJNA577476) | soil metagenome | isolation source: 40 cm grassland meadow soil 2 days after 1st rain plot 5 | place: USA:California | collected 2015-09-18 | reverse complement strand
CGTCGCCGTTCAACTTGGTCACATCATCTGCGCTAGCTTTGGTGGCCAGTTCGGCCTTCATGGAAGTCGCGAGAGTGTCAACCTTCTGGTCGACGGCGTGCGTTGCGTTCTTGGTCTGTTTGCGAGCCGTGATCAGTTCGCCCTGCGTGACGTTCAGTTTGTCCGCGATGACCTTCAGGTCGCTCTGCAGCTGCTGATTGATCTCGTCCTCTTTGGCCAGGCGCTGGCCCAGAGCTTCACTGGCCTGTTTTGAGGCCACTGTCGTTTGCTCCAGGTTCTTGGCCTGATTAAGGGCGCTCCAGCCCAGCCCCAATCCGATAAGGGAAAGGCCGCTCAAAAGGCCCAGCGCCAATCCGACCCAGCGAGGCGCCCCCGAGGTAGTCGTGTGAGAAAACTCCTGAAATTCGCTCATAGAGGTTCGTATCTCCTTTAGGCGACTTTGCCCTATATATGGGAAACAGCACCCGTGACACCAAAAGGACCGCATACTACTAGTACTAGCTAAAGCAAGCGAAATCAAGTAGATGGGCTGCATGCGGGGTGCCGCAGAGCAGAATTCTATACGTACTGGAACGTGTAAAACTTACTCAAGTAGGTAGAAGCGCTCAAACGCATTAAAATCCTTGGATTTTCTGTAATGGCCTTGGAAGTGTGGCGAAAGTCCAAGCGAAGAGAAGCCCTAACAGGCCTGGACTGAGAACTTTAAGCGGAGAGAGCTTAAGCGGCTCGGAAGGCGTCTGCGGCGACTTCAGCGTGCTCGGCGTTGAAATAGCAGTCGAGAGTGTTCACGGCAGCCTCAAGGACGACGCGGCAATCGGGGCAGCCTTCAAGGTGACGCTTGATCTCCGTCTCAACAACCGAAGACAGACGCCCCTCTAAATACCAGCAAATCAGGTGGATTGTGTCACGACAGCTCATTACTCGGCCCCCAGCATTTCCCCAATAGAAACAGCCAGGCACTTCTTAACAGTGCACTTGCAACACCAAAAACCGGCGCCTGGCTTCGAATACAGTAAAGCAGTGATAATAAAGCACTTATATTTCCTGCCCCTTGATAGAATACGTCAGATTCGATGTTTCGTTCTTGAAAAGATTACACCCCAAATGCACAAAATGAGCACCGATTCGAGCAAGGAGTGCAAGCTTACCGTTGCGGAACCATGGTCATCTCGCGAAGCCGGGCAATTCTGTCCGGGAGTGCCGGGTGCGTGCTAAGAAGGGTCGCCATCGAGCCCCCGCCAAAGAGCGGCCTCACGATGCAAAGGGAAGAAGTTGTCGGTGTAATGGCGGTCGTCGGAATCCGCTTGTTGTATGCGCCCAGCTTTTCCAGAGCACTAATCAACCCGTAAGGATTGCCTACCATCCGGGCTCCGGTTGCGTCCGCCGAATACTCCCGCTGCCGCGAAAGACCCAGCTGCAAGAGCATGGCGGCGATGGGCGCCAGAATGAGCATCAGGATCGCCGCAATTCCTCCGCCGTCACGCTCGTCACGGTCCCCTCCGTATCCTCCAAAAATCATGGCCCAGCGGCCCATGGTAGAGAGATGGAAAACCGCTCCGGCTATGGTTGCGGCAATCGAGCTGATCAGGATGTCGTAGTTGCGGACATGCGAAAGCTCGTGAGCAATCACGCCTTCGAGTTCGTCGTCACTCATCAGCTCGAGCAAACCCTGAGTCACCGCAACGGAGGCGTGGCGCGGATTCCTTCCGGTGGCAAAGGCGTTTGGCGCGGGCTCAGGAACGACATAGAGCTTCGGAACGGGCAAATTCGCTTTCGCGGCGAGGCGTTCCATCACGGCATAAAGGCGCGGCAACTGCTCGCGCGTTACAGGTTTGGCGCCGCTGGACATTAGCGCGATCTTGTCCGAAAAGAAGTAAGCAAAAGCGTTCATGACCACGGCCAACCCTAGAGCAATGGTCATGCCGTTGCGGCCGCCGAAATACTGGCCGATCAGCATCAACAAGAGCGTAAGAGCTACCAGCAAGAACGTTGTGCGAAAGATTCTCATAATTTCCTTCTATTCTACGCGTGCGCTTTTTGCGCACCGAATGTTGCTATTAATCGTTGAGGAGCTTCTCTGCCACACTTCTCCCCTCTAGATTAGATACGCGCCGCGGCCGCGGGTTGTTTCGCAGGCTTCCTCTCGAAGCGCATGACATCCTTCTGCCCGTCGCGATCCACAATAATGTGGTCGCCGGGAAGAACAGCACCTTCAAGAATCTGCAACGCCAGCGGATCCTGAATCAATCGTTGGATGGTGCGGCGAAGCGGCCGCGCGCCGTAAGCAGGATCATATCCTTCGCGCAAGAGCAATTCTTCCGCTGCCGGCTTCAGCTCCAAAGTAATCTGCCGTTCCGCAAGCAGCTTCTCGACGCTCCTCATGAGCAAGCTCACAATCTTTGCCAACTGCTCTTTGCCCAGCGGATTGAAGATCACAATCTCGTCAATGCGGTTGATAAATTCCGGCCGGAACGCTGCGCGCAATGCTTCCATGGCCTCTTTTCGCGCAAGCTCCGGATCCTTGCCCGCCAATTCGGAAATGGCGCTGGAGCCAACGTTGCTCGTCATCACCAAAACCGTGTTCCGGAAATCCACGGTGCGGCCCCTGCCGTCCGTCAGGCGGCCGTCCTCTAAAATCTGCAACAAAACGTTGAATACGTCCGGGTGCGCTTTCTCGATTTCGTCAAAAAGTATGACGGAGTACAAATGACGCCGGACCTGTTCGGTAAGCTGCCCGCCCTCTTCGTAGCCCACGTAGCCTGGAGGCGCGCCGATGAGCCGCGAAACGCTGTGCTTTTCCATGTACTCGCTCATGTCAATGCGAATCATGAGCTTTTCGTCATCGAAGAGGAATTCCGCCAGCGCGCGCGCCAGTTCCGTCTTTCCTACGCCGGTAGGCCCAAGAAAAATGAAGGAGCCGATGGGGCGCTTGGCGTCGGAAAGTCCGGCGCGGCTGCGGCGCACGGCGTTGGCCACGCGCGCAAGGGCCTCGTCTTGACCGACAACGCGCTGGCGTAGGCGCTCCTCCATGTGCACAAGCTTTTGCGCTTCGCCCTCAAGCAAGCGGCCGGCTGGTATTCCCGTCCACTTGCTGACGAGCTTGGCGATATCTTCCTCGTCAACCTCTTCCTTCAGCATGGGAGCGTCTTTTTGGACCGAAGCAAATCGTTCCTGAGCTTGTTTGAGTTCACGCTCCGCGACCGCGATTTTGCCGTACCGGATTTCCGCCACTTTGGCGAGTTCGCCGGCGCGTTCGTACCGCTCCGCCTCCGCCTTGAGCTGCTCGATCTGCTCCTTGAGCTTGCGAATTTTGCCAATGGCTTCCTTCTCGTTTTGCCAGCGCGCCTTCTTCACGCTTGCTTCTTCTTTCAGCTTGGCAAGCTCCTTCTCAATCTGCGCCCGCCGCTCCTTGGAGTGCGCGTCGGATTCTTTCAGCAGCGCCTGGCGCTCGATTTCAAGTTGCAGGATGCGGCGTTCGATTTCGTCAATCTCCACGGGCAAAGAATCAATTTGCATGCGCAGGCTGGCTGCAGATTCATCGATTAGGTCGATGGCTTTGTCTGGCAGGAAGCGGTCCGAAATATAGCGGTTGGACAGCGTTGCAGCGGCGATGATGGCGGAGTCCTTGATGCGCACGCCATGATGCACTTCATAGCGTTCCTTCAAGCCGCGAAGAATCGCAATGGTGTCTTCCACAGTAGGTTCCGGGATCAGCACGGGCTGGAAGCGGCGTTCGAGCGCGGGATCCTTTTCGATATGTTTTTTGTACTCGTTGAGCGTGGTAGCGCCAATGGCGCGCAGTTCGCCGCGGGCCAGCGCCGGCTTGAGTATGTTGGAAGCATCCATTGCTCCCTCGGCGGCACCGGCGCCAACCAGCGTATGCAGCTCATCGATAAAAAGAATGATTTGCCCTTCGGCTTCGGTGATTTCTTTGAGAACCGCCTTCAAACGGTCTTCAAATTCGCCGCGGAATTTCGCTCCTGCCACGAGTGCGGCAAGGTCCAGGGCCACAATGCGCTTTGTTTTGAGCACGTCCGGCACGTCTCCGGAAACAATGCGCTGGGCGAGGCCTTCGACGATGGCCGTCTTGCCGACGCCAGGTTCGCCAATCAATACGGGGTTGTTTTTTGTGCGCCGCGCTAGAATCTGCATCACGCGGCGAATCTCTTCGTCGCGGCCAATCACCGGATCGAGTTTCTGCTTTCGCGCCAATTCGGTCAGGTCGCGCGCATATTTTTCGAGAGATGCGTAGGTGGCCTCGGGATTCTGAGATGTCACGCGCTGGTTGCCTCGCACTCCTGCCAGGGCCTGCAAAATCGCCTCATGCGAAGCTCCCTGTCGCTTTAGCAATTGGCCGGCAGGATCGCGGTCGCGCTTGGCAATCGCCAGAAACAAGTGTTCTGTGGAAACAAATTCATCCTTGAAACTATCCGCTTCTTTGAATGCCTGCTCGAGGACATCGTTCAGCGAGCGGCCCATGTGCTGTTGGGCGAACCCCTGCACTTTCGGCAAGCGTCCGAGCTCGCGTTCAATCTCCTGAGTGAGGGCCTCGGTACGAATACCAAGACGGGCGAGCAGGGGAGGCACCACGCCATCGGCCTGCGCCACCAGTGCCGCGAGCAGGTGAATCGGCTCAATCTGCTGATTCTCATGCTGTGCAGCCGCTTCCTGGGCGCTTTGCACGGCCTCCTGAGCCTTTACCGTCATTTTTTCAAATCGCAACATAGGACCCTCGATCTCAATTCTGTCCCTCTCTATGTCGGTTGCAAAAAAGGGCTGGCGGACCGCCAGCCCCTATTCTTGCAGCTTACATCTCTCATTGCAGCCTTTTCGCCGCCTCCCCTTACCTGCCGGAGGCAGCCGCGGCCACGGCCGGAGCGTTCACGTTTACCTTGACCTGCTTCGGCTTCGCTTCCTCGCGCTTGGGAATCGTCAGCGTCAGCACGCCGTTCTGATAATCGGCCTTGATGGCGTCCGTATTCACGGTATTCGCAAGCGTGAAACTGCGAGCAAAGGAACCAAACGAGCGCTCCACGCGCAGGTAGTTCTCTTCGTTCACTTTCTTCTCAAACTTGCGTTCACCGCGAATCGTGAGCAGATTGTTCTCCACGCGGATGTCGAGGTCCTTGGGATCAACCTCGGGGAGATCCGCCTTCACCACGAGTTCGTGTTCGGTCTCGTAGATGTCGACGGCTGGCGCCCAGGCGCTGAGGTTGGACTGCTCGCCGGTTCGTTCAAAAGCATCGTTGAACAGGCGATTGATCTGGTCCTGCAGGGTGGTGACGCCGCGAAAGGGTTCCCATCGGGCTATCGTTCTCATAGTTGTAAGCACCTCCATAGGTGATTGTAGGAACATCATAAAACATTAGCGTAGTGTTGTCAAGCAAAAATTCGAAGCTGACCTAGTATTGATTAAAAGCCATAAATATCAATAAGATACGGAATACTTATCTTGGGTTGCGGTGACGAATTGGAGGGGTTGCTCTTAGAGCCGCTTTGCTCGCAGCAAGCGAAGGGAAAGCCGCAAACTAGCTTGCGCCACAAGCTAGTTGTCCGTGCAAACTACTCTGCAGTACAAAGCTGCTCATAGATTCCGAGCTTTTCACCACTATGGCAGGTCATGACCAATCTCGGGAAGGAGGGGTACGCGGGAGGTTCCTGCTAGACTACGGCTGCTCATGCGCCTGGACGAGCTTGACTATCACCTGCCACCGGAGCAAATCGCGCAGCGGCCCCTGGACCGCCGCGACGCCTCACGCCTCCTGCTCTTAAATCGCTCCTCGGGTGCCTTCGAGGATCGGCAATTTGCAGAGTTCCCTGACCTTCTTGCGGGCAACGAGTTGCTCGTTCTGAACAACGCGCGAGTGATTCCAGCGCGACTCTTTGGACGGCGCGCGGGCGTGCGCTCGCAGAAGCCTTCGCGCTCCACGCGGGCAGAGCACCTAACGGGCAAGGTCGAGATCCTGCTGACGCGCCAAGTCGAAGGCGACTCGTGGGAGGCGCTGGTGCGGCCGGGACGAAAGATGCAGCTCGGGGAGCGCATTCTTTTTGGCGAAGGGGAATTGGAAGCGGAAATAACCGCGCGAGGGGAATTCGGCCTACGGACGCTGCGGTTCGCTTCTCATGACCAAAGAACCATGAACGAGCACGTGGAGCGGCTTGGCCACGTGCCGCTGCCTCCGTACATCGAACGCGCAGACGAATCGGCGGATCGCGAACGCTATCAAACCGTGTTTGCCAGGAATCCGGGCGCGATTGCTGCCCCCACCGCGGGTCTTCATTTTTCCGAGGAAATATTGAAACGCATACGCGCGCGCGGAGCGGAGATTTGCGAGCTAACGCTGAATGTGGGTCTTGGCACGTTTCAGCCAGTTCACGGGGAAACGCTGGAAGAGCATGTAATGCATTCCGAGTCTTACCAGATTCCCCGGGAAACAGTCGAACGGATCAATGCCGCGAGCGCGGCAGGGCGCGCGATTTTTGCCATTGGGACGACGGTCGTGCGAGCACTGGAAGATTCGGCATTGCGCACGGCCGATGCGGGCTCGTCAAACGTAGTGACCGCGGGAAAGGCCGAAGCAAAACTGTTTATTACCCCTGGATTCCGTTTTCGTGCCGTCAGCGGCCTGCTGACGAACTTTCACTTGCCCCGCTCCACGTTAGTGGCGCTGGTTTGCGCCTTTGCTGGCCGCGAAAATGTGCTTGCCGCTTACCGCCATGCGGTAGAAGCCGGTTATCGGTTCTATAGCTACGGAGATTGCATGCTGATTCGCTGACGATGCAGAAAAGCCGGCGAAAAAGTGATCAGCAGATGGGAACATCGCCAAAACAAAGAATACCAGAGCCGTGTTCCGCTGCGAATGAAATTGGCTGGAGGAAATTCTCGAAACCAGGGGGCGAGCGAGGAGGCTGCGGCGGGCTGCAGCCTCCGTCTCGTAGCTGGGAAAGAATTAAGAAGGATTCCTTACTCGCTGAAGACAAATACGCGAGACTGGCCGGAAAAACGAACTTCCTTGACCTGGCCATTTTCGCTGATGAGCAGGGAATCGTAGCTGGATTTGGCGCTGCGGTCTTCCCAGCGCCCTTCGGATTCGGCAACCACTTTGCCGCCCTTCTGCACGGTGGCTTTGGTGCCGTCGATCAACAGGCGGTACTCGCCGGCCTGCAGCTCGGCCTTACCGAGCTTGGCGGCCTGGGCGAGGTTGATATTTTTGGAAAAAGGCTTGGCGAAAACGGGCACTGCCAGCGCGATGACGGCGAGCAGAGCCACGCAGCGGAAGAATGAGCTGTTTTTCATGCGTATCAAATTCCTTTCGGACAGGATTCGAGTCAGCCGATAGCAAGCTGCCGAGGCAAGATGGAGTTGACACGCAAGCGCTGGACGGGTAGTCTCCCCCGTGAAGACACCTCTTCTTCCTGGACTAACGGCCGGAAAAACTGCGTGTCATAACCCCGCGGCTGCCACCGCGGGGGTTTTTTCTGAATCTCGCCTTGAGCAGCCGGTAAGGAGCTGCGCCTGTATAGACGAAATGGCAACGGGGAATGTTTCGCTGGCCTCGATAAAATCTTCCAAAGATGCAGGAAATTGCGGTTGGAGAGATTGCTTTTCCCTCAAAAAATAATCCTTTTGCGATTTCAAGAAATAAACTTCCGCTAAAAATATGGGAAAAAGGATTGATCGCCTGCAAGAACCAGCAAGAAACGTTGCTGTATTTTTCCGCGCAAACGGGAGCGCTTCGTGCATTGGCTAGCTTGTTCATCTATACTCTAGGTCATTTTTTTCAGGGACCACGATGCGAATTCTGATTCTGAGCGATTTGCACTCCAACGGAACGGCGCTCGATGCGGTTCTGGAAGCCGCGAAGGACCAGTGGGACTCGTCGGTGTGTCTAGGCGACGTGGTGGGCTACGGGCCGGACCCGAATTACGTGACGGCGAGGTTGCGTGAATTGGGCACTAAGACGATTCGAGGCAATCATGACAAAGCGGTGACCGGCTTGATGGCCACGGAGGATTTCAATCCGGTGGCGAAGGCGGCAGTGGATTGGACGCGCAGTGAACTCAAAGCAGAACACATGGCGTGGCTCTCTGCCTTACCAAAGGGACCACTGGAGACGGACGAGGTCGTGCTTGTTCACGGTGCGCTTCAGGACGAAGATGAATATGTATTTACGCCCGAACAAGCGCTGGATGGGCTGCTCGATTCGAGCGCCCCGGTCACGTTTTTTGGCCACACGCATCATCAAGGGGGTTTTTCGTATCGAGATTCCCAGCTTGAAGTGCTGCAGATCCGGCCACGCGCGGCGGAGTCCTATGCCGCGCTGCGCGTCGAGCCCGCAAGGCGTTATTTATTAAATCCCGGTTCGATTGGGCAGCCGCGTGACGGAGACCCGCGTGCGGCCTTCGCCATCGCCGATCTCGAGCATAACGCGGTGCAATTCTGGCGTGCGCCGTACGACATCCCGGCCGTGCAAAAACGAATGCGTTCCGCGCATTTGCCTGAGCCATTGATCCAACGGTTGGTCGTCGGCCGCTAATGGTTCTGAAAAATTGCGCAAACATCCGCGGATAGATATTCTAAAGGTACGTCCTTTAGTTATAATAGGCGCGTGAACCTTGCCGCGGAACTCGAAGCGAGCCTGAGAGAATTCCTGGCTGCTGGCCTCGTGGACTTGCATGAGAATGGCGGCCGCACGTCGTTCGCGAGCGGTTTGTCATGGGAAGTGCGGGGAGACGGCGAAAAGCCGCTACTGCATCTTTGGGCAGAGCGATTCAACGTAACGCGGCGCGTGTTGGCTATTACGGATTGCTCCGAACAGCGCCTGGTCCTGGCGGTGGAGCGGTTCGGGCGCGCCAAGCCGGAGCGGCTGGAATTCGCGCGCCGGGAATTCGAGCGCGGAGCGTGGCAATTGTCGCGCAAAGAATTCTGCGAGCAGCTCCGCGCCCTTCTCGCCGAGCAGTTTCCTGACGATACCGTCGAATCGCTTACGATTTCCGCGGACCTGGGGCATTCTCTTTCCGGAAATTACGCTCGCGGACTGCTTCGCCGCGGTTCTGTGCGATATGCAGTTCTCGCGGCGCCGCCTGGAGAATCCTCAGATACCACGGACAACTGCCTTACGTTTGCATTGCTCTGGTTGAGCCGCGCACGTCAATCGCACGCGGGCGGAACGATAGCGGGGCTTCGCGTCATTCTTCCGAAAAATGCTGCGCGGACGGTGGCCCATCGCTTCGGCGCGCTCGACTCCCGGCTGGCCATAGGTTTGTACGAGCACGAACCGATGCTCAACGTTCTCGAAAGAATCGATCCCAGGAGTGCGGGCAACGTGGATACGTGGCTGGTTCCCGCCCGCGAATCGGAATCCCTTCTGCAACGAGCCCGTCAGTCGCTGGACGCCATTATCGGGACAGAGCCCGACTCCATCAGCCTGCATCCGGCAGTGCAAACGCGGGAAGTCTGGCTGCGGTTCAGGGGCTTGTCTTTTGCCTGCTGGAACGACGGACGAATTTACTTTGGAATCGGCGAATGCCGCCGGGAACTGAAAACAACCTCACAAAAGGACCTGAAGCAACTTCTCGAAGATCTGGCGCGGTATCGCCACCCGTTGGCAACCGACGCACGCCATGCCCTCTATCGCGCGCAGCCGGAGCGTTGGCTGGAAAGCCTGGTGCGAGAAGACGTAACGCGAGTGGATGCCGTGCTCGATTCGCGATTTGTATATTCGCAGGTTTTCGCCAGCGCTGCAGGGGAGCACGGGATCCTAGATTTGCTGACGGTAACGCGCTCCGGCCGGCTGGCCATCATCGAATTGAAAGCCAGCGAGCACATTCACTTGGCGCTACAAGCGGCGGATTACTGGCTGCGCGTGAGGAAGCATCTGGAACGCGGAGAAATCTCGCGCTATGGCTACTTTCCCGGGGTCGAGCTACAACAGATTCCTCCGCTGGTATATCTTGTGGCGCCGGCGCTGCGCTTCCATCCGTCAACGGATGAGCTTTTGAAATTTCTGTCGCCTGAACTTGAAGTCGTACGCGTGGGGCTGGCGGAGAGTTGGAGGCGGGGCCTGCGCGTGGTCATGCGGCAATAACCTCGTTCCCCCCGACGGCCTCCACGAGGCAAGAGCCGCGAAGTTCCGCGCCGGAAAGGGTGGCGAGATGAAAGTGGCGGGTTTGTCGTCGAAGGTGGAAGAAGTCCCGAAGATTACGCAGCTATTCAGGGTTTTCCCTGAATTCCCAAGCGAGGAAGAGGTATTAGGTAGTTTCCCGGAATCCAGCGTATGAGGGAAAAACTTGATGGCGAAAAATTCGCCGGTAAAAGGAGAGAAGCGGTTAGGGGCAAGCCCTAACCGCTTCCCGGGGTGTGTCCTCGAAGTGGTTTTGTATTATTAGATGTACGGGAGCGAAAAAGGTTTCCTAGGTGCAGAAAAAAAGTTCTGGAAAAATCGATTTAGTAGGGGAAAATCCTCAATAAAACAGGTATTTGCGCCAGCGATCATCGCGGTGGCCGATTAAACGCATCAGCTGGCGGGACGTATGCAACGTGAAGGGCCGGGGTTTGCGAGCCAGTTTCAGCCCAGCCTCCTCCGGGGTGCGGTCCCCCTTCGTGTTATTGCAACGGTAGCAGCAGGCGACCAAATTTTCCCAGGAAGAGCGGCCTCCGCGAGAACGTGGCAATACGTGATCCAGGGTTAACTCTGAACTTGGAAACACGCGTCCGCAAAACTGGCAGGTGTTGCGGTCGCGCAGCAAAATATTCTTACGTGAAAGCGCGCGGCTCTGTTGAGGGATGTGCCTATAAGCCAGCAGGCGAATCACCGATGGAACCTGGTGAGCGTGAGCGGCGGAGTGGACCTCCGCGCTGTGCAATTCTTCGGCCTGCGCCACGCCTTTCAGCATCAGCACCATCGCGCGGCGTACGGCGGTTACGTTGATGGGTTCGTAGGTGGCATTCAGCACCAGCACAGGTTCCTGCATCAAAGATGCCCGGCGCGAAATCGAGTTGTGGGTTCTACTGCCAGCGGGAGTTTCGGAACCGGGCGCAGCCGCGCGAGCCGCATCGGGGGTATGAGCCCCCCGGGAATCGGCCGCCAATTGCCGGTTTGATCCCATAGAGCTTCCTAGAACTATTCTACCATTCCACGGAGCTTGGCAGGGGATTTCTTATCGCACGTGCCACGGTCAGCGCGATTACCGACTTTGCGCCCGCCTCGCGCAAGGCTCGCGCGCAGGCATCCAAGGTGGCTCCGGTCGTCAATACATCATCTATCAGTAGGACGCGAAGATTGTCAACCTGACCGCCCGGACGCGTGACAAAAGCGCCACGTACGGATTCCCAGCGTTCTTCGAGAGTGAGAATGCGCTTGTCAGGCCGCGCTTTTGTGCGCATCAGGAGGAGTGCTTTGTGAGGCAGGCGTAAGCGCTTCGCGAGAGGCCTGGAAATCAGGGCCGCTTGATTGTATCCGCGCTCTCGCTCGCGCTGGCGGTGGAGCGGCACCGGCACAACGACATCGGCCGCGAATCTGGCGCGCTCGCTGCTCACTACTTCAGCAAGCCTCTCGGCAAACCAGGCGCCTAGAGGCTCGATTTGCTCAAATTTCACCAGGAGAATCGCCCGGACCAGCGGTCCCTGATAGATCGCGAAGCTGCGGGCGCAATCAAAGCCATACGTCTTGTTTTGGCAAGCAGGGCAGAGCCGCGACTGCTCTTCTTTCTGCGGCAATCCAAAAAGCGGGCAACCACAAATTTCACAAACGGCCGAGGGGACCCGCTCGAATGAGTCGAGGCATTGCGGGCAGATCGGCACGCGCCGGGAATCCGCGAGCAGTTCGCCACAGATGCGGCAACCAGCGGGAAAAATGACGCTGACCAGCGCGTCGCCAGCAGCCTTGAGCCAGGAGCGCAGACCTTCGCTAACGCCTCGCTTTTTGCTTGAAAGGCTTGGGTTGGACGATGAGATTGCGCTGGATGTGCCGGCTTCCGCCATGGCAGTGGAATGTACATCTTTCCACTGGCTAATTAAAGAGAGAAATTACAGTGCAGTAACTTCGAAGTTTGAGAACGCAGCGGAAAGTTAGGCGAGGGCGTCTATAGCAAACCCTGTTCCATCTTCTCCTGGCACGCGATGCAGTGTTTGGCCCAAGGCACGGCTTCCAGGCGTTTCTGCTGCATCTCTTCCTGGCAGTTGGCGCAGACTCCGTATTCGTCTGCCTGGATGCGCTTGAGAGCGGCGTCAATAAGATTCAAGAGGGAACGGTCGGTGTTGGTCATGCCGAAGAGAAACTCCTTGGTGTAGGAGTTGGCCGCCTTATCCGCCAGGTCCACCGTGGGGTCTTCGTCCGCCGTTCTTCCCTCTTCTTGAGTGCGTGCGATGGTTTTTGTGAGTTCTTCCCGCCGCGTCAGCAGTTTTTTCTTGTAGTAGTCGAGTCGTTTCTTGTCCATGTAAGTTCCGCCCCTCTGGATGCTGTTTGGGGCCATCTAAAAACTCCGTAGTTTAGAATGGCTTTGGAATGAAGTCAAGAAAACCACCTTGCATGCGGATCAGTCCGTTTCCCGAACGCGCATATTCGATGCGGGAAGTTCTTCGCGAGGTGCGCCAAAGTCCGGGGCAACAGGCAGCGCCTGCCTTAGGCATATTAAGATAGTGGTTTATGCCGGCTGACAAACTGTCTTCCGTTCGCGCGCTGATCTTCGACCTGGACGGCACGCTGATTGACTCGAAGCAAGATTTAATTCGCTCCGTCAACGCGATGCTGGTGGAGATGGGCCGCGACGCGCTCCACGAAGACACCGTTTCCAGCTATATCGGGCACGGAGCGCCGAGGCTGGTGGCGCGAGCCCTGGGAAATGGAGCTACGGAAGAGGAGTGCGAGCGAGCGATGAAGTTTTTTCTGGCGCACTATGACGAGCACAAGCTGGATTCGACGCACGCCTATCCAGGAGTTGCGGAGGCGCTGGAAGAACTGCGCGAATTTCCCATGGCCGTGCTGACCAATAAGCCGGTGCGCGTGAGCAACAGGATCCTGGAAGGATTGGGGCTGGCGAAATACTTTCGCGCCGTCTATGGCGGGAACAGTTTTGAAACAAAGAAGCCGGACCCGTTGGGCGCGAGGAAAATTCTTGAAGAACTCAGCACCGCTCCCGCCGAGGCGGTCATGGTGGGGGACTCGGAAGTGGATGTACAGACGGCGCGAAACGCGGGGACGCTGGCGGCCGCGGTGAATTATGGGTTTGGGACGCACGACCGCGCGGCCTATCCCGCCGATATTTACCTGGACCGGCTGACGGAGCTCGCAGACTTGTTGTGCGAGCAAGGCAAATGACGGCTGTCTCGTCTGGTACCTACCGAAACCACCGCTAACCACCGAGCACGAACTATAAGACATGGCTTGCCAATGGGCGCGCCAGTTGGCAGACTCAGCGCGTGGTTATAGGCCTCTTCCCAGAACTCGACGCGCCCGGCGGGGTGCAGCGCGTGGGGCGCCATTTGGCGGCGGTGCTGACCGAGTTTGCCGCCAGCCGCGGGTGGGACTGCCGGCTGCTCAGCTTGAACGATTCCCCGGAATTGCACCGCGCCGCCGTGGGCGGGCGGGAATTTGTGTTTACCGGTTGTGAGAAGGCCAAAGTGCGCCTTGCGGTGACGGCCTTGCGCGCGGCGAAACGGGACGCGAAGCTAGTGCTGGCCGGGCATCCAAATCTCGCCCCAGTCGTGCAAGCGTTGCGCTTGGTTGCCCCGAAGATGAAGAGCATTGTCTGCACGCACGGCGTGGAAGTGTGGGAACCGCTGGGACGTTTGCGGCGAGCGGCGCTGCGGCGCGCCAATCTCGTGCTGGCTCCGAGCCGCGACACGGCAGAGCAAGTAGCTACGCAACAAGAAGTCGCGCGCGAGCGGATTCGCGTGCTGCCCTGGGCGCTCGATCCGCAATTCGAGGCGCTTCTGGCGAATACGGCTTCGAAACCACCGAAAGAATTCCCCAACGGACGTGTCATTCTTACGACGGGGCGCTGGGTGGCGGCAGAACGCTATAAGGGAATGGACACGTTGATCACAGCGTTGCCGAGGCTTCTGACGGCGTGGCCAGAACTGCAGTTGGTCCTCGCGGGGTCCGGAGACGACCGGGCTTGGCTCGAAGCCTTTGCGGAGAAGAATGGCGTGGAGCGCCACGTACATTTTCTGAGCGGGCTGAGCAACGAGGAATTGGCAGCTTGCTACAAGGCCTGCGAGGTTTTTGCTTTGCCTAGCCGCGGGGAAGGATTTGGCCTCGTTTATCTGGAGGCCATGGCCTGCGGCAAGCCCGTGATTGGAGGGACGCATGGGGGAGCGCCGGAGCTGATTCAGGATGGTGTCACCGGCTACTTGGTGCCGCACGGGGATCCGATCCAGCTGGCCACGGCCGTGCAAACGCTGCTCGCGGACCCGCAGCACGCCAGGGAAATGGGCGCCCGCGGCCGGCAAACCGTTGATCACGAATACCGCTTCCAGAATTTTGTGAAAGCTCTGAAAAAAATCCTGCGCGATCAATGCGAATCCTGAACGTCACGGAGACCTACGCGCCATTTCTGGAATTTGGAGGGCCGCCCGTGAAAGTGCGGGCTCTTGCCGAAGGCCTGGCGCGCAAAGGGCATCAAGTAACAGTCGTGACAGCCGACTGGGGATTGGGAAAACGCGCAGCGGCAACGGACGAGAAAAACACATCGGAATGGTCGCCGTTCGGATGGCGACGCAAAGAAAACAAGGTCGAGACGATTTATCTGCCAACCTGGCTGCATTACCGGCAAGTGAGCTGGAACCCGGCGGTCAAGCGTTTCTGCGGGACGCGGCTGGGAGACTTCGACATCGCGCACATTTTCGGACTATACGATTTGCTGGGTCCTGCTGTGGCCGCGGCTTGCCGGGTGCGCGCCATCCCTTACGTGGTCGAACCCATCGGCATGTTTATCCCGATTGTGCGAAACCTGTGGCTGAAGCGCATTTATCACGGTATGTGGGGAACACAAATGCTCCAAGCAGCAAGCGCCGTTGTGGCTACTTCGGAGCAGGAAATCGAAGAACTGGCGTCCGGAGGAGTCCCGCGAGCGAAGATCGTCATGCGGCGAAATGGAGTGGAGGCGCCCGAATCGTGGCCGGAGCCTGGAGCGTTTCGCAGCAGGCTTGACGTCCCAAAAGACACGAAAGTTGTGCTTTTCCTCGGACGCCTATCTGTGAAAAAGAGTCCGGAGTTGCTGCTGCGGGCGTTTGCGGAAGTAAGAAGGCAATTGGAAGGAACAAGGCTGGTTTTTGCGGGACCCGACGAGGGCGGGATGAAGCGGCAACTGGAGCAAGTGGCGGAGCAACTCGGCGCGAGCCAGCGCGTTCAATTCGCTGGGCCGCTGTTCGGCCAAGATAAGTGGGCGGCTTACCGGGATGCCGACGTTTTTGTCCTGCCGTCACAGAATGAAAATTTTGGAAACACTGCTGCGGAAGCGGTTGCCGCCGGCACGCCCGTCATTGTGACGGAACAATGCGGGATAGCGCCGCTGCTCGCGAACGAGGCTGGTTTAGTTGTGAAACACGAAGTGCAGGACCTGGCGAAGGTTCTCACGCGTTTTTTGACTGACGACAAACTCCGTGGACATCTCCGGGCAGGATGCGCTAAAGTCACCAAGGAACTGGGATGGGAAAGTCCTGTCCGCGAAATGGAGTCCTTGTACGCAGGGTTTGTCTCTCGCAAGGGAACATCGGGAGAATTCCAACAAGCAGGATAGGTTTCCGGTGCCCAAACCAAAACACTCTCTCTTTCGCGCTGTATGGTGGAGTTGCAACCTGCTTTTGGCGGTGGCGCTCTTCGCTGTAGCTTACACGGGAGTCCGGGAGTTCTCGGTCCGGCGTTACCTCGATGGATACTCGGACGCCATTATTCCCAATTTCCTGCCTGCCGAGCGCAAGGTGCAGGCAATTCTGGATTGGATGCGCGCGGAGCCATCGCGCGGAATCGCGGACAATCCTGCAACACTGGCGACTCGTGATCCCGAGACCACTCTCAATTACGCGCAGTTGTTGAAGGTTTGTGGCACCGCAACGAATGCCTTTCTGAATCTTGCGCGGGCCTCTGACCTCCAGGTGCGCAGGCTGCTTCTGTTATCGCCCAACAGCACGGCCAAACATGTCGTGGCTGAAGTGCTGATCAACGGGCGTTGGGTCGTGGTTGACCCTGCTTACCGCCTGATCATGAAGGATGCGCAAGGCCGGCTTCTAACACACCAAGAACTTCAGGACCCGGCGATTTTCAACCAAGCCATCAGCGCCGTGCCGAATTATCGTCGCGAGTACAGCTATGAACGTGTTGCGCACATGCGACTGTCGCGCCTGCATCTGCAAAGACTAATCGGGGCCATCTATCCAGGCTGGGAAGAAAAATTGGACTGGAGCCTGCTACTGGAGCGGGAGTCGTTCTTCTATCTTGTGCTTGCGGCTGTGGCCACAATCTTCTTTCTACTTGTGCGGCAGGCGCTTGGGTGGTACGCCGACAGCATGTTGCGAATTCCCCGCTTTCACTTTCGGGAAAACCTGATCCGGGCCGGCGCGGCGTTCTTCTCGACGCCGGAGATCAAAGAATAGCGTGTGCGGGATTTGCGGAGTCGCCTTCACTTCGCGCAATGCCGATGCAGAATCGCGAGTAAGGGCGATGTGCGCGGCGATGCACCATCGCGGCCCGGATGAAGAAGGGTTCCTCTTGAGCGAAGCCCGTGCCCCCGGGCTCGCTCTGGGCATGCGCCGGCTCAGCATTATCGATTTGGTCGGCGGTCACCAGCCCATCTGGAATGAAACCAAAGACGTCGCGGTGGTATTCAACGGTGAGTTGTACGGTTACCGTGATTTGCGCGAGCGCCTGGTCCTCTGCGGACACCGCTTTGCGACGCAATCCGACACGGAAATTCTCGTCCACGCCTGGGAAGAGTGGGGCGAAGACGCGCTCAACGAGCTGCGCGGAATGTTTGCGTTTGCGCTCCTCGATTTGCGCGAGCGTTACGCCACGGCGCCAATTCTTTTTCTGGCGCGCGATCCGCTGGGAATTAAGCCGCTCTATTACACGCAGACGCCGCAAGGGTTTGCGTTTGCTTCGGAAGTGCGAGGGCTCCTTGCAGCCGGCTTGGCGCCAAGAAGCTTATCGCGGGATGCGTTGACCTCTTACCTTTTATTCGGCAGCGTGAGCGAGCCGGTGACGCTTGTCGAAGGTGTGTTCAGCCTGCCTCCAGGCCACCGCATGTTGCTCCACGTTCCGGAGCGCCGCCGCGTGCCGCGCGCACGGCAATGGTGGGATCCTGCCCTGTCTCCCGCGGCGCGAGACACACGAAAACCCCGCGATCTTGCCTCTGCAGCCAAGAAGTTGCGGCCGATGCTCGAAGATGCGGTGAAGACGCATCTGATTGCCGACGTTCCTGTGGGATTGTTCCTTTCGAGCGGGCTGGATTCGGGAGCCATCGCCGCTCTGGCCGCAAAAGCGCAATCGGGAATTCAGAGTTTCACGCTTGCGTTTCCAGGGACAGCCTTTGATGAGGCAGCAGCAGCCCGCGTGATCGCGCAACATTGCCGGACGAAACACACCGAAGTTCCGCTGGGTGGCGCGGCAGTTGTTGAGCGAATGGACGAGGCCATTGCCGCGCTGGACCAGCCCACCATGGATGCCGTGAATACCTATTTTGTTTCCTGGGCAGCGCGGGAAGTCGCGCTGAAAGTGGCGCTTTCCGGCCTAGGCGGCGATGAACTTTTTGCCGGATATCAAACGTTTGCGGACACGCCGCGCGTGGCAAGACTGATTCGCACCGCTTGGTTTGTGCCTGCCGTTGCAAGGGAATTGACGAAACTGCTGGTTGCCGCGCTTGCTGGAAGCCGCGGTTCGCCCGATGCAGGGCGCAAGGCAATTGCCGCCTGGGTTTCTCCCGACTCTCTCCCGCATCCCTATTTCTTCACGCGCGCGCTTTTCCCCCCAGGGAAACTGGAACAGATTATCGAGCCACGATTCCGCCCCAGTACGATCGGACCGGATGGCGTAACGCTCGAGCCGACCTGGATCGGCTGGCTGCAAAGGGCCGCCGACGAAGCGCGCAAACAGGAACCAGTGGCGGGGATTTCCTGGCTGGAGATACGCAGTTACATGGCGAGCACGCTGCTGCGCGACACGGATTCCGTGAGTATGGCCCAGTCGCTCGAAGTGCGCGTGCCAATGCTGGACACGCCGCTGATGGAATTTGTGAACGCTTTGCCGGATGCGGCGCGCCGGCGGCCCGGCATACAGAAGGCATTGCTGGTGGAGGCGATTCGCGACTTGTTGCCGGCTGAAATCCTAGGGCAGAAAAAGCGCACATTTACACTACCGTGGGAAGAATGGTTGCGCGGTCCGCTGCGAAAAAGGGTGGAGGCCAGTTTCGGGAACCCTGCGCCTGCTTTGAAGCCTGTGTTGCGCCCCGGCGGAGTACAAGTTGTTTGGAAGGAATTTCTAGCTGGAAGAACCACCTGGGCCCGCCCGTGGTCTCTTTTTGTGCTGAACGAATGGTGCCGCCGCCATCTCGCCGCGTAAACCGGCGGGCTGAGGTACACTGACCCATCATCCGATGAACATTCTGGGGATTAACGCGTACCACGGAAACGCATCCGCCGCGGTTGTCTGCGAGGGGAAGCTGATTGCTGCTGTCGAAGAGGAGCGCTTCAATCGCGTCAAATACGCGGCGGGATTTCCCGCTCAGGCGATTCGCTACTGCCTGAAGGCGGCCGGTCTGACGCTGAACGAAATTGATCACGTCGCCGTGCCGCGAAATCCTTACGCGCGGCTGGCTACGAAAATATTCTATGCGCTGCGCATGCCTTCGTTTGCGCGCGAACGCGCCAAAGTCCTGCTGAAATTCCAGGGCATTCCTGAAGCCTTGGCGCAGGCGTACGACGCCGACCCGAAAAAAATCCGCGCAAAGTTTCACCGCATCGAGCATCACCAGGCGCATCTGGCCAGCAGCTTCTATTGTTCGCCCTTCGACAACGCCGCGCTGCTCTCTGCCGATGGCCTCGGAGATTTCGCCAGCACCATGTGGGGAACGGGCAATGGCCGCCACATGAAAATCGAAGGCGCCATCGCGTTTCCGCATTCCTTGGGACTTTTTTACAGCGCCGTCACCCAATATCTGGGCTTTTTGAAATTCGGCGACGAATACAAAGTCATGGGCCTGGCGGCCTACGGCCAGCCTGAACAATTGGAACTATTCGGTGACATCGTACGATTTGAAAACGGTTCCGATAGCCGTGGGTTCCGCTTGGGGCTGGATTACTTTTCACACCATCGCACGGGGCCGGAGATGTCCTGGGCGGAGGCGGGCAAAACGCCCACGCTCGGCAAGTTGTTTTCAGAAGGGATGGAAAGGCGGCTGGGTCCGGCGCGCTCGGCGGACCAAGCCCTGGAACAACGTCATCGCAACCTGGCGGCTTCGCTGCAGGTACGGCTGGAGGAAGTCTATCTCGGCATGCTGAAAAGACTTGCGGACCGGACAAGATTGAAAGCCGTTTGCCTGGCTGGCGGTGTGGCTTTCAATTGCGTGGCGAATGGAAAAATCTTTGATGCCACGCCATTCGAGCAGGTTTACGTTCATCCGGCTGCGGGAGATGGCGGACTTTCCGTCGGAGCCGCGTTCTTCGTGTGGCATCAGATTCTTGGCCGGCCCCGATCATTTGTGATGGACCATGCCTACTGGGGCCCGGAATACTCGCCTGAACGAATTCGCCGCGCCGTTGATTCGAATGGCCTGGCACAAAAGGGCTGCGTCATATCCGAACTTCGTGAACAAGAATTGATGCGCCGCGCTGCAGGCCTCATCGCCGATGGCAAAATCCTTGGCTGGTTTCAAGGGCGAGCAGAATGGGGCCCTCGCGCGCTTGGCAATCGCAGCATCGTGGCCGATCCGCGTCGTCCGGAAATGAAGGAAATTCTTAACCAGCGCATCAAGCATCGCGAAGTCTTTCGGCCGTTTGCACCGTCGATTCTCGCAGAAGCCACGGCGGAATATTTTGAAAAATCCCATCCCTCGGCGTTCATGACGCTGGCGTACTCTGTGCGCCCGGAAAAGCGCGAAAAAATTACCGCATCTACGCACGTGGACGGCACAGGGCGCCTTCAAACCGTCACGCGAGAGGCAAACCCTCGTTACCATGCGCTGATTTCCGCGTTTCGCGATCTCACGGGTGTACCCGTCGTCCTGAACACTTCCTTTAACGATAACGAGCCGATTGTCTGCCGCCCCGAGGAAGCCATTGACTGCTTTCAGCGCACAAAAATGGACGGGCTGGTCCTGGACGACCTGTTGATCACACGTCCGTGACCGACAAAGATTCTTTGTGCCTTGTGCTGAACCGCGTGTTTACCACGGCTTGATCCGAATACAATACGGATCCTGCGCCGCTGTGTGTTCGTTCAGGTGCGAGGAGCTGACATGAGACGCCGTCGTTTTCTGCAAAATCTTGCCGCCGGCACTGCGGGCATATCTTATCTGCCATCGGCTTGGCGGGATGATGCGGCTCCGTTTGAAGAAAGCTCGAAGATTGCGCCACTGATTGAGGATTCTGGTTCTTTAGCAGACGTGGATGGGCACACGCTCCTCTGCGAGGTTCAATACTCAGGCAAAAACTGGAAAGTCTATGAGGACCTGCGAACGCGGGACGGCGCCATCGTTTTTCTTTCGAATCAGGGCGCCAAGCGCGTCCTGCCAAAATCTGCGGAAGCGGTCTTTGCGGAAGCGGAGCCGCCATACCTTGGCCTGAATTTGGACGAAATCGGTTTGGCGGGAGCCGATCTTTTGGCCGACCGGCTCCTGCAAGGCGGAGATGATCCGGACCCCGCAGCCGTGAAGTCTGCCGCTCCGCCGCAGGCATCCAACACAAAAGAGCGTGGCGGAGGTTTTCGGCTGCCCTGGAACACTTTCGTGGGAACCAGGGAGTGTTTTGACACCATGCCGGTATTTGCGACCGGCAGGACGCGGACTTACCACCCGGAACAATACTTTTCCGAAATTACGCAAGAACTTGCAGCAAAACGATTTGAAGGCCTCGTCGGTGGGTGGATGCCGGCCGTTCGGAAAGTCCTGCCTCTCTCGGATTCCTCCTACTTGGAAATCGTTGTCTTCGG
>WNEX01000367.1_pt1 | contig 21267 bp, 10 predicted proteins | sample 5399841 | NCBI WGS metagenome assembly WNEX01 (sample SAMN13153337, study PRJNA577476) | soil metagenome | isolation source: 40 cm grassland meadow soil 2 days after 1st rain plot 5 | place: USA:California | collected 2015-09-18 | reverse complement strand
CTTGAATTCTTTGCCCGCGTTCCGCCCTTCCGCGCTCCTATCTATACGAATAATCATTGACATCCGAATTTCCCATGCATATACTCCCCGCCCAATAAGCTAGTTAACCGATTTAGCTGAGGGTGCGGGGCCATTTCGTTGTCATCCCGAGCGCAGGCGAGGGATCTGCTTTTCGTTCTTCTTGGGGTCGAGAATTCTTTTTCGGGTGGAGGAGCAACTCATGAGCCTTTCCAAGCTTTTTGTCCGCACCGCCATGTTCGCAGTGTGCGCCCTATTTCTGAGCGCCGCCGCACACGCCCAGTACCGCGCTGGAATTCAAGGCGTCGTGACCGATCCGCAGGGCGCAGCCATTTCGGGAGCGACTCTAACGCTAAAGAACCTGCAAACGAACCAAACGCTCACAACAGCGACGGACGAGAATGGAATCTACAATTTCAACGCACTTCCTCCAAACCAATACTCGCTAACCGTGGAGAAAGCGGGTTTTAGCAAGAAGGTCCTTGACCATGTAGCAGTTATTGCAGAACAGGCGAATGCGATAAACGTCCAGCTTGAGGTCGGCGCAGTCTCGCAGACCGTCACCGTCAGCGGCAACTCGACTCCGTTAATTGATACGGAGACCGCTTCCGTCAGCGGCACCATATCTACCAACCAGATTCAAAATATGCCTTCCTTCGGGCGCGATGTTTTCCAGTTGATCCAATTGACGCCGGGCGTCTTCGGCGACCGCGCTCAGGGAAATGGTGGAGGCTCCGCAAATCTTCCCGGAACACAGGGACCGGGCGGGACGGGCGGCAACGCGGGCATTTTCCAAACAGAAAACGGTCCGCAGGCTTTGGCCGCTGGCCAGCAGTATGAGAACAACAGCATCACGATCGACGGTATCAGCACTACCAGCGCCGTCTGGGGCGGAACTACCATCATTACACCGTCAGAAGACTCTGTGGACAGTGTAAAAGTCCTCTCCAATGGCTATGACGCTGAAAACGGCCGCTTCGCCGGCGCCCAGATTCAGGTTATTTCCAAAAGTGGCACCAACGAAATTCACGGCAGCGCCTTTTTCACGGCTCATCGTCCTGGACTGGACGCTTATCAGCGTTTTAACGGCCAGGGCAATCAAGTCCTGAGAGACAACAGCTTTTTCGATCAGTTCGGCGCCAGCGGCGGCGGCCCGATCTGGAAGAATAAAGTCTTCGCGTTCTTCGCCTGGGAAACCGTTCGGAGCCCCAAAGCTCAGACCAACATTTCCAACGGCTGGTACGAGACACCGGCGTTCGCTGCCTTGGCGCCTTCAGGAAGCATCGCCGCGAAGTATCTGAGCTTCCCGGGTTCAGGTGTTGTCAGCACTGGCACGAATAACGTCACCTGCGCCAATGCCGGCTTGGCGGAAGGGGTGAACTGCAGAACCATTCCCGGCCAGGGGCTGAATCTCGGCACTCCTTTGACATCAACTCTGGGTACTCAGGATACCGGGTGGACAAGTTCCTCGAACCCCGGCACGGGTGGGGACGGGAATGGCGGTGCCAATAACCTGAGCAACGTGGCCGACATCGCGAACTACGTAACTGCCAGCACGACCAATTTCTCAAAAAACCAGTACAATGGCCGCTTGGATGCGAACGTTACGCAAAAGGACCGCATTGCCTTTGCGATCTATTGGGTACCACAGTCGAGCACTTTCCTAAACGGCCCTGCGCGGGCCTACAACCTTTTCCATCACTCGCAAATCAACCAGGCTTTTTCCGCAATCTGGGACCGCACCATCTCAACGACTTTCCTGAACGAATTTCGGACCAATGCCGCCGGATGGCGCTGGAACGAAATCAACTCCAACCCACAGTCTCCCGTTGGTCTTCCATCCGACCACATTGACCAAATCGGCAGCATCACACTGAATTCTTTTGGACCTAACGTCGGCAGCATCCTGAATCAGTGGACTTACAGCTACAAGGATGTGGCTACCAAGATTCTTGGACGGCATACCATCAAGTTTGGCGGTGAACTCACCCGGCTATTTTACCTGCAAGACTGCGCCGGTTGCGGCGTGCCAAACTATGGCTTCTTCAATTTGTGGGACTTCCTCAACGATGCTCCGCACAACGAAGGCGGTGGCTTCAATCCGAATACCGGGTTCCCGACGACGATTCGCCAAGATGACCGCGAAAACCTTTGGGGCCTTTTTGCTCAAGACGACTTCAAACTTCGTAGGAATCTGACCCTTAATCTCGGCCTGCGCTGGTCTTACTTTGGCCCACTTTCCTCCAAAGAAGGCAACATGCTTTCTGCCATTCCGGGCTCCGGGGCAAATTACATGACTGGCCTCGTCGTTCGGAAAGGAAATTCCTGGAACGCTCAGAAGCATAACGTTGGGCCACAGATCGGTTTTGCATGGAGTCCGAGTAGATTTAAGGACAGGCTCGCTGTTCGCGGCGGTTACGGGCTGAACTACAACCAAGAAGAAATCGCTATTTCAGCCAACATCAGCAATAACCCGGGCTTGGTGGTGTTTCCATTCTTAGGCATGGCCACACCGACGTCTATGAATCCCGGCATTATCTACGCCACGTCAGCGAATGTGCACTCGCTATTCCAGTATCCGGCTAACCCGAACACGGTTTCGAGTTTTGGCCCGAACGGGCTGCCAACCACCGGCTCCGTTGGCGTTCAAATCTTCCCCACGGACCTGCCCACTATGCGCGTCCATCACTACTCGTTCGACACCCAATACGATCTGGGTCACGACTTCGTGGCCACGCTGGGCTATCAGGGAAGCTTGTCCCGTGACATCTTCTTCCATGAGAACCCCAATGCTCTCCCAGCGGCTTTGGGCCTTACTCTGAATCCGCAAATCGCTGGCGGGGACTACTGGGGCGTCTCGGGCCGAGGCAACTACAACGCTATGCTCGCCGAATTGAATCACCGTTTCTCGCGCCAGTTCATGGCCGATGCTCAATTCACTTGGGCCAAGAGCATGGACACCAGTTCCGGGCCGTACTTTGAACAGCCTTACCCGTTCAACTTGAGCCTAAATTACGGCCGCTCCGACTACAACGTCGGCAAGTCCTTCAAACTCTACGGCACGTGGCAGCCGGTTATCTTCCATGGCAGCAATAGTTGGATGGAAAAGATCGCGGGCGGTTGGACGCTTAGCGGCATCTTCACCCTTCACTCGGGTTTCCCGTGGTCTCCGGTGGTGAACATCGTTGGCGGAAGCCTCTATTGCGGGTCCTGCGGCTACACGACGGTGTTCCCTGCTGCTTACCTGGGTGGCGCCGGGACAAGCACAACCAACGACGCGTTCAAGACGGGCTCAAACTACTCCAAAGGCGGCACGGCTTATTTCTCCGCGCCAGTACCCTGCTCCGCCACTGTAACCACAAATTGCTACACTGCTTTTAGCGGCAACAACTTTGGGAGCGCCCTTCCTCCAGGCCCCGGGGTCCATCGCAACACGCTCAGCGGCCCGGGATACCGCGACGTGGACCTGACGCTTGCCAAAGCCTTTGGCCTGCCTAGGGCCCTGATACTTGGCGAAAATGCCAAAGTAGAGTTCCGGTTGGATGCATACAACATCTTCAACAATCTGAACTTCAAGGCCGATAGCATTTCAAACAACATCGCCAACGCGAACTTTGGACAGGCTACGCAGGCTCTGGGCGCTCGCGTCGTCACCCTGGGTGCTCGTTTCAACTTCTAACCCGCGCAGGTCAAAACAATTAATGGAGCCGGTTGGGCGCTAACTGTAGCGCCCCCCTCTTGGGTTGTGTCGATTCGGTATCTAACTAAGACGAGGCAAACCCCCGATTGCCCTTCTTCATGCTTCCTTGTAGCCTGCAAGGCGTAAATTCTACCCAGCCTCCTCAGTTTGTCAGCCACCATGGCGTCACCGCCAATGGGAGGAGCGCCTCTGCTGTTACCTTTCCTTCCATGATCCCCGTGAAGTCCTGGGCATCGGCCCAAGAACCAAAATAGAGTGGCTGGAAATTCATTGGCCTCAGCCCAGCGATCGCGTCGAGACCTTCACCGACCTTCCCATCGACCGCTACATCACCATCGTCGAAGGCTCCGGCATCCGCTAACTCTCCCCTCGAAAAACCACAAAACGCCTTGACGGCACGCCTTTTCTCTTATATACTTGTTAGGTACTGTATTGAAGCATAATAGAGGGCGCTAGCAGGATGCGAAATTCAGATGCGGTTGTAACCCCTTTAGAATGCGCAGTTACGAAACGGACCGCTCGTAAGTCCTTTAGAATGCGCAGTTACAAAAACAGGGGGGGTAGTCCTCACCCAGAGGCATCCGCGGGGTCGCCTCGGTTGGAAATCAAAATTCAGAATGCGCAGCGAGAATAACTTGTGCCGGGCAAGCGTGGCGTTGTGTCTCGTCACTCGCCACTATCTTTACTGGAAGCCAGCAAGCGGCATGGCCTTTTGCGCTTCGGGATTCTTCATAAATTGTTCCCAGACGAAGCCGGTGCGATGGTTTTCCGCCATCAGCATGGTGATTCCCAGATCGAGGCCGAGGACATCAGGGTCGGACCAGTTGGTCAACGGATTGAACGCGTCGCGGAAGCTGTACTTGGTCCACACCTTTTCGCGATAGGGACCGCGGATATGGCGCAACACGCGGATGCAATCTTCAAAAAGAAACGGAAGAGAGCCGCCGGTCGCACAGGGAACGATGCTGCCATCCACAGGGCCGAGGGCGCCGCCGTCCACCGAAGGGCCGCCCCATGCGGTGTACCCATTCACGTAATCCGAAGCGCTGATGCCCCAAAGATTTTCGCTGTAATCGGGAAAGCGATCGCGAAGAGACAGGCAGAAAAGTTTGTGCGCTTTGGTGGCTTTGACGGAATTGTCAAAATAATTCGCGTAAGCATCGCGTTTGTTGCGGAAGTCGAACCAGGCGTGCGAATACTGATGCGTGAAAATGGGATCGTTGCCTGAAATGTATTCAATTCCCTGGTACTTGATTTTCGGGCGCGTCCAGGCATCCCAGGAGTTGGCGTCCACAGGATGCGTCGGCGAGCCGATGGCCAGGAGATAAATCATCATCAATTCGCAAAAATGCTCCCAGCGCGCATCCAGAAAGCCTGATTCCGGATGCCAGCCCATGGAAAAAGTCTTGCCGCCATTGAGCATCCAGGGCCAGTCCACGCGCTGATAGATTTTTGTGGAGAGGTCCTTGATTTCCTGATCGGAGAAATATTGGCGCGCGGTGAGAACGCCGCACAGGAGAATCGAAGAATCGATGGACGAAAGTTCGCACTTTTCCCAGCGGGCGCCGGTTTCCATGTGGATAAAGTGGAAGAAGAAGCCGTGTTCGTTGTGCAGATCGTTGGCGATAAATCTCAGGGTGTTCCGAACGCGGTCGGCGATTTCCGCAGACTTTCGGTAGCCGCGGTGGTCGCCGATGCACAGGCTGGTCAAGCCGAATCCTGTGGCGGCGATGCTCGACATCATGCGCGAGTCGCTGCCGTTGGCGAGAGCGCGATCTTTCACCTGCCCGGTTTTAGGGCTGGCCTCGTTCCAGAAAAATTCAAAACTGACGCGCTGGATTTCATCAAGAAGCTGCTCGTCGGTTCCTTCAAATGGAGCGCCGTTGGGCTCCACGAAAGAAGGGGCGCGGCGCTTTTGGCAACTGGCAACAGTCGCCAGCGGAGAGGCCAGGAGGCCCATCCCGCAAAGGCGCATCACTTCCCTTCTATTCAAAAGAGTTTTGCTCGTCATGGACATACAGCTTACTTCGTGATTTCCAGCGTGGCTTGAACACCTTGGGTAGAGTCGGGAGCGATCCATACCGTGACTTTAGCAGGCTCGGCGGCAAGCTTTTGCTGATCATTCCAGTTTGCGAATGCGCTTGGACCCAGCAGAAAGGTGACCTTCTTTGTTTCCCCAGGAGCTAAGGTAATGCGCTGGAATTTACTCAGGGCGCGGACCGGCTGGGCAACGCTCGTTCCCTGAAAGCGGAGATAGCATTGCACGGTTTCGACGCCAGGGCGAGTGCCGGTATTCGTGATGTCCGCGCTGGCGCTGAGAGCGGTGCCTTGCTTGGGCTCGCGGGCCTGCAAGTCTTCATTCAAGCTGGCTGCGCTGATTTTTGTCTTATCAACGTGGAGATTTCCATAGGTGAAAGTCGTATAGGAAAGCCCAAAGCCAAACGGAAACTGCGGGCTATTCTGTTCGTCGATGTAGCGCGAAACATATTTTTCAGCGCCGTTGCGCGGCGGCCGCGTCAGATCAATCTTTCCCGCGGGGCGTCCGGTACTCAATGCGTTGTAGTAAAGCGGTTCCTGACCAACGCTGCGAGGCCAGCTTACGGTAAGCCTTCCGCTGGGATTCGCGTCGCCAAACAAAGTCCGCACGAGCGCGGGCCCTCCCTGAATACCAGGGAACCACGCGGCCATTACTGCGGGCACATGCTGGAACGCCCAAGGGAGAGTAAGAGGGCGGCCGCTGAAGATGAGGAGCACGGCGGGCTTTCCGGCGCCGAGAATTTTCTCGAGAAGCTCTTCCTGGCGGCCCGGCAAGCCCAGAAATGCGCGGGAGGCAGCTTCGCCAGTCATCTCCGGAGCGTTTTCGCCGAGGGCCAGTATCACGACATCGGCTTGCTCGGCGGCCTTCACGGCTTCCGCCAACTGATCGTCTGTGCCGGTGGTGATTTCCGAGCCTTTCGCGTACCGAACGTTTTGTGCGCCAATTCTTTCATTGAGAGCGGTGCGCAAGGTAATTACGTCCTGCGGACGCCCCTGCCCGGCCCAGGAACCAAGCATGATTCCCTTGTCATTGGCGAGCGGACCAATCAGCGCGATGGTCTTAGCGTTGCCAGACAAAGGGAGAAGCGGGCCAGCGCCGACGGTTGCATTTTTCAGCAGGACAAAGGACTCTTCGGCGGCGTTTCGAGCCAGCAGCACACTTTCCTTCTGGAGCATGGCGCCGGCTTCCTTGGATTCGTCCGTATAGGGATGCTCAAACAAACCGAGGGCGAACTTAACGCGCAAAATGCGGCGAACGGCTTCGTCCACCGCGGCTTCGGGCACTTCGCCGGAACGCACCAACTGACCCATGTGGTCGTGGTAAAGGCTGCTGACCATGTCCATATCAACGCCTGCCAGGAAGGCTTTTCGGGCGGCGGTTGCCACATCGTTGGCGATCCCGTGATTCATGAGCTCCGCGAGGGAGGTGTAATCGCTGTCCACAATTCCTTGAAATCCCCATTCCCTTCGCAGGATTTGCGTCAAGGTAAAGGGATTGGCGGAAGCGGGCACGCCATTCAAAGAATTGAAAGCGCTCATTATCGTGGCGACGCCTTCTTCGACGGCCGCGTGGAAGGGAGGCAAGTAGAATTGACGCAAGGTGTGTTCGGAAAGTTCGACAGGATTGTAATCGCGGCCGCCCTCTGCTGCGCCATAACCGACGAAATGTTTTGCGCAAGCGGCGATACTGTCGGGGACATCCAAGCGCGTTCCTTGATAGCCGCGCACGTAAGCGCGGGCGATCACCGAGCCGAGATAGGGATCCTCGCCGGACCCTTCCGTCATGCGGCCCCAGCGTGCGTCCCTCGCGATGTCCACCATCGGAGAGAAGGTCCAGCGGATGCCGCTGGCGGAAGCTTCCTGCGCGGCGACGCGAGCTGTCTGCTGAATTAAATCGGGATTCCAACTCGCAGACAAGCCTAAGGGAACTGGAAATTCGGTTCTAAAACCGTGAATGACATCCAAACCAAAAAGCAGAGGGATGTGCAATCGGGACTGCTCGACGGCAATGTGCTGAAAAGCATTGACCTGGCGGGCAGTGGTGATATTGAAGAGCGCGCCGACTTCGCCCTTGCGAATCATGTCGTCGTAGTCCGTGCGCCCGGTGCCTGGACCGGTGGGCTGGCCCGCGGAATATTGGACAAGTTGGCCGACTTTTTCTTCGAGCGTCATTTTGTGGAGAAGCTCGTCGATCTTTTTCTCGACGTTGGGCTCGGAGAGAGCCGGGGCGGCCGAATCGGGGTGCGGAGCCTTCTCCGATGAGGGAGCAGGCGAGGGCGTGAGCGGGCAAAGCAGGAGAACGAGCGCTGCTACGGCTGGGCGGTGCAGCAGAGATGTCACGTTTCAAACGCTCCTTGGAGTGAGAAGAAGGATTTCTTCGGTCCCTTAAACCGGTTAGGCCGCGCCTGCGCCAAGGCCCGGTATCCTACCTTGGAGGCCTTCAAAAAATCGATGAATTACACCCCATGTTACGAAGCGGGACGCTCCCAATGCGCACCGGGCCTTCCCGTTCGCGACAAAGCAATAGCATACTAAACCGATTTAGTAGCTGTTACAAGTGATGAAGCGCGGACGAGCAATCTGGCGCAACGGGTTCGCGATATCGCTTGTAGATACTCCAATAAATGTGGGAGACTATCGCCCACGATATCGTTATGCCCCGCCCCAAATCAGGGACATCTTTGCGCGCTCGAAAAGCCTCGGGCCTAAGTGTGAGCCTCAAGTCTCTTGCAGAGCACGTTGGACTTTCCCAAGCTGCAGTGTCGCTGGTCATTAACCGTTCCCCAGGGGCGAAATCCATTCCGCACCGCACACAGGAGCTGATCCGTAAAGCAGCGCGGGAGTTGAACTACCGGCCCAATCACATCGCGCGGTCCCTCCGGCAACAAAGAAGCTACACGATCGGAGTGGTCGTGCCGGAAATCAGCGAAGGGTATGCGGCGCTGGTTATGTCCGGGATTGAAGACCATCTGCTGCAAGAAGGATATTTTTATTTTGTGGTGAGCCACCGCCATCGCGACGAACTCATCCAAGAGTACCCGCTGATGTTGCAACAGCGAGCGGTGGAAGGATTGATTGCCGTGGACACAGCAATCACGAGCGCATCGCAAGTGCCGCTGGTCGCGGTGTCCGGTCACCGTGAACTGCCGGGAGTCACCAACATTGTGCTGGATCATGCGCTCGCGGCTACCTTGGCTATGGAGCATTTGACAAAGCTCGGACACCGGCAGATCGCATTTATCAAAGGACAGGCGTTCAGCTCGGATACAGCCATACGATGGGAATCTGTGCGCAATGCGGCGCAGGCACTGGGCGTCACGATTAACGAGCGCTTGGTCGGCCAGTTGGAAGGAGAATCTTCCTCGCCCGAGCTTGGATATGTCGTGACCAAAAAGCTGCTTGCTTCGGGTGAGCCTTTCACGGCTCTTTTTGCGTTCAATGATATTTCCGCTATCGGCGCGATTCAGGCATTACGCGAAGGGGGCCGGAGCATCCCCCAGGATGTTTCGGTGGTCGGTTTTGATGATATTCAGAGCGCCGCATTTCAAAACCCCGCGTTGACGACGGTGAGGCAGCCCTTGCGTGAAATGGGAATGCTGGCGGCTGAAACGCTCTTGCTGCGAATTGCCGCGCCGCCCGGGGCGGAGTACCCGAAGGAAATTGTGGTGCAGCCCGAGCTGATTTGCCGGGCGAGCACGGCAACTGCGCCAAGCGCCTAGACTTACAATAGATTACATGCCTAGGCAGCCGCGAAACGTGGCTAACTTCTCAGAGACATCGCGGGATGGCTTCGCATAATCCTTGAGAGTTCCCTGATCCATTTACCGAAATTGAAGGAAAGGCTGCGATTACGCCACCAGGCAATCCACTGGAGAGCCTGGTAGAGCTCGATTTCGCGAAGCTCCGTGCAAAACTCGTCCCAGTTTCCGTGAGAGCCGGTTTTCGTTTTGCATTCCTGAAAATACGCCCGATACAAAGTCTGCTTTTGGCCGTCGGTCCAGTTACCGGAAGCGAGGCTGACTAAATCAAATGTTCCCGGACCGAACGCAGCCGTTTCCAAGTCGATTACCGCAATGGGCCGCTCCTTATTTCGCGGACGGAGCATAATGTTCCGTCCAAAATATTGCCCGTGGATTAAGTCTCTGGGCAGAGCGCTCAGCCAATCGATTTGACCTGTGAAATGATCGAGGGCTTGAGCAACCACCCGGGAATCGGCGGACTGCAATGTGGGAAGCGTCTGCTCGATCTGGTTTGCGACCTCCTGGTAGTGGGCGCGGTCGTATTTCGGCAGGAAAGCTGTTTGGGAAGCCGGGAGGGCCTGAATGGCGAAGTGAAAACGGGCCGCCCAGCGTGCTGCGAGAGCCCATTTGGCAAAGTTCCGGCATTCGCGCAACCTGGAATTGCCCGTGTCCTCCAGAAAAAGCCAAAAAATTCCGCGTTCCGGCTCCCAGCGCACGGCGTACAGTTCGGGAGTGCCAAGCTGGATGCGGCTGAGTATCCCCTGGTAGACATGGAGTTCCCGATAGCTCTGGGCGAGGTCGAACTCGCGCACCTTTCGCGCCGCTTCCGTTTGATGAGCAGGGTTCAAGTCCTTGAGGAAAATGGGAAGAACTTCGCCGCTGTTCAGCGATGCGCGCAAACGTTCAGATTGAAAACTTTCTGTTGCTATGCAGGCCTGACGGCGAAGTTTTTGGATACGCACTTTTCGCCCTCGAGAGCGGGAGAGGGCCACCTCGAGCGTTTTGATCATTAGATTTGCCACGGAATTTGCGCCCGGGATCCCTTTGCGCGGAGCTTCGTCTGGTACTTGAAGACTAGCAACGGTTCCGTGGCCGTTTGTCTTCCGTTCCCACGGTGCGGCGGCGATGGCCGCAGCCATTTCCTCTTGATATATGGACAAATGCTCCGTAGAGAGCTCCCACCGGGGATCCATTTTGTGGCTTTCCCAGGCGAACGCGGCAAGCCTCAGATAAATTCGTCCCAAGAGTGCGGTTAGCTGGAGGGCATCGGGATCCAAGTGCGGCCCGAATTCCTCGGCAGCCGAGCGGTAAGCGGAAAGATTCACATGAGCGATGTCGATAGCGGGATTCCCCCAGCCGCTCAACTCCCAGTCGTAGGAAAAAAAAGCTGGCCCATCAGGGCCCGCGCGAATCACGGCGTTTTTGGGCTTGAAATCTGCGTGAATAAAAGTCGAGGGGAGCAGAGCGTCCCATTTTTCCAACTGACTCCAATGTGACTCGAGAAGATTACACTGCGCTATGACGGCTGCGAAAACGGCCGATTGGCTCGGGGGCAGGTCAAGCACTTTCAAATCCGTGCGCAGCCTTTGCCTTGCCGTCCGCAGGTGGGCCAGATAGTGAACTGGTCCACGATGAGGAAGCTGCGAAGCCGCGACAACGCGCGAGCCTAGAGAATGCAGGAGCCCCAGCCATTTCCCAGCAAGAACGGAGTGGTCCTCGCGAAAGCGCGAGTACGGCTCGCCCTCGACGTATTCCAAAAAAAGCCAATCAGTCTCGGCGTTCTCTGGAACGGATCCGTAATAGCACGGATGGCTGATGGGAATCCCCGGAAGAATTTGCTCGTAGACAATTCGTTCGTGGGCGGCGCCTTGGCGATAGCAAAGCTTGGCGACAACGGCAGAGCCATCCGGCGCGGCGCCATCCATCTTGTAAATAGCCGACTTACACCGTTGTTTAAGAATGGAAATCGCGATTGGCCAGTCCGAACCAGTGCGAAGACGCCTCCAAGCAATCGCTGCAGGATGCGTCAGGAAATCAGGATGCGGTTGTCTAGATGTGATCGGGTGAACGATGGACATCGCTTTCTCCTAAGAAGCGCGCCGGCAGAGCCAGAAGTTCTTCGTCCAGAAGGGCAACGGGCACGGTAGCCACAAGCTCCCCGTTGTCAATTTGCAGAAGGACGCTGCATCGGATCAAAGTGCTCGCCCGGTGGGCGATGACAAACGTAGTGCGCCCTTGGATGAGACGTTCGAGGGCCTCGATAATTGCAGATTCGGTCTTGATGTCGACTGAACTGGTGGGCTCGTCGAGAATCAAGATGGGAGAATTCTTCAAGAAAGCTCGAGCGAGGGAGATGCGCTGGCGCTCTCCACCCGAAAGCCGAAGACCACGCTCGCCGACGACGGTTTGATAACCTTCAGGAAGCCTGGAGATGAAACCGTGAGCATTTGCGGCCACTGCGGCGGCTTCAATCTCTTCCTGGCTAGCGTCGGGGCGCGCGTAGGCGATGTTTTCTTCGATGGACGTCGAAAAGAGCACCGGCTCCTGAGGGACCAGTGCGAACTGATTGCGCAGGTCCGCCAGTTTGTAGTCGCGCAGGTCCATGCCATCGAGAAGAATTCGCCCGACGACGGGATCATAGAAGCGCAGCATCAAGCTGATCAGCGTGGTTTTGCCGGCGCCGGTGGGTCCGACAATACCGATGCATGTTCCGGGCTCAACTTCAAAGGAAACGCGAACCAGGGCGGGTCTGTGGCCGGGATAGGTAAATGAGACGTCCTCGAAAGCAATTTTCCCAGCGGCACAACGGAGAGGTTGCGCATTGGGCTTTTCTTCCACTTCCGAGATTTCATCGAGCAGCGCAAAGGAGCGCTCGACGCTGGCTAATTGCGACTGCAAGGCCGCGGATTTGCGGCCCATGGTTTTCAGCGGTTCGTAAAGTTGCGCAACGTAACCCATCATCAGAAGGAGTTCACCGAGGGTGATGACGCCGCTTTGCACTTGACGGATGCCGACAAACAGAACGGTCGCCGTGCCCGCGGCCATGGTAAAACCGACAATCGAATTGAACTTGCCTTCGGCGAGGGCGAGCCGGAGGCGGGCGCGCATGCCTTCCGCGCTTTTGCGGACGAAACGATGGCGCTCGTCTTCTTCCCTTCCGAAGGCTTTTACGACGCGCAAGGCGCCGAGGACTTCCTGGACAATTCCCATTGCGGACTTTTCGAGCTTTTTGACTTCGCGGGAACCACGGCGAAGGCCGCGGCGATAATACTTCGAGGTTGCATAGAGAATGGGAGAGATCACTAAAGCAATTAATGCCAATCGCCAGTCGATTCTCGCTGTGACGTACAACATGCCGAGCAAAGTGAATGCGGAATTGAAAAATGGAATCAAGTGATCGACGACGAGAGTTTGAACCGAGGCGGCGTCGTATTGCAGGTTGTAAAGGGATTCCGCTGTTCCCTTGACCTCGTGGTAGCCGAGAGAGAGCTTCTGCATTTGGCGAAATAATTCGGAGCGAAAATCGAGGAGCAATTTTTCTGCGGTGTAGGTTCGAAGCAAAGAGACGGCCAGAGCTTGAATCTGCGTGAAAACGGTCACGAGAACAAGCAATGCGACAGCCAGAAGCAGGGCCGAAGAAGGGGAGAGCTTGAACGACGCTGGAACAAAGGGCCGGATGATGTGCGGCAAAGGTTTAGAGGCCAGTCCACTATCCACCGCGATTTTCAACGGCAGCGGCACCAACAGCGCGAGAGGGCTTGCCAGTAAGCTAAGAGCGAAGAGAACACCAAGATGCGACCAGTACGGGCGCGCCCAGCGAAACAACCGGTTACAGAGAATGAAGTCGCGGTTCGTGCGGAGACGATTCATCGTACTGAGCCAATTCATGAGAGATCGAAGTCCTGGATGATCAATGCGCAATAAGTTGCGCCGAGGGCGACAGCTCCACTGCGGAGCGCAAGCGCGGCGACGGCCATGCCCATAGTCCCGAGGATCGCAGCAGGATAGAAGGCGTGGTTGAGGGCGGCTGCGATGCAAGGAACCAGAAAGAGCAAGACAGCGATTACCCCAGAGAGAGAAAACCAAGGCCAAACCTTGAGTCGCAGCATGTGCTTGCCCGGACTGTAGCTTTCCGAAACCGCGCGCATTCGGACTCCACCGAACAGTCCCCCGCGAACTTCCAGGTCCCAATCTTCATAGTCGCCGCCACGGCGAACGACGGCGCCTCGAGAACGCAGCACGGATTCCAACCCCGCGAGAACCTCCGTTGCGTCCAGCCATTCTTCACTCCAGAGCTGAAACATTCTTGGCCGTGGAAAGTGAGGTGAGTCAAATCGACGGCTTCTCCAAGCCGTTACCGAGCAGATAAGCCGCCCCCACAGTCGCGCCAAAGGTTGCATCAGATGAAGACCTGCAGTGAGGCCGCGCAGATGAAAACGTCTAAAGCGACCCTTCGACGAGGGTGCGCGTAGATGCAGTACGGCGTTTAAAGTTGGAATCAGCGAAACAGCGATGGCGGCCACGCACAAAGGCGCGGCTGCAAGCAGTGGCTTCCACATGATGCTGAAGATGGAAAGGACGGCTAAAACGAGGCTCAGAAACTGCCACTCGGGCATGAGCGACAGCGAATTCAAGAGACTCGGAGAGGGTTGATAAAGCCGCGCGAAGCCTGCTGTCCCCCAAGTACCCTGGTAAATCCGTCCCCGCGACAAGGACAGATTATAAAACAATCCATCGGTATAGATGCGCCCGCGCCAATTTGCCTGGCCGCTGGAGTTGTATTTTTCCGGCCACTTTTTTTCGAGCATCGCCTCGGCTCTTCCGTAACTGACTTGTTGCTTCCAATACGCGCGCACGGTGCGGCGGTAATGGTGCCAAACCATAGCGGCAGGACTAAATCCGAGTATGCCTCCGCGCTCTCGCACCCTCCAGCAAACGTCTACATCGTCGCCCGCCTGGCGGAATTGCGTGTCAAAACCTCCGATGGCTTCCAGCCAACTGCGGCGGAAGGACATGTTGCAGCCCGGGATATGTTCCGCTTCAGAATCGGAAAGGAGCACGTGTGCAGGTCCGCCTGGAGATCCCGCAACGCAGTTCGCGGTGTTTCCATCGTTCAAGAAGGGAATGTTCGGCCCACCCACACCTGCATAGCCTCCTTTGAGGAACGTGGAAGCGAGGTAGGTCAGCCAATCAGGGTCGGGACAGGCGTCGTCGTCAATGTAAGAAATGATTTCGCCGCTAGCGGATTGCCAGCCTAAATTGCGTGCGGCGCTCAAACCGCGATTCTCGGTTCGGATAAGTTTAATGTCGTACTGAAGCGCGACGTCCCCCGCGCCGTCAGTCGAGCCGTCATCAACCACTATCGTCTCGTAATTTGGATAACGGAGCCTCTTGATGCCTTCCATGCAGTCTCGAATGGTGCGGCTGCCATTGAAAGTGCACACGACAACGGAAATCTTTGGGCAGGCTATTTCAGGATCAAACGGTGCATCGCGAAAGGCGTTGCGTACGACGAAGAGTGCTGGCTTTGGCGCCCTTTCGCGTGTTGTCAGGCCAAAATCCCAGTCGGTAACTTCTTCGCCTCCCCTGTGCCATTCATCGGTCCACGAGTAGGCAAATGCACCAGCGCAGCCCGACGCAAACGCGGTCCGGATCTGCCAATCCAAGCACGCCGCTTGCGCTTCTTCGCCGTTTCGCTGGCTGTCCAAGCCAACTTCGGTGATCAACAGCGGGCGATTCCCTGCCAGATTCTGCAGACGCGCCAGATATGCCTCGTAATTGTTCTGCGATTCCAGGAAAACGTTGAAACAAACAAGATCGAGGAAAGGCAGGTCCAGGTATTCCGTCGAAGGAAAGTTCGCGTAAGAAACGAGCGCACCGGGGGCCATTTCCTTCACATCATTGTGCAGGTGCTTCAAGAAACGTTCGATGGCGCGGGCTCCATGCCAGCGCACGACGGTTGCAGGAATTTCGTTCGCTAAAGTGTAGGCCAAGACTGCGGGATGCCCAGCGCATTGGCGCGCACCTTTTCTGACGGACTCTCTAATTTCACGAACCAGGCGCCGATCTTCGAGAAAAGCGTAATGCCGTTCCGCTTGCAATCCGACCAGGACTCGCAGGCCATGGCGATGCGCCTTATCGAGAAGCCAGCGCGGCGGCGCCGTATATGTCCGCACAGCGTTGATGCCGTTCGTGGACATCGCTGCAAAGTCCTGCTCGACAATCTTAGGTGAAGGAAATGCGTCGCCGTACGAATTCGGCCGGAAGGTTCCGTAGGTCACACCGCGAACGTAAAACTTTTCTTCGCCGGCCCAAAGAAATTTGCCCCCGACAGAAACGACATTAAGGTCCGAGGCCGTTCCATGAGCGGACACGAGCACAGGCGAACACGCAGGCACTTGTGGTGAAGCAATCAGCGGTGTGGCTCTCAGCGCCATTTCACGCTCGGGCGGGACCGCCGATCCACACCATCGCCGCTGTTTATTTGGTAACGAACCTGCCCGGTCTCTCTGACGCGTTCCATGAGATTCTCTTCAGCGCACGCGCCGTAACAAAGCAATTTCTTCCTGGCCATCCCCCATCACCTGTGTCGGAACTTGAGCATTTTCGAACCAGCAGTCTAGAAGGTGTTCTGCTTCAAAGGGCCGAGGCTTGCCGAGCAATTAGATTTTTTTGAGCAAGCTCCTTTCCTCTCCAAATCTTCTTCAGTCAATAATTTCTCAAATAGCCCGCCATGCCTTACCGTGAACACCTAAGGCGGTTGCTCTAGACCGCTTCCCCTTACGACTACAGGTTGGTATCTCGCTCGTTTTGCTGGTTGGGCTAGTTCAAGTTTTCTTGGGCCCTTAACTTGAACGAAATCAAGGCGAGCAAATAAACCTCATCACGGTTCGCCGCAATCCTTCGGTGGCGGCGATGCATTCTCCTGCCCTGCTCAGTGGGCTCTTTGGGATAGGGCTCTCCGCAGCTATTTTTCGTGCCACCGACCCACGTTAAGGAACATCCTGCGAACGTGTCAATCCTCCGGGCGAAGTAAGGCGATTGATGGCATGTCAATGCAGTGTTAACCCAAAGTGAGGCCTTGTAAGGGAAAACCACAGAACGATTCGGGGAAATACCGTAAGCCAATCCTTGAAACGGAATGGGGAGAAAGTGGCAATGGAAGGTTTGATGGGTCATTTGATTCAGGCTTGCAGAATTCTTGCGATGACTCCGGCTCTGCTATCAGCCGCCATTTTCATCATGATGGAGCGCAAGAAAGCCTTTACGGTGTTCGGGCTAATGCCCATCCCCTCCGCAATCTGTTGAGTGTTAAACCCGCGCACCAGGTGCTCCACGGTCTCAACTTCTCTTTGCGTCAGACGGAAACGCTTGGGCAAATTGGAGAGGTCGATGCTTGGCTTTTTGTTTCTCTCTAACAGTAGAGCGACGGCCGGTTTGAAACCATTGGCAAGCGGCGATCTTACTGAGAAAAGCCGGAGCTGATAGCGTCTCCTGCCTGAAGTAAGGGAGCCATTCCCTTTGAGCTGCCTGGATCCATTGGCCCCTTCAAAAAGCGCTTTTACGCGGCTTTCCAGGAGGCCATCAGGGCCATGGTTCTTAGTGAGGTGTGTGGGGTATGTCAGAGCAGACAAGGCCTCTTGGTTTGCGTAAAGCGGGCGAAGCGCCGTATCCAAAAGAAGGAACCCAGCTGAGCTGGCTTGTGCGCCATCGGATGGAGGGCTTTTTTCCTCCCTGGATCCTTCCGCGTCATTCAGCGGACGCGTCCCGGAAGACAGATACCGAGACATGGCCCTTACATTTTTTCTTCCGAATTTACTCTTGCTCTGGGCGGCGTTGCCCCGCATCTGCATGTTGAACCCCAGATTCAAACTCGACGATGTTCTTGGATTGAGTGCAACGATCTACCAAGCTCGTACGATATCCTGTTCCCGAGGGGCGGAACTGAACCGGCCAACCACTCGATAGGCCGGAGTGCTGTCGTGAGGATCATACGGCAAGGCAGAATCACGCCGTACGGCTGGGGCTACAATTTGAGATGAAAAATGCGCAAGAAAAGCTGCTTAAAGGGTCTTTTTGGTGTCTTACCTATCGATGTCTACCTAATTCTACCCAATGCCGTTAAATGGGCAGTCGCAGCCTGGCCTCACACCCTCGAGCATCAGACCGGTTCCGCAAAGTAAGCTCCCCACCATGGGCTTCGGCGATCTGCCGGCTAAGAACCAGACCAATACCGGAGCCACCCTGCTTCGTGGTGAAGAAGGGCACAAACAAATTGGCAGTATTGGGAAGTCCAGGACCATCGTCGACAACCCACAGCTCGACCTGCCCACGTTTACGCGTCCAGCCAACTTGAACCTCTCCTTTGGTTTCCAGCGCCGCGTCGGCAGCGTTGCGAATTAAATTGATCAAGAGCTGCTCCAATTGATCCGGGTCGGCGGAGATGACGGCGTCTGGGCCTTTTCCCATGCTTACCTTCACGCGAGTTTCCAGCTTTACCGTCCTGCCCACCCATTCCGAAACCCTCACAGGAAGCAGTTTGGGTTGCGGCAATCGAGCAAGCTGAGCGTAGGCCGTCATGAAGCGCCCAAGCGCCTCCGTACGAGAACGAATGATGCTCAATCCCTGCTTTAGGTCATCCAGTATTGTGGCCAGCGAATCACCGCGAACCGCAGGGGATTTCGCGGCGGCGACCAGGCTGCTTTCGAGACTCTGCGCCACCGATTGAATAGGAGCGAGCGAGTTATTCAATTCGTGGCCCAGAACGCGGATGATCTTTTGCCACGCTTTGCGTTCCTCGTCGCGCAGTGTCCGGCTCAGGTCGCTCAGGACGATCAGGTGGTGCGGCAGGCCTCCCTGCCGGAACGAGCCGCGGCGCAGCCCCCAGCGTCCCGAGCCTCCGGAGAAAGCCAGTTCCATCATGCGGCTGGGCTCACCTTCCAGGCACGCGCCGAGTCCTAGTTCTTCCGCTGTGAATCCGAGGAGACGTTCCACAGGGTAGCCCAGGAGGTGCGCACCTGCGCGATTGACGAGCCGCAGCTTTTTATCCTGATCAAACGTAAAAATCGCGAGATCGATTTCTTCCAGGACGGTTCGAAGGAGGGCTGACGCTTCCAGCGCGTCGAGGCGCTGCAACCGCAGCGTTTCGCTGAGGGCGTTTACCTCCACCATCACTTCGCCCATGGCGTCGTCCGCTCGCGCTCCGCGGCCGCGCATCGAAAAATCTTCCTCGCGCAAGGCAGCCAAAAGGTTTGAGAGAGTCTGCAGGGAAAAGATCACGCGCTGTTGCAGGGAGAAACCCAAGCCTAGCCAGAAGACAACGATGAAGAACGTTAAGGTCCAGGCGCCGCCCGAAGAGAAGTTTCCGGTCCACACTAAAATCAATGCCACGAGCGAGCCTGGAAGGCCAACGGCCAGCGCTAGGAGCTGGATGCGGCGCTCATAAGTCATCGGCCTCATTCCAGTTGATGCTTTTGCAGCCGGCGGTACATGGCGCTCCGGCTCAATCCCAAGGCTTTGGCGGCCTGGCTGACGTTCCCCTCGTGGCGGGAAAGTGTGCGCTGAATCAGATACTTCTCCACTTCGTCGAGGCTCATCTCCTCGAGCTTGGCGGCAGCGCCGGCGGTTTGCGCGCGCAAGCCGAGGTCCGCCGCGCGAACGGACGGCCCTGGGGACAGCAGCACGCCTCTTTCCACCGCGTGATCGAGTTCGCGCACATTTCCGGGCCAGGGGTGCTCATGGAGGGCTTTGAGCGCCGCGGAATCGAAGCTGGTAATGTTCTTCCGGTAGCGTTGCGCGTAGCCGTGAAGGAAATGATGCGCAAGCAGATCAATATCATCACGGCGGTCGCGCAGCGGGGGCAAATGAATCTCGATGGTGTTCAGGCGGAAGAGAAGGTCCTGCCTGAACCTGCCAGCGGCAGCCTCTGAGTTGACGTCCGCGTTCGTTGCTGCTAGAACCCTCACATTCACGCGGCGTGTGGTGGAAGAACCGACACGTTCGAGGTCCCCAGTTTCCAGAACGCGCAAGAGTTTGGCCTGCAGGTTCAAGGGAACGTTGGCAATCTCGTCCAAAAACAGCGTGCTGCCGTCGGCAAGCTCGAAGCGCCCCACGCGGTCGGAACGCGCATCGGTAAAAGCGCCCTTCACGTGTCCGAACAGTTCGCTTTCAAAGACGCCCTCCGAAAGGCCCCCTGCGTTCACGGTCACCATGGGTTTTGTCGCACGCGAGGACAAAGCATGCAGCGTCCGTGCCACCACTTCTTTACCCGTGCCATGTTCTCCAGTGATCAGAACGTTGGCGTCGGAGGGACCAATCTGTCCGATGAGTTCAAGCACGGGAGCCATCGCCGGAGAATTGGCCAAAAAAGTTGGCCGCGATTCCGCGCGCAAGATGCGGTTCTCTGCTTCCAGGCGCGACGCCTGTCGCAATGCCTGCCGTAACTCAATTTGTGTTCGAATGATGGCGAGCAGGCGCTGATTTTCCCAGGGCTTGGGGATGAAATCCCGCGCTCCGCGGCGCATCGCTTCGACCGCTAATTCGATGCTGCTCCAGGCGGTCATGACCACCACGGGCACGGTGCTGTCGATGACCTGGATGCGCGTGAGCAGATCGAGCCCTTCCTGACCAGAGGTTGTGTCTCGCGCGTAATTCAGGTCCATTAAAACAGCGTCGAATTCGCGCGCTTCGATGGCGTTTATGGCTTCGGCGGGAGAGGCCACTCCTTGCGTCTCGTAGCCCTCGCCCTTAAGCAACAAACGAAGCGAATCGCGGATGTCCTGCTGGTCGTCTGCCAAAAGCACTCGATAAGATGGCGCGCTGGAAGTCTTCATTCGATTGTATTTATAGAGTTTATCTTAAAGCCCCGCTTCGGGCACAGCGAACGGTCCCTGAGAAATCGGTGAAGTCAGGCGTTACTCATAGCGTAATGCGACCAGCGGATCCACACGCGTCGCCCGCCAAGCCGGAACCCACGACGCCAAAAGCGCCACAAATGTCAATGCAAGCGACGTGCCTGCAAACGTCAGCGGGTCGGTCGCGCTGACTCCATAGAGCAAGCTCGAAAGAACGCGCGTGAGCGCAAAGGCTGCAATGAGACCGCCGGCTACCCCCAGGAGTGCGAGCCGCAAACTCTCCCCAAGCACCATTCGCAGGATGTCTTGGCGCGACGCACCGATGGCCATACGCACGCCAATCTCCTGCGTGCGTTGCGTCACGTTGTAGCGGATCAACCCAAATAAACCTACCGCCGCCAGCAGCAGCGCCATCGTCGCGAATACGCTGAGCAGCGTTACCGCGGAGCGACGCGGCCCCATGGAAAGAGTGATGCGCTGATCCATCGTCCGCAGGTCGGAAACAGGCTGACTGGGATCCACATCGTGCACTGCGGCGCGAATCGCACCCGCTAGCGCCGCCGGATCACCGTTCGCGCGCGCAACCAAAAAGACTGCGGGAGAATTTTCCTGGTACAACGGAAAGTAATAAACGCCTTTACCGGAACCTTCCGTGCCAATATTGGACGTTTCCTCGCCAACCACCTGATAATGGCGCACATGCGCAACAATGCCGACAATGGTCTTCCACGCTTGATTGTTTCCATTGCGAATGCGCTGCCCCAGAGCATCCTGGTTGGCCCAATACTCTTGGGCAAGATTTTCGTCGATGATGGCCACCGGCTGGCCTCCAAGCCGGTCTTGATCTGTGAAGAAGCGGCCACGAATCAGCCGAATGCCCATCGTTTCGAAATACCGCGAGCTGACTCCACGAATATCG
>WNEX01001388.1_pt1 | contig 21273 bp, 20 predicted proteins | sample 5399841 | NCBI WGS metagenome assembly WNEX01 (sample SAMN13153337, study PRJNA577476) | soil metagenome | isolation source: 40 cm grassland meadow soil 2 days after 1st rain plot 5 | place: USA:California | collected 2015-09-18 | reverse complement strand
ACGCAGCGCTTCTGGGTCGAGACCGAGAAGCGCTGGGTGACCCTGCGGCTGACCACCAACGGGATGCGCACCCTCGAGAAGCGCGGCATCGACAAGGTGGTCGCGGAGCTGCGGGCCCAGGGCGTGAAGCTCTGAAGACGCGCACCGCACAGGAGCCCCCATGCGCGAGAAGATCAAGCTGCTGTCCTCGGCCGGAACCGGCCACTTCTACGTGACCACCAAGAACAAGCGGCTGCACCCGGATAAGCTCGAAGTCCGCAAGTTCGATCCGAAAGCGCGCAAGCACGTCGCCTACAAGGAATCGAAGATAAAGTAAGCGCATAGCCGCGCGCGCTTGCCCGAGCTGCCCGAAGTCGAGACCACGCGCCGGGGCCTCGAGCCCTACGCGCTCAAGCAGCGGATCGTCGCGCTCGAGGTCCACGAGCCGCGGCTGCGCTGGAGGGTAGCGCGCGATCTGCCGCGCAAGGTCGCCGGGCAACGGATCCTCGGCGTCGGACGGCGCGCCAAGTACCTGCTTCTGCGCCTGAAAACCGGCACCCTCCTCCTGCACCTCGGGATGTCCGGCAACCTGAGAGTCGTGCCCGCGCGGACGCCGCGCCTCGCGCACGACCATTTCGACCTCAAGCTCGGCTCGGGGCTGGCGCTGCGCTTCAACGACCCGCGCCGTTTCGGCAGTCTTCTCTACACCCGCGGCGATCCGCTCCGGCACCGGCTGCTCGCGGACCTTGCGCCCGAGCCCTTCGCCGCCGCTTTCAATGCAGACTACCTGTGGCGCACCACCCGGCGGCGCCGCGTGGCCGTCAAGCAATTGCTCATGAACAGCCACCTCGTGGTCGGCGTCGGCAACATCTACGCCAGCGAGGCGCTGTTTCGGGCGCGCATCAGGCCGACGCGGCGGGCCGGGAGCCTGTCGCGGACGGAGGCCGCGCGGCTGGTGCGCAGCGTGCGCGCGGTGCTCTCACAGGCGATCCGCGCAGGCGGCACGACGCTGCGCGACTACCTGGGCGCCGACGGTGCGCCCGGTTACTTCCGTCAGCGGCTCTACGTGTATGAGCGCCAGGGCAGGCCCTGCCGGCGCTGCGGCACGCCGGTGCGCGCGGTGACCCAGGGGCAGCGCTCCACGTACTATTGCCCGTCCTGCCAGAAGTAAGGCTTGCGCGCCGAGCGCGCATGAGCTGACCCGTATGAACAAGGCGATCCTCGCGCATCTTTCCAGGAAGGATCCGGTGCTCGGCGGAGTGATCCGCGCCGTCGGACCGCGCCGGCTCGCGCCTCCCGAGGACTGCCACCCCTTCCAGGTGCTCGCGCAGGCCATCGCCCACCAGCAGCTGAACGGTACTGCCGCCAACACCATCCTGAAGCGCCTCGTCGACGGCTGCGGCGAGGGCGCTTTCCCGACGCCGCACATGGTGATCGCGGCGCCCGAGGAGACGCTCCGCGCCGCCGGCTTCTCGCGCGCCAAGGTGGCCGCGCTCAAGGATCTCGCCGCCAAGACCCTGGACTCCGTGGTTCCCGACGGCGCGACGCTCGCTCAGCTCCCGGACGAAGAGATCATCGCGCGCCTCACGCAGGTGCGCGGCATCGGCCGCTGGACGGTGGAGATGCTGCTGATCTTCCATCTCGGGCGCCCCGACGTGCTGCCGGTCGACGACTTCGGCGTGCGCGCCGGCTTTCGCGCCGCCTACGGCTTGAGCCGCATGCCGCGACCCAAGGCGCTCGCCGCGTTTGGCGAGCGCTGGAAGCCGTACCGGACGACCGCGGCCTGGTACCTGTGGCGGGCGATGGAGCTGAAACGCGCCGGGACGCTCCCCGAGCCGGCCGAGCGCATCCGACTGCCGCGCATCCCGAGGCGGCGACGCATTGCGCGCACATCGCGCCGCCTGCGCTCGGGCAAGGCCCGCGCTCGGGCAAAGCCGGCAACGCGACGAAGCTCTAAGTCTAAGGGCGCCGCAGCTTCTTCAGCTCGGCCTCGACGATCGGATGGACGAACTCGCTGACTGCGCCCCCCAGCACCGCGATCTCCCGAACCAGCGTCGATGAGATGAAGGTGAACTGCTCCTGCGGAGTGAGGAACACGGTCTCGAAATTGCGGTCGAGATGACGGGACATGTTGGCGAGCTGGAACTCGAACTCGAAGTCCGATACGGCCCGCAGTCCCCGCACGATGACCGCGGGCTGGTGCTTGCGCGCAAGATCGACCGTGAGTCCCGAGTAGCCGAGCACTTCGACGTTGGGGATGTCGCTCAGCACCCGGCGCGCCAGGTCGACGCGCAACTCGAGCGGGAAGAGCGGCGCCTTGTGGGCGTTGGCCGCGATCGCAACGATCACCTTGTCGAAGATCCCGGCCGCGCGGCGTACCAGGTCCGTGTGCCCATTGGTGAGGGGATCGAATGTGCCCGGATAGACGGCGTTGCGTTTCATGCGGTGTCGGATCCCTGGGCGCCTGCGCGCGCGAACAGATGATAACCGACCTCGCCGGCGCGCTTCGCCTTCAGCGGCTGCCACCGGGCCGGCAGCGGCGGCAACCCCTCACGGGCCGGGCACTCGACGTAGATGAGCGCCCCCTCGGCGAGCCAGTGCCGCTCATCCAGCAGCCGCGCCGCCTCGCTCAGGAGCCCCGCGGCGAACGGTGGATCGAGAAACACGAGCTGATAGGGGCGGGCATCGCCCGAGAGGTAGCGCAACGCATCCGCGCGCACCACCACGGCGTCGGGAGCCTGCCACTCGGCGAGGCGCGCGCGCAGCTCGTGCGCCGCCGCGTCATCGTGCTCGACGAAGGTCAGGTGCGATGCGCCGCGCGAGAGGGCTTCGAGGCCGAGCGCCCCGCTGCCGGCGAACAGGTCGAGCGCACGCGCCCCCTGGGTGCGCGCGCCCAGCCAGTTGAAGAGCGTCTCGCGCACCCGGTCGGGGGTTGGGCGGATGGCGGCGGAGGCCGGAAAGCGCAGCTTTCTGCCGCGCCATGCTCCTCCGATGATGCGCAGCGTGCGCGCGCGGCTGCCGCGCCTTGCGGCGGCGGCTGCACGGCTGCCTGACTTGCTCGCGGACACCGCACCTTGCCTCGCGCCTGCCGCACCTTGCCACTTTTCTCGCCCTAAGCGTACTCTAGCTTCCTCGTCCAGAAGCGCTCAAACACCACCGGCTCGGACCGCCCGTCGCCGCACTCAGGGTGCGCTCTCGAGAGTCGCTTAGGAGTCTCAGGGATATGAAAAAGCTCGTCGCTGCCGCAGTGGTGCTCGTTGCGTTGCTCGCCGTCGGCTGCACGGGCGGCAACGGCGTCATCGGCTCTTCGAACCTCGACCTGTTGAACGGCAACCCGGGAAGCTCGCCGCCACCGACACCGTCGAGCAGCACCGCACTGTTCCGGCTGTCGACCGGCCAGCTGCCCTATCCGACTGACCTCTATTTCGCCGGCTCGACCGACGGCACTTTGAACATCCAGCCGCCGAACGCGCTCTGGCCCAACCAGCCGTTCGTGAATGCGCTCGATGGCTTCTCGACCAACGCCGTGATCCGCGAGCAGTTCGGAGGGGCGCTCGACCCGACGTCCTTCACGGCCAGCTCGATCATCATCGTCCCGGTCGTGACCGACAACCTGACCAAGGCGACCACGGGGTTCCTCGGCGGCACGCCGGCGCCGCTGACGCCGGGAACAGACTACACCGCCGCGCTCGCCACGGACGTGGGCGTTGGTCCGCAGATCCTCGAGATCACACCGCTCCATCCGCTGCTGCCGAGTACCTGCATCAGCAACGGCCAGTTCCTCGGCGCGAAGTGCAAGACCGGCACCGGCTACCTCGTGATCCTCACCAACGCGATCAAGGATGCGTCGGGCCATGCCGCCGTACCGGACACCGACTACGCCAGCATCAAGGCGGCGCTCGCCGGGGGGCCGACGTGCCCGAGCATCACGGACCAGACGCTGAACGGTGTCTGTCAGCTGACCGGCGCGCACCTGCAGCTCGCGCAGGCGCTCGGCGTGAATCCGGCCAACGTCGTCCTCACTTTCAGCTTCACGACCGAAGCCACGGTCGACACTCTGGAGCTCATGTCGGCCACCGCCGATCCCACGAAGCAGACCATCAAGGTGAATCCGACCGGAATCAGTACCCACGTGGTCAATCCGCAGCTCCCTGGTCACGCCGACGTCTACGTGGGCGCGCTGACGATTCCTTATTACCTCAGCGCGGCGGCGCCACTCACGGCTTCGTGGCAGGCGCCGGCGTTTCCGCTCGACATGACCAGCACGAACGTCACGCGCTTCAACCCCCTGCCGGCGGCGACGGTCGCTCATCTGATGATTCCGGTGCTCGTCACCGTGCCGAATGCGAATTCGGCCTACGCGCAGGCGGGCGGCCCGATACCGCCCCCGGGCGGCTGGCCGGTGTTGATCTTCCAGCACGGCGTTACGCGCAGCCGCGAGGATATGTTCGGCGTGGCCGACTCCTTCGCCGATGCAGGCTTCGTGGTGGCCGCAATCGACCTGCCGCTGCATGGCGTGACGAGCACCAGTGACCCGCTCTATGCGAGTGCGGCCAACCCCCTCTACGCGGGTCTCGGGCTGCCGGCGAATCAGATGTCCATCGAGCGCACTTTCGACCTCGATCTCAACACGAACCTGGGGAACACCGTCATCCCCGGCTCTCCGCCCGACGGTGTGACCGACCCCTCGGGTTCGCACGCCATCAACCTGACGAGCCCGCTGGTCACGCGCGACAGTCTGAGGGAAGGGGTCATCGATCTCGTCATGTTGTCGCGGCTCCTCCCCAGCCTCAGTCTCGGCGCGACCGGCACCATCAACGCGAGCGGCATCCACTACCTCGGACATTCGCTCGGCGCCATTGAAGGCACCGTGTTCATGGCCGTGGTCGGCCCGGGGGTCAGCACCGCGACCCTCGCCAACCCCGGTGGCGAGTTGCCGCGGATCCTGATCACCTCGCCGTCCTTCGCGCCGGAGATCAACGCCGGACTCCTGGCTCAAGGGCTCCTTCCCGGTACGACGCTGTACGCGGATTTCTGGCGTGACATCCAGTCCCTCTGGGACGCCGGCGACCCCGTCAACTACATTGCGCTCGCCACCGCCGCACATCCGATCCATCTTCTGCAGGTGGTCGGCAGCACACCGCCGCCGGCGGGCTGCAACCCCGTGACGTCGGCGAACGGCTGTCCCGACCAGGTGGTGCCGAACGCCACGACACAGGCAATAATCACCGCCTCGGCCTACGGACCCGCAGGAGCGGCCGGTGCGCTGACGCGCATTGCCGCCGGGCAGGCGCCGGTCGTGGCGAACCCCGGTGGAATCCATGGGTACGTGAACTTCATCCAGGGAGATCACGGTTCGATCATCGACGGCGTGGTTCTGCCCGTCACGCAGGAGATGCAGACCGAGGCCATCAGCTTCACCGGTGCACCGATACCGCCTGCCGGCATTCCGGCCAACACGCCGGGAACGACGTTGCTGATTGCCAATCCGGCGGTAATTCAGCCGTAGGGCCGCCACGCACCGGCCGCTCGCATGCGGCGCTGCGCGCAGCGTGCGTCGGATCCGCGACGATCCGCTTGCGCGCTCACGGGCCGCTACAATGCCGGGGCTATGTCCAGACGCCCCGCTGAGGAGGCCGCCGCTGCCGCCACAACGGCTGCAACCGCCGACCCCGAGCGGCCGGGGTTCCTGCGCCGCCTGCGCAACCGGCTGAATCGCGGCACGTCCTCGCTCGGCTACGATCTCGCCGGGCTCTTCAAGGGCCGGCAGATCGATGCCGAGGTGCTGGACGAGCTCGAGACGCGCCTCATCACGGCGGACGTGGGGGTGGAGGCCACGGGCCGGATCCTCGAGGACCTGCGCAAGCGCGTCGCGCGCACCGAGCTCGCCGATGTGCCCGCTTTGATCGCGGCGCTGCGCGCCGACGTCACGCAGCTCCTCGCCCCGTGCGCACGGCCGCTGGTCATCGACAAGGCACGTCGGCCGTTCGTGATCCTCGTCGCCGGCGTCAACGGCTCGGGCAAGACCACGACCATCGGCAAGCTCGCGCGGCGCATCGCCGGCGGCGGCTCGAGCGTGCTGCTCGCCGCCGGGGACACATTTCGCGCCGCGGCGATCGAGCAGCTGAAGATCTGGGCCGAGCGCACCGGAGCGCAGTTCGCCGCGCAGGGGCCGGGCGCCGACCCGGGGGCCGTGGTCTTCGACGCGCTGCAGGCGGCGCGCGCGCGCGGCCTCGACGTCGTGCTCATCGACACGGCCGGACGCCTCCACAGCCAGTCGCATCTGATGGAGGAGCTGAAGAAGGTCAAGCGCGTGATCCAGCGCGTGGACCCGAGCGCGCCCCACGAGGTGCTGCTGGTGCTCGACGCCAATCAGGGACAGAACGCGCTTGCCCAGGCGCGTCAGTTCAACGACGCGGTGGGCGTCACGGGACTTGCGATCACCAAGCTCGACGGCACCGCGCGCGGCGGCATCGTGATCGCCGTCGCACGGGAGCTTTCGATCCCGATCCGCTTCATCGGCGTCGGCGAGGCGCCCGAGGACTTCGGCGAATTCGACGCCGCCGCCTTTGCCGCGGCGCTGGTCGAGGGGCCCGGCAGCGCATGATCACTTTCGACCGGGTGAGCAAACGATACCCCAACGGGCGCGAGGCCCTCACCAACGTCAGCTTCAGCGTCCACAGCGGCGAGATGGTGTTCCTCACCGGCCGCTCCGGCGCCGGCAAGAGCACGGTGCTCAAGCTCATCGCGCTGCTCGAGCGCCCGACCCGCGGCAACGTGCTGGTGCACGGGCGCAATACCAATGCGCTCAAGTCGCGGCACGTCGCCGCGTTCCGCCGCCGCATCGGGGTGGTGTTTCAGGACCACCGGCTCCTCCCCGATCGCCCCGTGTTCGACAACGTCGCCCTCCCGCTGGCGGTGGCGGCGACGCCGCTCAAGGAGATCGACAAGCGCGTGCGCGCCGCCCTCGACCAGGTGGGGCTCCTCGGCCGGGAGCGCTCGCTCCCGCAGGAGCTCTCGGTCGGCGAGCAGCAGCGGGTCGGCATCGCGCGCGCGGTGGTGAGCAAGCCGCCGCTCCTGATCGCGGATGAGCCCACCGGAAATTTGGACCCGGACCTCTCGCTCGAGGTCATGCGGCTCTTCCGGCGCTTTCAGGATGTCGGGGTCACGGTGATCGTTGCGACTCACGACCTGCATCTGGTGCGCGAGTTTGGCCAGCGCGTGATCGTGCTCGAGCAGGGTCAGGTGCAGGGCGGCGCCCCCCCCGACACGCTGCCCTCGCTGGTGGCGACGCGATGAGCCTCTCGGTGGGCGGCACGCGGCACCTGCAGGCGCTGCTCGGCTCGCTCGGCCGCCTCGCGCGCAGCCCGCTCTCGACGTTCCTCACGCTGCTGGTGATCTCGCTCGCCCTGGCGCTGCCGACGGCGCTGCGTCTGCTGGTCACCAACGCGCAGCTGGCGACCGGCAACTTTGCCAACGCGATCGACGTCTCGGTGTACCTGAAGACCGACGTGCCGCTCGCCAAAGCGCAGCAGCTGGCGCAGTCGGCCGGGCAGCGCCTTGACGTGGCCGCGGTGACCCTGATCCCGGCCGACAAGGGGCTCGAGGAGTTTCGCACCTACTCGGGATTCGGGGATGCGCTCGCGGCGCTCAAGGAGAACCCACTGCCGCACGTGCTGCACGTGCGGCCGAGGCTCGAGGCGGGCGGCAACGCGGCGCTCGAGTCGCTGCGCCGCTACTTCGGCGCCTGGCCCGAAGTGGACCTGGTGCAGGTCGACGCCGAATGGGTGATGCGCTTCAACGCGATCCTCGAAGTGCTGCGCCGGCTGCTGATGATGGCGGCAGCGTTCCTCGGAGTGGGGGTGCTCGCGGTCATCGGCAACACCATACGTCTCGAGATCCAGGGACGGCGGGCCGAGATCGAGGTGACCAAGCTCGTCGGCGGCTCCAACTCCTACGTGCGCCGCCCGTTCCTCTACACGGGAGTGCTCTACGGGCTCGGCGGCGCGCTGCTCGCCTGGGGGATCGTCGCAATCGCCGTCACGCTCCTCGGCGAACCGGTGGCGACCCTCGCGAAGCTCTATGGGAGCCGCTACGTGCTGCTCGGCCCTTCACGCGATGACGTTGGGGTGCTGCTGGGAGCCGGCGTGGCGCTCGGATGGCTCGGAGCGTGGATCTCGGCGGCGCGGCATCTGAGAAGCATCGAGCCGCGCGCCTGAGGGCGCCGCGCACGCGGACGTCCTGGGGGGCGTCAGGTGCTGGTCGCCGCCGAGGCCTCGTGCGTCACCAGCGTCGCCTCCATCCACTTGCGGACGCGGCGCGCATCGGCGACCCGCGTGCGCTTGCCGAAGGAGTTGAGCAGCACGATCACGACGGTGCGATCCTCGATCACCGTCTGCATGACGAGGCATCGGCCGGCGCGCGAGATGTAGCCGGTCTTCTGCACTTCGATCTTCCAGTCCGGCCGGCTGACCAGCGAGTCGGTGTTCCGGTAGCTCATCATGCGCCGGCCGACGCGCACCTCGTAGTAGGTGTCGGTCGAGTATTCGCGGATCTCGGGAATCTTCGCCGCGGCCATCACGAGCTTCGAGAGATCCTCGGGACTCGCGACGTTCTCGTCGGACCGGCCGGTCGGCTCGACGAAGCGCGCGCTCGTCATGCCGAGCTCGCGCGCCTTGGCGTTCATGGCGCCGACGCAGGCGTCGAGCCCGCCGGGGAAGCTGCGCCCGAGGGCATGCGCCGCGCGGTTCTCGGAAGCCATCAACGCGAGGTGCAGGAGATCGCCGCGCGTCAGCGTGGTCCCCGGGGCGAGGCGGGAAGCCGAGCCCCTGCCGTGACCGCGATCCTCGGCGGTGACCTCGATGAGCTCATCGAGCGGCTGCGCGGCCTCCAGAACGACGAGTGCGGTCATGAGCTTGGTGATCGAGGCGATGGGAACGGCGACGTCGGAGCGGCGCGAGTAGAGCACCGAGGAGTGCGTGGTATCGAGCACAAACGCGGCGCTCGAGCGCAGCGCCGGAACCGCCGGTGAGGCGCGCCCCGCGTACTTGATGTGCGCCGGGTCCACCGTGCCGTCCGGTATGGCGGCGTGGGAGACGGAAGCAGCGAGCAGCAGGCCGGCTAAGGCCGCGGTCCGTAAACCCTGGTTCATCGACTGCCTCACTCCGCGCCTGCCCTCGATCATGAGTCTATCAGAGCATGGCTTATGTCAGGCATGCGTGACGGGACTCTTGGATTTTGCGCGCGCGCCCCCGCGCTAAGTACTTCTCCTTACGCTATGTCAAGCGCAAGTCAACGCGGCCACAGCCACCCGAAAGTGCCGGCGGTGAGCAGAGCGTAGATCAGCCCGTCGAGCCAACCCTTGAGCGTCAGACTCCAGGAGCGCCGGTACCAGATCGAGAGCTCGCAAAGCCCGAGCGAATAGGCGATGAAAGCGGTCGCGCCCACGATCTGGAACACGCGCATGTAGTAAGTTCCGGCGGGCAGGGTGCGGCTCGCGATGTAGGCGGCGAAGACGCCCACCACGATCAGGAACACGAACCACTGGGCGAGGCTGCGGTTCATGGCGATCGGGCCGTTCGGCATGACGGTGATCACGGCGACCGGACCCTGCTTCATTTTTTCCTTGAACTCGGGCGACCTCATCTCCTGCATGCCGCTCGCGCGTGGGATGAAGTAGTCCCCCGGCGGAATGGCGAGCGGCCGCAGCGCAGCGAGCAGCTCCGCCTCCCGCGGCGCCTTGGGGAAGTCGTTCTTGTGCCAGAGCGGCGCCATATGGATCACCGAGCTCGCCAGAAACACGATCACCGCCGAAACGAGGATCAACACGATCACCGCCGAAACGAGGATCGGCAGCCATAGCGACAGCAGACTGACCATGGAGACTCCCTGAGATCTACGGTTGTTATGGTTGGAAGCGGGCGGCCGCGCGAGCGCCGCGGGCGCGCCGCGGGCGAACTTTACCGCCAAACGCCGCTCCATGTACCGGGACCCAAGGGCTCAGGTAGCGAGACCCCCCGGTAAGGGCCCGGCAGCCCAGCGACGCTCCAGGCTCAGTGCCGCAACGTCATAGCTTTAGCTTTCCCACTCCCATCGGATCCGCCTGTCCCCCCCAGACGGGGCATTCCGTTCGGGCGGATGCAGGCGCAAGCTCCAGATCGAAGGCGCAAGTGACTGATCCTCCGGGGGAACTACCGGAGTATTTAGCACTCTAATGAGGTCACTGCTAAAATGCCGATCCAATCCAAAGGAGATCGAATGGCTGCAGGAACCGCATTAGTTGCGCATCTTCCCGACCAGGCTCTGGCCGGTCCGCTCGGGAGTCTCGATGCGTACCTCGAGCGCGTGAGCCGTATCCCCGTGCTCTCGCGCGAAGAGGAGCGCGCGCTCGGGGAGCGTTTCCGCAAGTCCGGAGACCTCGCCGCGGCGCGTCAGCTGGTGCTCTCGCACCTGCGCTTCGTGGTGCACATCGCGCGCGGCTACACCGGGTACGGATTGCCGGTCGGTGACCTGATCCAGGAGGGGAACGTCGGCCTCATGAAGGCCGTCAAGCGCTTCGACCCCGCGCTCAACGTGCGCCTCGTGTCCTTCGCGGTCCACTGGATTCGCGCCGAGATTCACGAGTACGTGCTGCGCAACTGGCGACTGGTCAAGATCGCCACCACCAAGGCGCAGCGCAAGCTCTTCTTCAACCTGCGCCGGCTGAAGAAGAATCTCGGCTGGCTGTCGGCGCAGGAGACCGCCGCAGTCGCGCGCGACCTGGGTGTCAGCGAGGCCGAGGTGAGCGAGATGGAGAAGCGTCTCGCCGCGCGGGACCTCTCATTCGATCCCGCGCCCGACCCCGAGGACGAGGAGCCCTACAGCCCCGCGGCCTACCTGCCGGCTCCGGATGCGGATCCCGCCGCTCAGGTGGAGGAGGCCGAGAGCGCCGAAAGTTCCGCGGATCGGCTGCGCGGCGCGCTGAGCCGTCTCGATGCGCGCAGCCGCGACATCGTGGAGAAGCGCTGGATGTCCGAGGACAAGGCCACCCTGCACCAGCTCGCCGCCCAATACGGCGTCTCCGCGGAGCGCATCCGCCAGATCGAGTCGAGCGCACTCGGCAAGCTTCGCGCGCTGGTCGCCGCCTAAAAGATCGCGCTGCGGCGCGGGCTCGCCTTGCGAGAGCCGCCCGCCCCGGGTAGCGTTGGCCGCATGCGCAGCGTGACCGACTGGCTCGGCGAGTACGGCGCAAGCCACCAGAACCCCACGAACAAACTCCTGCACTGGATCTGCGTGCCGCCCATCGTGCTCTCGGTGATGGGGTTTTTGTGGTCGGCACCGGTTCCGTCGGCGTTCGCCGATGCCTCCCCGTGGCTCAACTGGGCGACGCTCGCCGCGGCGGCCGCTGTCGTTTATTACCTCGTGCTCTCGCCGGCGCTCGCGGTCGGGGTGCTGCTCGCTTTCGGGGTGCTGCTCTCGATGACGCACTGGCTCGCAAAGCTGCCCTGGCCGCTGTGGCTGACCTCGCTCGTGATCTTCGTCGTCGCCTGGATCGGGCAGTTCGTCGGCCATGCGATCGAGGGCGAGCGACCGTCCTTCTTCAAGGACCTGCAGTTCCTCCTGATCGGTCCGCTGTGGCTGCTCGCTGCAGCGTACCGCCGCTTCAGCCTGCCGTACTGACCGCCGAATCCGCGGCCGCGGCCCGCACCGCGGCCGACACCGCCTCGTGCAGACGCTTATCGAGCGGGTCCGGCACCAGCTCGTCTCCGCAGCAGGCGAACCCGGCGATGGCGTTGGCCGCCGCCATCAGCATGGCATCGGAGAAGCTGCGGGCGCGCGCCGCGAGCGCGCCCTTGAACAACCCCGGAAATGCCAGCACGTTGTTGATGCCCTTGCCGTCGGCGGCCAGCGCCGCACCCTGCTCGCGCGCGATGAGCGGCTCGATCTCGGGGTCGGGGTTCGAGAGCGCGAGGATCACCTGACCCTTCCTCACCCATTGCGGCTTGATGAGACCCCTGACGCCGGTGGTGGCGATGACGATGTCGGCGCGCTGCATGAGCGCCTCCAGCGTCACGCCCTCCCCGCCCGCGGCCACGAGCCGCGCCACGGCGGCGGCGTTGAGATCCGTGCCAAGGATGCGCTCGACGCCGTACGCGCGCAGCAGACGCACGATGCCGGCGCCGGCGGCGCCGAGCCCGATCTGACCGACGCAGCTCGCCTGCAGATCGATGCCGGTGCGGCGCGCGGCGTTGATGAGCGCCGCGAGCGTCACCACCGCCGTGCCGTGCTGATCGTCGTGCAGCACCGGTACGGCCAACCGCTCGCGCAACAGCCGCTCGATCTCGAAGCATTCGGGCGCAGCGAAGTCCTCGAGCTGGATGGCGCCGAAAGAGCTCGCGATGCCGCTCACGATGTCGGCGACGCGTTTCGGCTCGGTCTCGGTCAGGAGGATCGGCACGCCGTTGAGCCCGGCGAGCTCGGCAAAGAGCGCCGCCTTGCCTTCCATCACGGGCAGCCCCGCGAGCGGGCCGATGTTGCCAAGCCCCAGGATCGCGGTGCCGTTGGTGACGACGGCCACAGTGCTCCCCAGCGCGGTGTATTCCCAGGCCGCCGCCGGGTCCTTCTGGATGGCGAGGCACACCCGCGCGACGCCCGGCGTGTAGACGTCGCGCAGCATCTGCTGCGTGTTGATGGGGGCACTCGCCACGGTGCGGATCTTGCCGCCGCGGTGGCGGTTGAATACCCGGTCGGACTTGCCGACGAAGCGCGCGATGGGCAACTCACCGATGCGCTCGTAGAGCGAGCGGTCAGCCTCCTCGTCCATGTCGACCGTGATCTCCCAGAGCGTCTTGCCCTGGTCGCGCCGCAGCGCCGTCAGGTGCTCGATCGCGAGGCCCGCATCGGCGATCACCTGCAGCACTCTCGCCAGGCTTCCCGGCTGGTGAACGGTCTCGACAATCAGAATCTCGGGGATTTTCATGGGTGACAAAGGGTGCACCAGCGACCGCCCGGGTGTCATCCGCGGTTGCGCGGATGTTCGTGCGTCGGATACTCGCTATCATGCGCGCCCCTTCCTGAAGGGTAGCCCGTTCCGCGACAGGAGAGCCCCCGTGGCCAAAGCCGCCCCTACCCCCCACGCCGCCGGCGCAACGGCAGCCGCCGGCGCAACGGCAGCCGCCGCAGGGACTGCGGCCGCCGCGCTCGACCCGCTCGACCTCTACGCCGTGCGCAGCGCCCTCTCCGAGGAGGAGCGCCTTGTGCAGGAGTCGGTCGCGCGGCTGGTCGACGCGGAGGTGCTGCCCCTCATCCAGCGCTGCTTCGAGGAGCACCGCTTTCCGAAGGAGCTGATCCCGAAGCTCGCCTCGCTGGGCCTGCTCGGCTCCTCGCTAACGGGCTACGAGTGCGCCGGGCTGAATGCGATCTGCTACGGGCTCATCTGCCAGGAGCTCGAGCGCGGCGACTCCGGCATCCGCAGCTTCGTCTCGGTGCAGTCGTCGCTGTGCATGTATCCGATCTGGGCCTTCGGCTCCGAGGAGCAGAAGCAGCGCTACCTCCCGCGGATGGCGCGCGGCGAGCTCGTCGGCTGCTTCGGTCTCACCGAGCCACACGGGGGATCGGATCCCGCCAACATGAAGACGCACGCGAAGAAGCGCGGCGGCGACTGGGTGGTGAACGGCTCGAAGATGTGGATCACCAACGGCTCGATCGCCGACCTCGCGCTCGTGTGGGCGATGACACCCGATGGCATCCGCGGCTTCCTCATCGAGAAGGGCACTCCGGGTTTCTCGGCACCCGAGATCGAGCACAAGTTCTCGCTGCGTGCCTCGGTCACCTCGGCGCTGTTCTTCGACAACGTCGTGGTGCCGGAGGAACGCGTGCTGCCGGGCGTGGTGGGATTGAAGGGTCCCCTCTCCTGCCTCACGCAGGCGCGCTACGGCATCGCCTGGGGCGTGATCGGAGCCGCGCAGGCGTGCTTCAGGCAGCTGCTCGACTACACCGCGACCCGGACGCTCTTCGGCCGGCCGCTCGCCGCGAACCAGACCATCCAGGTTCGGCTCGCCGAGATGGCCCGGCGCATCACGACCGCGCAACTGCTGGCGCTGCAGCTCGGAAGGCTCAAGGACGCAGGCACGATGCAACCCTCGCACGTCTCGCTCGCCAAGTGGAACAACTGCCGCATGGCGCTCGACGTCGCGCGCGACTGCCGCGACATGCTGGGCGGCGCCGGCATCAGCGCCGAGTACGTGCCTATCCGCCACATGCTGAATCTCGAGAGCGTCATCACGTACGAAGGCACCGAGACCATCCATCAGCTCACCATCGGGCGGGAGCTCACCGGGATCAACGCGTTCTGATGCGAGTTGTCGCCGCCCGACAGCCAGGCTGAAGCCATGGCTCTCCTGCGCGCGGCGGCCGGAGACGCGTCCGCGGCCCAGACTCGCGCGGCCGCGCTGATCGCCGCTCAGTTCGACAGAACGAGGCAGCTGCTCGGGTGCGAGTGACCTGGCGGGCCTCGGGCCTGCGAGACGCGCGACCCCGTCATTTCAGACTCATCACTGCCGGCGCCACCAGGTAGAAGCCGATCGCGAGGAGGATCAGGTAGGCGAGCAGGATGAAGGTCCAGCCCATGTTGTGGCGGATGACGTCCCCTTCCTTGCGCACGAACTTGCTGGTCGAGACGCCGACGCTCGCGGTCTGGGGCGCAATCGGCTTGCCGATCTCCGCGCCCACCGAGTTGAGCGTCGGCAACAGCAGCGTCGGCATGCCGAGTTGGACCCCGACCAGCGCCTGGAACTTGCCGAACATGGCATTCGTCGAGGTATTCGAGCCCGAGAGGGCCACACCGATGAACCCGAGGATCGGCGCGACGATGACAAACGCGGTGCCCATGCTGGAGAAGCCCTTGGCGAGCGAGGCCGCCATGCCGGAATAATTGAAGGTGTAGGCCAGCCCGAAGATGAAGACCCCGACCAGGCAGGCACCCCACATCTGGTGAAAGGTACGCCGGAAAACTTCGCCGAGCTGAGCCCCTTTGAGCCTGCCCATGGCCAGCAGCAACACCGCGACGATGATCCACGAGGCCAGGATGGCGCTGCCGCCGATATAGGGTGCGAAATTGAACACCGCGGTCACGTTGCCCTTCGTCGGGCAGCTGGTCGCGAGCGAGGAGCAGGCGACCGCCGTGGCCTTGAACCAGCTCACTTTCGGCAGGGGCGACCACGGGCCGGTCCAGGCCGCGACGACGATCAGCAGCACGGCAAACGGCAGCCACGCCTGCAGCACCTCGCCGAGCTTCAGTCCGTGGCCGCGCGTCTGCGTGGCGGTTGCCGCGCTCACCGGTACACCGCCGTAACCCAGCACGGTCTTCGGCTGCCACGCCTTCAGCAGCGCGAGCAGCGCGATGAAGCAGACGATGGCGCCGGTGACGTCAGGCAGATACGGTCCGAGGTAGCGGGCCACCGGATACTGGCCCGCGATATAGCCGAGCGAGCCGACCACGGCGAGCGGCCAGCCGCCTTTCATGCCTTCCTTGCCGGAGACCAGGTACAAGAGCACCCACGGTGGCGCCAGCGCCAGCACCGCGACCACGGTGCCGACCGAGCCGGACAGCGCCAGCAGCGGATAACCGGTCACGGCGGCGAGCGCGATGATGGGCGCCCCGAGCGCGCCGTAGGAGACCGGCGCGTTGTTGGCAATAGCCGCGACGCGGATCGCGTTGAGGTCGGAGATGCCGAGCGAAATCAGGATCGGCGCTACCACCGCCCACGGATAGCCGAAACCGACCAGGCCTTCGAGCAGCGCGCCGAAGGCCCACGCGAACAGCATGGTCTGCACGCGCACGTCCATGCCGCCGAGCGCGATCAGCCAGCGACGGAAATTCTCGAACACGCCGCTCACCCCCAGCGTGTTGAAGAGCACCATGCCCCAGATGGTGATCCAATCGACGTTCCACACGCCGGTCGCCGCGCCGTAGAGGTAGGCGTGGCCGCCGTCATCCAGCGGCATCCTCCACACCCAGAGCGCGAGCGCGAAGGTGATGATCGACCCGATGAGCGTCGCCAGCCAGGCTGGCAGGCGGAACACCGCGAGCATCACCAGAAGCGAAACGACGGGCACCAGCGCCACGAGGCAGGTGAGCGTCAGGTTGTCGAGCGGGTCGATCAGTTGCGTGAACATGATGTCTCCCTCGAGGTGCGGCGCGGCGTTGCGCCTGGCTTGTGGGAATGCGTCGCCGCGCTTTGGTTCTTATTGCGACTGCTTCAAGCAAACACCCGTGTTGGCCGGGCGCGGCCGGCTCACAAGCTAGCACGGGCGCGGGGTGCGCTCAAATGGGGGCGCAGGCGCGCCCCCGTGGCTCAGCTCGCCTTCTTCATCTGCGCCGCGAGCTTCTCAGTCTGCTCCATGAATCGCCGGTGGGCGGGGCGCTGCTGCACGCGGCTCAGGTACTCCTGAAAGGCCGGGCGGGGCTCGAGAGCCTTCATCATCATCCCGAAGCCGATCTGCGAGCCGATGTAGACGTCGGCGGCCGTGAACTGCGTGCCGAGGATATAGGGCCCGGGCGTGACAGCTTTCTCGAGCGTTGCCACCATGTCCTCGTAGCAGCCGTATGCCAGCGCAGCGGGTCGGGGCGGCGGCGGTCGCTCGAACATGCGGTCAATTACGGCCGCCTCGACGCAGGTTCCTCCGAAGAACATCCAGCGGTAGTAGGCGCCCCGCGCCGGACTGTCCGGGGGCGGCGCGAGCCGTGCGGCGGGGAAGGCGTCCGCGAGGTAGGCGCAGATCGCTCCGCACTCGGTCACGACCGTGCCGCGGTGGACGACCGACGGCACCTTGCCCATGGGATTCACCGCCAGATACTCCGGTCTCTTCTGGTCCTTCGTCTCCAGGTTCACCATTTCGAACCTGTAGGGCGCCCCCACTTCTTCCAGCATCCAGTGCACGATGCGTCCGCGGGACATCGGGCTGCTGTAGAACACGATCTCATCGCCCATGTGCGCCTCCCCCATGATGATTCAGCCGGCTGCGGCCGTCTGTGGGCGGGCAGGTCAGCGGCAGATGTTACCCGAACGGATCCTCGTGCGCGCACGCGGGGCGGGCCACTGTTATCTCGCGGATGTTCCGCACCGGCGAAGCGCGGCCCGCGAGGGCGTGGCGGACGAGGGGCGCATCTCTCCGAGCGGCCGCCGGCGGTCGCAGGGCGCGCGCGCTGCGCGTGCCGACGCTCTCCGCCTCCTCGCCCGGCCAGACGATGCCGAGCGCGAGGAGCGCGAGCAGCGCCAGCCAGTTGGCGATGATCTCGCCTCGAGTGGCCGGGTCGCGCCGGCGGGGCGGGCGCGCGGTCATGGGGCTCTCCCGTATCGGTGACTACGGGATCATTTCGCCACGGCCCGCCGCTTGCCTCCGGGGCGCAAAACGGGCGCGGCCGCGATGAATCGTGGCGCAAAATGGCAGATGAACCGGGGATGAATCGCGCTGCATCGCGGCGTCAAAAGTGCTGCCCATGCGCTTTTACGCCCCGCGCGCAGCCTGTAGCCTTCAGCTCACCATGAAGCGTCTCATCGCCATTGTCGAGGACGAGCCGGCGATCCGTGACAACTACGCGGCCGCCTTCACCCGCGAGGGCTACGCGGTGCGCACCTACTCCAACCGCGCACAGGCGATCAGCGCCTTCGCCGCGCGGCTGCCGGATCTGGCGATCATCGACATCTCGCTCGAGGAGGAGCCCGAGGGCGGCTTCGAGCTGTGCCGGCGGCTGCGGGCGCTGTCTGCGGAGCTGCCGATCATTTTCCTCACCGCGCGCGACAGCGAGCTCGATGCGGTGTCGGGGCTGCGTCTGGGTGCGGACGATTTCCTCACCAAGGACCTGAGCCTCCCACACCTCCTGGCGCGGGTGAACGCGCTGTTCCGCCGCGTGGATGCGCTGCGCAGGCCCGAGACGCCGGGCGAGATCATGCGCCGCGGACCGCTCACCCTCGATACCGAGCGCATGCAGGCGCAGTGGGACGCCCGCGTGGTGCTGCTCTCGCTCACGGAGTTCTGGATCGTGCACGCACTCGCGCGCCACCCCGGGCACGTGCGCAACCGCCAGCAGCTCATGGACGCGGCCAACGTGGTGCTCGACGACAACACCATCACCTCGCACGTGAAGCGCATCCGGCGCAAGTTCCAGAGCATCGATCCGAAGTTCGACGCCGTGCAGACGGTCTACGGCATGGGTTACCGCTGGGTGGAATGACGCACCGCCCCTATGTCCCTGCGCCTCAAGCTGCTGCTGCTCGGCCTGGCGACGCTCATTCTTCCCTGGGGCGGATGCCAGTACGCGCGCGAGATGGAGTCGGCGCTGCGCGAGGGAGAGCAGAACTCCCTGCAGGCGGTCTCACAGACCATCGCCGCCTCGCTCCAGGGGCGCACCGACCTCCTGTACCGCGAAGCGCTCCCGCCGCCGGACGCGCTCGATGCACCCGCGGCGCCCGTCTCGCCCGGCGCAGACCCCGTCCGCGCGTTCCTCAATCCCGGACCCTACGACCTGAAGCCGCTCGCGCTCACGGCCGCGCCGCTCCTTGACGGCTATCCCGATGACTGGCCGCACGACCCCTCCGCGTGGGCGTACTTCGGCAAGGACGATCGGCATCGCTTCGGCATCCTCACCGGCGTCTACGAGCGGATGCTGTACGTGCTGCTCGAGGTGCGCGACGAGCACCCGCTGTTCGATGCCGCGGGCACCAATACGCTCGACCCGGCGACCTTCGGTGACCGCGTGTGGCTCGGATTCGAGGACAGCGGCGGCGAGCAGCACCAGGTGTTCCTCGCCGCGACCGGACCCGGGTCGGTCACGGCGCGCCGCATCGAGACCGGCGAGTATGGCCAGCAGAACGCCCCCATCGAGCCGCGCATCCACGGCGCCTGGCAGCTGACGGGCCATGGCTATCGCATCGAGCTGCGCGTGCCGATGTCGATGCTCGGGAACGGGTTCGGCGTGCTGGTGGACGATCGCGATGCGCGCGGCGTGGACCCGGTGAGCTACGGCACGCTGGGCAGCGACGACCTGCACACCCTCGGCCGGTTGATCGTGGCCGCTCCGGAGCTCGCCTCCTACCTCACGCAATTCATGCAGCCGGGGCTCAAGCTCGCGGTCACGACACCCTCGGGCCGGGTGCTGGCGCGCGCGGACGCACTCGCGCAGGTGTCGGGACTCGGCTCCGATCCCCCGATACTCGCGCGGCTCTACCGGCGCTTCGTCGACCGCCCCGGCGCGCAGCCGCTGCTCGAATCCCCGGCCCCCATCTACGACCGCGACCACAGGACGCTCATCGGCCGGCTCGAGGTCACGCAGACGGCGACCGGCTGGATCCGCCTGCGCGACCACGCCCTGATGCGCATGCTCAACTTCACCCTCAGCACCAGCGCCGTGGCGGTGACGGCGATGTTCGCGTTCGCCGCGTGGCTGGCGGTACGCCTCTCGCGGCTGCGGCGGGCGAGCGAATCGGCCCTGACGCGCTCTGGCTTGGTCACCAGCTTTCCCGAAACCGACTCGCGCGACGAGCTGGGCGATGTCGCGCGCAGCTTCTCGACGCTCCTGCAGCGCCTCAACGAGTACACCAGCTACCTGCGCACCCTCGCAGGCAAGCTGGCGCACGAGATCCGCACCCCGCTCACCATCGTGCGCTCCTCGCTCGATAACCTCGAATCCGAGCAGGTGCCGGCCTCCGCGCGCGCGTATCTCACCCGCGCGCGCCAGGGGAGCGAGCGCTTGAGCGCCATCCTCATCGCCATGGGCGCGGCCACACGCGTCGAGGAGGCGATCGGCAGCGCCGAGCGGGTCGGCTTCGATCTGGTGGCGGTGCTCGAGTCCGCCGTGGCGGCCTACCGCGGCGCCTTCCCGGGACGCGGCTTCCGCGCCGAGCTTCCCCCGGGGCCGCTCGACTTGAGCGGCGCTCCCGATCTCATCGTGCAGATGCTCGACAAGCTCGTCGACAATGCCGTGGACTTCAGCCCGCCCGGGGCGCTGATCACGGTGCGCCTGCGCGTCGATCCTCAGGTGGCCGCGATCGAGGTCGAGAATCCCGGACCCCCTCTGCCCGAGCTCCTCCCGGGGCGGCTGTTCGAATCGCTCTGGCAATCGCGCACCGGCACCGACAGCCAGCCGCATTTCGGCCTGGGCCTGTACATCGTGCGACTGATCGCCGAGTTCCACGGCGGCGAGGCGAGCGCCGCCAACCTTGCGGACGGAAGCGGCGTGCGCGTGAGCGTACGCATCCCGCGGTGAAGACCCCTGGGGCGATTGCCCCAGGGCACGCTACCTGGGTACCCGCCCCTCGCCGACGGTATTTGTCGACAAATTGAGACATGGTATTTTCGTTTGGAATCAGTACAATCAGGTGCTGAAAACACCGTCCGAACAATAAGTTCCGGCTTTTGCCGGGTGGAGCGTCGAGGCGGTGATGCAAAGAAGCTGCGCGGAGCTGGAAGGATTGAAGGATTCGGAAAGGATAAAACTCGGGGATCGACGCGGGCACGGGTAACGACCGCTGCTAACTTGCTGCAGCTGTCAGGAACGATTAACGCGTGGATGAACACGCGGGCGACGCAATAGAAGCCGGAGCGATGGCTCCAAACGTTTCAGCCGAAAATCTAGATGCTCGTGATGACGCGACGTGCGCTTGAGCGCACGAGCTGACAGCGAACCAACCGGGTCGTTCGAGTTGATGAAGGAAATTTAAAAGCCCCGCTTCTCGCGATCGGGGCTTTTTATTTTCCCGCGTCTTGTTTTCCCGCGTCTCGCTGACGCGGCTCGGCCGCTCATGAGGCGGCGGTCCGGCGCGCGGCTGACTGTGTTTATAATCCGCCGCGTTCACAAGGCGCGTCGCGGGGACTGGTGATGTCGGTTGCGGGCCCCTGGTTCCTGAGCGAGCTCGCAGCAGGCTGCGTGGGTGTGCTGCTCCTCCTGAGCCCGCTCGCGATCCTCATCGCGCGACGCCGTCACGGAAGCGACCTGATCTACGGCGCCTGCGCGCTCGCCTCGTGCGCCCTCGCACTCGTTGCACTGCTGGCGCTGTTGTCGCCGTCGCCGCCGGCCGCAATCGAGCTCGCGGTGGGACTGCCGCTCGGCCGCACCATCCTCGGCTACGATCCGCTCGGCGCCGCGTTCGCGCTCATCATCAACGTCGCGACGACGCTGGTGAGCGGCTATGCGATCGGCTACGGCGCGCACGCGCGCGAGCCGCAGCGCGTCGTGCCCTTCTATCCCGCGTTCATCGCCGGGATGAACCTGGTACTGCTCTCGCGCGATGCCTTCTCCTTCCTCGTCGGATGGGA
>WNEX01000362.1_pt1 | contig 21391 bp, 15 predicted proteins | sample 5399841 | NCBI WGS metagenome assembly WNEX01 (sample SAMN13153337, study PRJNA577476) | soil metagenome | isolation source: 40 cm grassland meadow soil 2 days after 1st rain plot 5 | place: USA:California | collected 2015-09-18 | reverse complement strand
TCGGTGGCCAGAACCTTGTGCGCCAAATCCACGTCGCGGCGCACAACGGCGTTCAGCGCGTCGCGCACCATTTCTTCCACCAAATCGCTCATGCGGGGAAGATCGACGTAAGGCTTTACGCGCGGGTGGCGCAGGATGCGCAGCGCTCCCTGGGCAATGTTCACGGCTTGGTCGCCGATGCGCTCCAGGTCGTTGTTGATCCGCGAGATGGCCAGCACGAAGCGCAGATCCGTGGCCATGAGTTGATGCAGCGCCAGGAGTTGAACTACGCGGTCGTCAATTTCCATCTGTAGCTCGTTGAGCGCGTCCTCTTCTTCGAGCACGCGTTTCGCCAGCGCCTCGTCCGACTCCAGCACGGAGTGCACCGCCTGATGCACGGCGCGCTCGGCGAGGCTGCCCATCCAGAGCAAACGCTCCTTCAGGACGTTCATATCTTTTTCGAAGTGGCGTTCCATCCGATTCTCTTCCCCCAAATCCATGAACTACGATTCCTGAGCCGTGTGAATTGGCTGGTTGCAATCTCTCAGATCAGCCGGTGCACGCCCTGGACACGTAACGCGCACTATTTTCCTTCATCCAAAACGCCCGGTGATGTATGCCTCGGTGCGCGGATCGCCGGGCGTGGTGAAGAGTTGCGGCGTCGGGCTGAACTCGATGAGCTGGCCAATCAGCAAAAACGCAGTGAAGTCGCTGACGCGCGCGGCCTGCTGCATGTTGTGCGTTACGGTCACGATGGTGCAGAGATCCTTCAGTTGAACCAGGAGTTCTTCGATTTTTGCCGTGCTGATGGGGTCGAGCGCCGAGCAAGGTTCGTCAAGCAGCAAGACTTCCGGGTCCACCGCCAATGCACGCGCGATGCACAAGCGCTGCTGCTGTCCGCCGGAGAGTTCGTAAGCGGATTTGTGAAGGTGGTCTTTCACTTCGTCCCAAAGGGCGGCGCGGCGCAGGCTTTGCTCGACACATTCTGCAATGGGTATTTTCGACCCGTTGATTCTCGGACCGTACGCAACGTTGTCAAAGATGGATTTGGGAAACGGGTTGGGGCGCTGAAAAACCATACCTACGCGGCGGCGCAGGGAAGTCACGTCCTGGCTGAGAATATTCTTTCCATCGAGCAAAATCTCACCCTCGAGGCGAGCGCTCCGAACGGTCTCGTGCATTCGGTTGAGCGTGCGCAGAAGAGTGGATTTTCCGCAACCAGAGGGGCCGATGAGGGCGGTAACCCTGTTCGCGGCGATGCCCATGCTGATGTCGAAGAGCGTCTGTTTGCTGCCGTAGAAAAAATTGACCGTGGAAACGGTCATGCGCATGGTGAGGGCCGCGGCGGACTCACGTGCCGTGGTGTTGGTCCCGGTTGGCGGAAGGTTGACGGACACGGCTGGCCTCACAGAAGCGTGCATGGCTAGGACCTCGAAACCGAAATGCCGCGCGCAAGTATGCCGCGAGCGACAATATTAATGACAAGAATCAGGCCGAGCAAAACGAGCCCTCCAGCCCACGCCTGCCGATGCCAGTCTTCATACGGCGAAATGGCGTAGTTGTAGATCGCAACGGGCAGCGAAGCGGTGGGCTGGCTCCAGCCGGGGCTCCAGAATTGGTTGCCCAGAGCGGTGAAGAGAAGCGGAGCGGTTTCGCCGGCTACACGAGCGAAAGCCAGCAGCACGGCGGTCAGGATGCCGCGGTAGGCGGAGGGCACGATGACTGTAGCGATGGTTTTCCATTTGCTGGCGCCGAGAGCCATGGCGCCCTCGCGCAATGTGTTCGGCACGGAGCGTAGGAATTCTTCGGTGCTGCGGAGCGTGATGGGAATCATCATCACGCCAAGAGCAAATCCACCCGCAAGCGTGGAGAAATGTTTGAAGGGCAGAACCGCCAGGCTGTACGCGAAGATGGCGATGACAATCGAAGGCACGCCATTTAGCAAGTCAGCTGCGTAACGCACGACGAAAGCCGTGGTGCTGCCGCTGAATTCCGCGAGATAGATGGCTCCGAAAAAGCCGATGGGGACGCCGATCAGCGTGGCCAGCAGAAGCAGTTTCGCGCTGCCGACAATGGCGTTCGCCATGCCGCCGCCTGCCTCGCCCACGGGAGCAGGAAGCTTCGTAAAAAAGCTCCAGCTCACAGCAGTCCCTCCGTGGTAAACCAGATAGCTGAGAATGAGAAACAGCGCGGACACGGCGACCACGGCGCAAACACCCGTCATCGAGAGCATGAAGGCGCTCACGAATTTACGCCAGCGGAGACGCGTGCTCATGCGTGGCCCATTCCGCTGCCGCGTTGCGAAGTGACCAGGATCAGCAAACGGGCAAGGCCGTTCAGGATAAACGTGAGCAGAAAAAGAACGAGGCCCAGTTCTATGAGCGACTGGGTGTAAAGGTCTCCAGTAGCTTCTTTGAACTGGCTGGCGATTACGGAGGCGATCGAGTCCCCGGGCGAGAGCAGAGAGGCGCTAATGACCGGCGTATTGCCGATGACCATGGTCACCGCCATCGTCTCGCCGAGCGCGCGGGCTAGCGCGAGGAACATGGAGCCCAAGATGCCGCCCCGCGCGAAAGGCACGACGATTTTCCAAGTGGATTCCCACCGGGTGGAACCAAGAGCCAGGGCCGCCTCCCGCTGGTCGCGAGGAACGGAGAGCAGAATCTCGCGCGATACAGAAATGATGTAAGGAATGATCATGATGGCCAGGACCACGCCAGCCGTCAGAAACCCCAGCCCAAAGGCCGGCCCTTGAAACAACGGAAGAAACCCAAAGAACCGCTTGAGTTGCGGCTGAACGACTTCGCGCATTAGCGGCACAACGATGAAAATGCCAAGGAGCCCGTAAATGACGCTGGGAACGGCTGCGAGAAGATCGATAAAAAACTCCAGCGTGTCGGAGAGTCTTAGTGGCGCAAGTTCCGCCAGAAAAATGGCCGCGCCAAGGCCAAGAGGCACAGCAAGGAAGAGCGCGACCGCCGAGCTGACGAGCGTGCCATAAATGAAGGGGAGCGCGCCAAATTGATCGAAGACAGGATCCCAAACGCTAGTCCGGAAAAAGTTGAATCCGAACGTGCGCCGCGGCAAAACGGAACCCCGCCACAATTCAAGAACCAGCAAAAGCGTAAGCAAAACCACCGAAGCCGCAAACAAAAACGTGATCAAACGCGCGATTTCGTCGCCTTCACGGAGACGCGATAAAAATGAGCGCGAGCCTGCAACCGGGCCCGCACTCCGTACGGTTGTAGCTGTTGTTGACACGCTATTGAATGTTGGCCAAGGCCTTCTTTTCCTTTGCTACCACTTCCTTCGGGAGTTTCGCGTAAGAAAGGGCCTCGACATAATTCTGGCCGTCGGCGAGCATCCACGTCACGAAGCCTTTCAGGGCGTCGCGCTTGGAAGCATCAGCGAACTTTGACGGAATCAGTAGCCAAGTGAAACTGGAAATAGGGTAAGCATCTTTGCCCGGGGCGTTGGTAATAGAGACGCGGAAATCATCAGGCATCTCTTTCGCAGCGCCGGCGGCGGCAGCGGTCACGCCGGCTAACGAGGCCTTGACGAAAACACCGGCGGCATTCTTCACATTGCCGTGGGGGATTTTGTTGGATTCGGCGTAAATCAGTTCGACGTACCCGATGGAGTTGGGCGTGTTCTTTACAGTTCCTGTAACACCTTCGTTGCCCTGGCCTCCCAAACCGACAGGCCATTTGACCGCAGTGGCTTTGCCGACTTTGGTCTTCCACTCTTCGCTAACCTTGGAAAGATAGTCGGTCCACACGTAAGTGGTGCCGCTCGATTCCGCGCGGTGAACCACGAGGATGTCGTTTGCCGGCAGGTTTACGCCTTTGTTGGCATCAGCGATAAGGGGATCATTCCACTTAGTCACCTTGCCTAGATAAATCCCAGCCAGCGCTTCCGGTGTGAAATTCAGTGTGGCAGTAACTCCGGGAATGTTATAAGTGGGGACGACCGCGCCCAGAACAGTGGGGAAATGCAGTATCGCTGAGCCGCGTTTGTCCTGGTAGGTCTTTAACTGCTCGTCGTTCATGGGACCATCGGTGGCGCCGAAGTCTACGGTGCCCTCCGTAACCTGCTTGATGCCGCCTCCCGAACCGATGGATTGGTAGTTGATTTGAAGGTTGAGATTCTTCTTGTGGTATTCGTCAAACCACTTGGAATACATGGGGTACGGGAAAGTGGCTCCCGCCCCATTAATCGACAGAGTGCCTTGGGCCAAGACGATCCCCGCGAGGCCGAGTCCAGCCAGAAGTACTGTTGCGATGCGCTTCATGCGTATCTCCAGACGTAAATTTGGTCTATGAGGGGAGTCTGGCGTTTCTGTGTTACGGAATTGTTACAATTCGGAGAGAGTTGCTTGAATCGACTGGGCTGTTTGAACGCCGCGTAAATTGTTGAATTCTCCGGCTTATATCGCCCTAAAAACAAAGGAATTACAGGCGAGGACGGCTAGGCTTGCTTCTTTGAAGCGACTTCGTTCAGGAATTCCCAGACAGCTGCAGCATTTCGTTCCCAGGTATAGGCTTCAGCCGTGCGCCGCGCGTTGTCTCCAATGCGAAGCTGCAGTTCGGGATGTTTCTGGAGATTCTTCAGGTTGGCGGCCAAGGTAAGTGCGTCGGCAGGATCCTTGAGGACGAACCCGTCCACATTGTCGGTGATGATTTGTGAGACTCCCGCAAAAGCAGACGTTACGACAGGCAGGCCGCAAGCCATGGCTTCCAGTAGCGGCAGACCAAAGGAATCCTCGCGACTCGGGCTGACGCAGGCATCCGCCGCAGCGTAAAGACCCATCGCGTCCACCGAGGCGGTTTCCCAGCGACATTGCTCGCTTATCTTCAGGCTCGTAGCAGCATCGAGAAAGAAAGGGGCCGCAGCATCCTGGCCAGCGACTAAAAGTCGCAAGGGAACCTCTCGGGCACTCGCCATCGCATCGAGCATCGTGGAGAGACCCTTGTTGCGCCAATCGTTGCCAATCAGAAGAAGCACAAAGTCTGTTTCATGAAACTTGTACCGGGAGCGCGCTTCGGCGCGAAGGGCGCGACGCCGGGCGGGAGAGAATTGCGCAGCATCAACCCCATTGAAAATGACACGAACGTCGTCCCGGTGGAAATAGTGGTCCAGAAGGGCGGCGGTCCGCCTGGAAACTGCGGCGAGGGACACCTTGGAGTCAGAATAAATCCGGCACTCGAGCCAAGTCAGAAATGAGTAGTAGACACGGCGATGGAAACGGCGAAGAAGCGCGCTCCGGCTCGGCGGGTTTGTGTCCTCTTGGGCAAGCTCGCGCAGGCGATGAAAGAGTGCGTGAACAAGGACCACATCCGCGCCAAAGCAGTTGATTCCGGGAGATAGGACGAGATCGAAATGCAAATCGGGAATTGTACGATACCACCGGCGCGAAAATGCATTCAAGAATAGCCAAAAGAGAAACTGAAAAACGTGAGGCCCAGGAATTGAGGGGACTTTGTGCCAAATGATGCCCGCCTGCTGCCCGCTGGGAGATGGAAACGGGCCGATGACGAGATCCTCGACCCGCTGCGAGTAAAGATGAATTTCGCAATGGTAATCGCGGGCGAGGCGTTCCAGCAATTCGGCGAGGGCACGCTCGGTGCCGTGCCGGCGGTCCACGAAGGGCGAGACGACCGCGAGCCGCAAGTCAGCGCATCCGTGCGTGAAAGGGGTGATGAAGAGGATGGCGAAGTGGTCGCCGCAGAGGCTCTGGAAACTGGAAGCCAGGCTGAACGGCGGCAAACTGCACGGAGAAAGCGAGGGTAGGAAGCCGGAATAAGATGCCGAGGAGCAGCCATAAGTAAGCGTTCAACACATAATCCTGATAGGGCGACAGCCCCGCATAGGTCATTGGAAGTAGCAGAAGGCCAGCATACCAGAAAATCATGAACGCTATCGGGAACCAGGGTGATCCCCTGAGGTTCTTTACCACGCGCCACGCCGAAAGAACAACCGCGAACGCCATGACGAGCCAGAGGAGGAGACCCATTATTCCCATTTCTACCACCAGTGTGCCGAATCCGCTTTCGACTCCGAGGACCGGCTGCCGGGCATGGAAGAATTTCGCGACGTATTGCACGCCGAGAGACGAAGTGCCGATGCCGTAACCGTAAGGCCAGCGCTCGAAACCAAAGGCGCCGAGGAAATTCGCCATTGGATAATCCCAAGTGCGATGTTGGAGTTCGCTCGCACTGCTCGTCGGAGAGAGAGTTTCCGTGTAAAAAGCCACACGAGAGAGAAGGGCCTCCGGAAAGAGAAAGAGCAACAAGGCCATCGCGAGTACAACACCGGCGAAAGCCCTCTGAAGAGTGCGTAACACACGCACGACTTCTCTTTGGCGCCAAGGAGCCCCCCAGACGAAGGCGAGAGCTCCGACTAGAGCTGAGCCGCCACCCCACATCACCACGCCGCGCGAAGAAGCAAGAACGAGAGCCGCGGCGGTCAGAGCAAGCACACAAAAGACAAAGGCCCTTCCTCGCTTATGCCGAAGCAGGAGATAGCCGGCAAAACCAAAGACAATCAACCATGTGACCAACATAAAATTCCCAAAGCGTCCGGTGCTTACAAAGACCGAGTTGGGGCGATAGAAAGTTAATCCGGAGATAGGCGACGAGCGATATAACGTGCTCAAATCGCGAATCTCGTCCGCAAGGCTGGTCGGATTCAAAAAAGTGTGACCGAGAATGGCCTGTGCTATTCCCAACCCGGAAATGATTGCGGAAAGAGCGAGGTTGGTGAAGAAGAAGCGACGCAGCTCAGCCTCTGAATTGATGAGCGCGTAGCCTATGAAAAGAAGCGGGACATAGTAGAAATACACCTTGAAGCCCAACAGGCCGAACATGATGTGCGTGGAACTTGGATTGAAGATCTGAATGACCCCGAACCAAATAAACAGCAGCAGCGGCGTCAGAAAGGGAGGGCGAAACCCAGTTACCTCTTTGCGGCGATAGGCTGCGATAAACGAAATGTAAATGACCAGGAGTAGAAAATCCTTGGCGAAATAAATGGCCATATTGTTGCCAAGGTACTTCCGGGCAAAATCCTCGAACAAGAGCCAGGCCAGAAAAAGATAGAGCCCTTTCCGCCAATCGTTAAGGATGGCGACCACCAAAGCACACATCGCAACGGCTATCGCAACCAATGCAAGGTCTGTCATGTTGCCAGCGAGGATAAAGCCGGCGGTCTTGTAGGCAGCAACAACAAAGAGTAATAAAAATCCGAAGACGATCAGCGGATTGCGGCGTAGATTGCCAGGAAGGATTTGTCCGGCCGCCATGATTCCAGGAGCCCTCTCCCCGCATTCCCGCGCAACGGTGCGTTTCAAAAGACTCAGGTTGCGAAGCAGTGTAACTGCTCGTTCTAGAGAAGGTTATGCGTCATACGCCCGTTTGGCAAGGTCAGGCAAAGGTCTGGCAAAGGTCAGTGTCCTTGCACGGCAGGAATCACTTACCCAGCGAGGGACGAGAAGGCACGCGAGACCCAAGAGCCAACCCGGAGCGGGTATGCACGGCCAAGCCGTTCTTCCTTTGGTGCACGTTTTCATGCATGATGCACCGATGGGCCGAAGATGAATCACGAATTAAGAACTGCAACGAATAATAAGATGAAACAAATCTTTGTTGTTTCCTGGGCAATAGGCGCGATTGGCTGGTACTTCCATCGATTCCTACCTGCCTTCGCCCCGATCCTCGAGAGACTGTCGCATAGCAAATGGCGTTAGCGACCGCGGTCCTAGCATTTGTGGGGCTCCTTGTTATCTGCCTGGGCTTCGCGTCGTTTGGAAACGTACTCTTGCGATTTCTGCGGCTGGAGATGGACCGGGATGCGGACCACCTTCTTTGTGCGATTGCCGTTGGCTTGGTTACATCTGAGGTTCTTCTTTTTCTGGTCCAAGTTATTCAGCACGTCAGAAGCGGTTGTCTTGGCATTGTCGCGTTGTTGTTTGGCTTTCTGATAGTGGAATGGAAAACACTGTGGAAAAGGTTGAGATGTGCCCTTGCCGGGCTGGCCCCTGAGTCTTCATTAGATAGAGTTCTTTTGGCCTTTGTTGTATGCATGGCATTGGTCGAGTTTGTATCGGCTTTGGCTCCCCTGACTGGTTCCGATGCCTTGGTGTATCACTTCGCGGTGCAGAAGCAGATTCTTAGACAAGGTTTTCAGGCAATATTCTCGAACTCTCATAGTTTTGCGTGCGGCCAGCACCATCTTCTTATTCTTTTCGGGCTCGCCCTGGGCAGCGAACAGTTGGCCATGGGCTTCATTTTTCTGGGAGGGGCTCTAACGGCAGCTGCGCTGGCGTCCCTTGCGTCGCGGTGGGCATCCGGCAAGGTCGTAGCAGCCTTCACATTGCTCTTTTTACTGACGCCGATCGTTTTCTGGCAAGTGACGAGTTCGGGTTCCCCCGATATTTACATGGGGTTCTTCGCAGCCATCGCGGCGATTGTTCTTTGCCAGAGAGGCAGCCCGCAGACCTGGCAGCAGGCTTTCTTAGTGGGTTTGCTCACGGGAGGGATCGCAGGGGGGAAGTATACCGGTTGTTTCGTTGCTGCTGCTATTGCGCTCGCCGTGGTTATCGAACTGCGAAGTATTGCGCGTGTTTCTTTATTCATAGCCGGGTCGCTGGTTTCCGGCATTTGGCCCTATTTGCGAAATTTAGTGTGGACGGGAGACCCCGTTTTTCCTTTTCTTGCGGAACGATTGTCCCCCCGGCTGGCTACAACGTACACGCTGGCGGATCTTTTTGCCGACACGGGAACATCGGCTAGCCACAGTTTCGCGCAGGTTCTTCCGTTTATGTTCTTTGCGGGCGTACGTTCGAGCAGCCCGGGCTTTTGGGAGTTCTTTGGCCCTGTCGTTCTCATTTTGGCGCCGCTGATTCTTCTCGCCTTGGACAATGAGAGGCAGTGGCGCGTTCTGATCTTGGTCTGGGTCGCGTCGTCTTTAGGAATCGCTTTCTCGTCCGGGATGGCAAGATTCTTGCTCCCAGTTTTTCCCCTTGCACTTGCCTGCGCTGCCGGCGGCTTTGAAGTTTCCATGCGTGAAGGATGGACTGTTGTGAGACGGGTTATCGGAAGCATGTTGCTTCTCACGGGCCTGGGTTGCGCCGCGGGATTGGCGATTTACTCCCAGGAGGCGCTTCGCGTTGCTGTCGGGCAAGAAGAAAGGACGGAGTACCTGAAGGAGAGAGGTCCTGAGTACCAAATCGCGCGGGTTGTGAACAGAGCATTGGGCGGAATCGGAAATCAGCAGCGGGTGCTCGTTTTTATGCGGCATGCTTACTACCTGGATGTTCCCTATCTGAATGGGGATCCGGGTTTAAGCTTCGAAGTGGATCCCGCGAAACTGCGCAGCCCAGGTGACTGGAAGGCATTCTTTGAAAAGAAGAGTATCGGATATGTGGTTCGCTCGCCGAATTATCCGAGTGTCATTGCGGGCCCCCTGGAAGAAATGGAGAAAGCAGGGGACCTGGCACGGATCGCGCAGGAAGAGGTGCAAAGTTTTCAAGGCATGCGAGTAACCCAAGTAAAAACGAAGATCCCCGTCGTTATTTTAAAGGTCAGTCGTTGAGGCCCACCTTATCGCAGAGTATACCTTTCGCGGAATTTGATCTGTATGAGGGTAAGCGGCTTTACGGGTGGTGCTGGGCCGCTCCAGACAGCGGCGCCAGGATTCCTGCCATGAGCGGTCCAAGAGAGATGTTTGCTGGTTCGCCGCTAGGGCGCTCTCTTGTCGACGGCAGGAGGGAAGTTGGCCTATGATTACCGCCGCCCGAGTCAGCGGCAAAGCCTCGAAGGGGTTCGGGCAGTCCTTGAAGCAATAGCATGCAAAGCGGACAGCCCTGACAGGTAAACCGGAGAGAGAACTCATGGAAGAGCAACTGAGCCTGGATTTCTTACGCGTGGTGGAGAATGCGGCGATTGCGGCGGCACGCACGATGGGGTTCGGCGACCGGCACAAGGCCGATGAAGTGGCGGTCGAAGCCATGCGCAAGACGATGGACTCGGTGGAAATTGACGGGACGGTGGTGATCGGTGAAGGCGAGCGCGACGAGGCGCCGATGTTGTATATCGGCGAGAAAGTGGGCCTGGCGACGCACGCGCCGAAAGCGCTGTTTCCGCAAGTGGATATTGCGGTTGATCCGCTGGAGGGCACGAACTTGTGCGCGACCGGCGCGCCGAACGCCATAGCGGTGCTCGCGGCGAGCGAACGCGGCGGATTGTTGAACGCACCGGATTTGTACATGGAGAAAATCGTCGTGGGTCCGTCGTGCAAGGGCGCTATTGATTTGGACGCTCCGGTGGCGGACAACTTGAAGTCCATTGCGAAGCGCTTGGAACGCGACGTGGAGGATTTAGTGGTGGTGGTGCTGGACCGCGTGCGGCACGAGCGCCTGATTGATGAAATTCGCGCGGCGGGAGCGCGTATCCGGCTGATTGGCGATGGGGACTTGTCGGCGGGCATTTCTGCGGCTGTGGTCGGCACGGGAGTGCACGCGGTGATGGGAACGGGCGGCGCGCCGGAAGGTGTGCTGACGGCCGCGGCGCTGCGTTGCCTCAACGGACAGATTCTGGCCCGGCTGGTGATCAGCAAACCCGAAGATGCGGAACGGCTGGGGAAAATGGGAGTGAAGGATCCGAAGCGCGTTTATGACACGGAAGATCTGGCGCCAGGGAAAAAGATGGTGTTTGCATGCACGGGCGTGACGGACGGGAATCTGCTGAAGGGCGTGCGGTTTTTCGGCGAAGGCGTGCGCACCAGTTCGATGATTCTGACCCTGGACGACCGGCAAGTGCGGTTCATCGATTCGGTGCACCTGGAGAAGAGGCCGGACATTAAGGTGCGGTTCGCTTGAGGAAAGCTGATGCTCACTGTCGATAGCTAACAGAACAAAGATTTAACACAAAGGACATAGAGGAAGGGGCGCAGAGAACGCAGAGGAAGAAAAGTAAGAGAGAAAAAACAGCGCCTTGGGCTTCTGAGAGAAGCCGCGATTGTAAAACCGCTCGAGGACGAGAACCACCGCAAAAAGAAGCAGGCCACTGACGAACTAGTGCTGGTCGCTGGTGATGGCCAGGAATACGCTATCGTCCACAGGGACGGAGCGCGTGAAGAGAGTGGAAGTTTTCGCGCCCGTCGTAGCGACGTGTTTGGCTTGGCCGCTTAAGGCGGGTCCCGCGGGCGCCGTTTCGCTTCCGGCCCCGTCACCGGGTTGCAGAGAAATGCGCGTCGTCTTTGGTGTGCAACTCATGCCGCCATCAGGTTCGTCTGTGTGCAGACGCAGACGAACGTCGCGGCCAAAGAGGAACTCGCGGGGGCGAAAGCCGAGGCAGGTGTCACGAACAAATACCTGGCGTAAGCCGCTGTTCGTTGCGCTGCCCGAAAATTTTGTCTCCGGCGAGGAATGATTTGGGGCATGGCTTGGCGTGACGGCGAGAAACGCCACGAAGCGTCCCGAAGAGCTGATCGAAGGCAAGATACTTTCCGCGCCGACTAGCGCACCGCCAGAATCGGTGGAAACAAGAATCGTGGACGGGTTGCAAGAAGCATCAGCACCGATGCAGGTATCGCGCAAATAAATCTGGCGGCCCGACGGCGCATTTTCGGTGAGGTTGGTTGCGTCCGAGCTGAAAGCAATGTAGCGACCATCGGAGCTCATGGAAGGTGTGTGGCTGTCGCCGGCAGCAGCGCTGCCTCCGCCTGCGACCGAAAGCAAGGAAGTTTGAGGCTGGCAGCCCGTCGCAGCGCCTTCGCAGGTATCGCGCAGGAAGACTTGCGCGTGTTCGCCCTGAACCGCGGTGTAAGCCACATAGCGCCCATCGAGACTAACGGCTGGCGCTTCCTCGGAGACGGCGGCCTGCGAAACGGAGCTTTCCGACGCCTTCGCGGCTGTTGGGCAAGGCGCAGTCTCTACCGTAACGGTGACCGACGGCGCGCTAGTGCCGCCGCCGCTGCCGGTGCTGCCAGGAACGTTAGGGACAGGCGGTGAGGGCGGATTGTAAACCGTGACACTGGCATTGCCCGCGCCACTAATGTTGGCGGCGGGAATCGTGGCCGTGATTTGCGTGGAAGTGATCGTGGCCGTAGGAGCGGTTAGCTGCATTTGCAAGGCGCCGAGAGTCCAATTCACGGTGGAGACCTGCGTGGGGTCCGTAGAACTGTTGAGAAAATTCGCGCCCGTGACGGTTAGCGCGAGGTTGCTGCCGGCGGTAGCACACGAGGGAGAAACGGAAGTAACCGTGGGTATGGGATTGGCGAGATTGTTGATAATGAAGGTGATCGTGTTGGACAGGCCGTTGGTGCCGGTCCCGTAGTTGGAATTGGGATTAATGGTGTTGACCGTGGCTGTTCCGGGCTTGGCAAGCAGGGCTGCGGGGACTACCGCAGTCACGATGTTTCCCAGAGGATTTCCCGAACTGTCGGTAGGAACCGTGGTGACGAGGTTCTTGCCGTTCCACTGGACCTTTGTTTTTGCGACGAAGCCGCTGCCGTTCAGGGTCAATGTTAAATCGGAACAAGTGCCGGAGTTCCCGGAGACGCAGGCCGGAATTTGAGAAGGAGAGAGAAAGGAAACGAAGGCTCCGCCGGGACTTTGAAACGTATTGCCATAGTCATTGCAGCCGCTAACGGCGAAAATTGTACAAAGTGCGACAGCCATTGCTGTCCAAAACCGCTTCATTGCCACTCCTTTGTATTCCTGCGACCCCGAACACAGGGGGCCTATTTGTCCGGGCAAACGGCAGGGAGGCCGCAAAGCCGGCGCACATTGGGGGTGTGATGCCAAATCCGCACAAAGCGTTGACCAGACCGTTTAAGAAGAACCTCTGCTAAGAGTCTCACCGCTGCACGAGAGGACGCTCTGCCCCAAATCACAGCCCATACGCAACCCTACATGCTTACCATCCTCCCGCAAGAAGGTCAATGCGGAATCCCGGCCAGGAAGAAGCTAAAGGTAGGGCGAAAGAATCGGTTAAGTGCCACCTCGGGCGAATCAGGGGGCGGCAGGTTCTTGCTGCAAGCCCAAGGCGGCGATGGAAACGCGGACCAATTGCTGAATGCGCGCCTGGCACTCCTGGTGTTGGACTGTCAGGGCGCCGGCAGCTCGATAGCAAACCAGGGCTTGCGGTTTTCGCCCAAGCTTGGCGTAGAGATCGCCGCGGGCCAGCTGAAAGATCGGGTTCGTAGGATATTTTTCCGCCAAGGGGCTGATGGTATTCAGGGCGCGCTCGTATTGCTGATCGTAGCGATGCAGATTCATGGCGAGGTAAAAGCGGGCCGCGTTGGGGGTGAGAATTCCGTCAGCGATAGCGTGTTCGAGCAGGCGAATTCCCTCTTGTTTCGAACCGCCGGGAATGCCCATGAAGAAACGCATGATTTTGGCCATGGCGCTGAGGGTATCCACGTAATAGTTGTAAAGGCCGAGGCCAAAATCGGCGTCGGCCAGACCAGGGTCGAGAGCCTTGGCGCGCAGAAAGTGATCGCGGGCGCGCACGCCGAAGCGGGCGGTATTGCGATTCTCACCGCGTAACGCATACAGGCGCGCGGAAGCAGCCTCGGCCATGCCGGCGTAAAGCTGCATCTCAGCGGAGTCGGCTTTTTGAATCTGAGCGGAAGCAAGCGAAGAGGCGGTGGTGGCCAACTCGAGATAATGCTGGTCGGCGTGAAGTCTCGAGCGCCGGCGGGCATCGTTCATTCCATACTTGAACTCGGCCGCCGTGCACCAGAAGCGCCACCAGAGCGCGTCTGATTCCAACAAATAACCAATGGGATGATCGGGATGCTCTTTTTGCAGTTGCCTGGCGGCTTCCTGAGCGCCATCGAGATCGAAAGAGTAAATCTTTTCTAGAATGGCGGGGGTTTCCGGCGGCAATGAGAGCTGCGTAGCGCGGGCCAGAGCGGGCGAAAGCGCTAAGAGAAAAAACACAGTGATGCCAGCACTGCGAAGAGAAGCCAAAAGAGAAGCCAAGGTAGCAGAGTTTTCCATTCAGGAGCAGTTTCGCACAACGTCAGTTTCTTGCGCAGAACGAGTTTAAGCTGTTCGAGGAGCGTGCAAACCGACAATTGCCTCCCAGAGACTTCCGCGTGCCACCAATCAAACTCCTCCATGCCCCGCAATGAGCGTTAGGTCGTACGGAGCGCATTTGCTATTCTCGGCGGACTGATGACCACATCCGACAAATCAAAGAGTCCCGGGCTCGAGCGCAGCCTGGGCCTGAAAGAGGCCGTCGCGCTGAACATGATCGAAATCGTGGGCATTGGGCCGTTCGTGGTCAGCTCGCTGGTGATTCGCGCGATGGGTGGGCCGCAAGCGATGATCGCGTGGCTGGCTGGCGCGTTGTTGGCTACGCTGGATGGGTTCGTTTGGTCAGAACTGGGCGCGGCGATGCCCAGAGCCGGCGGCACGTATGTTTTCCTGCGAGAAGCTTATGGCCCGGAGAAGTGGGGCCGGTTGTTGTCGTTTTTGTTTGTGTGGCAGACGTTTCTGCACGTGCCACTTTCCGTCGCGTCAGCCTCCATCGGATTCGCAAACTATGCGGAGTATCTTCATCCCCTCACAACTCTCGAACATAAAGCAATTTCCGGCGGACTGGTTCTCTTCCTGATGTTTCTCCTCTACCGGCGAATTGGAACGATCGGGAAAATCTCCGTTCTTCTGTGGGTGGGTGTGATTGGCACGATGCTTTGGCTGATTTGGGGAGGAGTGAGGAATTTCAATTCGAAACTTGCTTTCGACTTTCCGCCCGGAGCTTTTGACTTTTCCGTGGTGTGGTTCGCGGGGCTCGGGTCCGCCATGATCAGCACGATTTATAGCTACTGGGGTTACTACAACATCTGTCATCTGGGGGGAGAGATTCGCGACCCTGAGAAGAACATTCCGCGCGGGATTTTTCTCTCGGTAGTAGGAATTGCGGTTCTTTATCTGGCGATGCAGACGAGCATCCTGGGTGTCGTGCCCTGGCGGGAAGCGCAGGAATCCAGGTTCCTAGCCAGTCTCTTTGTCGAGAAGCTGTACGGCCCGATGGCCGCAAACGTTGCGACCGTCATGATTTTATGGGTGGCGCTGGCCTCCGTTTTTTCGGTTTTGCTTGGAGCTTCGCGGGTTCCTTACTCGGCCGCCCTGGACAACAACTTTTTCCCCATCTTTGCCCGGCTGCACCCGACCAAGCGGTTTCCTCACGTTTCTCTACTGGTTCTGGGCGGTCTGGCTCTTTTGTTCAGCGTGATTTTGAACTTGCAAACCGCTATCGTAGGAATTCTGGCCGTGAGGCTCATTGTGCAATTTGTCGGCCAGGCCGTGGGAGTGATGCTTCTTCGGAGGCGGTGGAGTTCGGATAAATTTCCATTCAAGATGTGGCTTTACCCGGTGCCCGCGGTGCTGACGATGCTCGGCTGGCTTTGGCTCTTTTGGAGAACCGGTGCGGCACGGAAGTGGGGACTCCTGCAAATTGCCCTCGGAGTTGTGGCGTTTTTGGTCTGGACCTGGGAGAAGAAGCAATGGCCTTTTGCAAGGTCACAGTCGACAATTGACAGCCGACAGCCGGAAATTCCAATCTGAACGTTTTGGGGGAAGCGTGAATTTTTTGTTCAGGCGATTCGCGGTCATTTTCCTGGGAGGCGCGGTTACTGCAACGTTCCCGAGCCTTATGAAAGCGCAATTCCCGCCGGCGCCGGGGACCGGGCCGGGCTTGCCGGAGACGGTTGAGGCGATCGAGCGCGCGCGCGTCACCACGCGAATCCTGTACGTCACGGCGCATCCGGATGATGAGTCCAGTTCGGTGCTGACGTATCTGGCCCGCGGACTCCACGCGGATGTTGCGTTGCTGTCGCTGACGCGCGGCGAGGGAGGGCAAAACGATCTTGGCCCGGAGCAAGCCCCGCAACTGGGAGTGATTCGCACGCAGGAATTGCTGGCGGCCACCCGCGGCTATGGGGTGAAACTCTATTTCACGCGCGCCAAGGATTTTGGCTTCTCGAAGACGCCGGAAGAAACCGAGAAGGTGTGGGGCGAACAGGTTCTTGAAGACATGGTGCGCGTGATCCGATCGTTTCGCCCTAATGTGGTCATCAATAACTGGGGCGGGGTGCACAGCGGTCACGGACACCATCAGGCCGCAGGGCTGTTGACACCCAAAGCGGTGCAGTTCGCGGCTGATCCTTCTTTCCAATTGCATGGACCGGCATCCGAGAGAAAGGATCTGGCGCCGTGGGGCGATCGAAAACCAGTGGTGGTTCTGGATCTCGACCGCGGTGAAAAGCCCCAGGGTTACTTGCTCCCACTGGATGAGATATCACCGCTTTATGGAAAGACTTGGCGCGAGATTGGGCTTGATGCCTTTGCGAATCACCGTTCGCAAGGAATCGCCGTGTTCCTGGGTTCCCCTTTCCTGCGGCGTCCTGTTGCCCTCAAGCGCGAGGATGGCGGTGAGCTGAATCCGGCCATTCTTGCGCAGCCGCTCGGTCCCCTGGATGAGGATTACGAAGAGGCGAACATGGGCGTGGATCCGCTGATGCGAGCGGTTGACTCGGCTCTGGTGGAGGCGCGGGACGCCGCTTTGCGCCTGGACTGGAAAACAGCGACAAGCTCTTTGGCGGAGGCCGGCAAGAAGTTGAACGAAGTGCCGAAGCCAAATCCCGGGCAGAATAACCCGGAGCCGCTGCTGTCCCTGGCGCGAAGCACGGCGCGCAAGAGAGAAAAGATCGAAGATGCACTGGAGCTTGCGGCAGGGTTGCGCGTCGAGGCGACTGCAGACCGAAGCGAAATTGTTCCCGGAGAAACCTTCACTGTGCGAGTGGAATTGCGCCACCGCGAAGGCATTTCAGGCGACTTTAAAAAACCGGCGCTGCGGCTGCCGCCGGAATGGAGCATTTCCAAGGAAGAGACGGATTCGCCGAGTGTGATTCGCTTCACTGTCCAAACGGGACAAAAGCCGCCGCGCACGGGCGATGGGCCGATGGCGGCACTTCTGCCGGAGCCGCCACCACTTATGACGGCGAGTGAGGAGGCCGTGATTGACGGCTATTCGTTCGCGGTCACTTCGCCGGTAACGAGTGTTCGATCCACCTCCACACGAGTGGACCGCACGAGCCCGCAGGTGGTTCCCGCTTACACGCTCGGGGTGGAACCGAAACAAGACCTGGAGAATCTGACAAAGCCAAGAAAACCATTTGATGTTCTGTTGCGCGTGCACTCGTATGCGACAGAGCCCGGTCAGGTGCGCGCCGGACTCATGGTTCCCAAAGGATGGAAGGCGAGCGCTCCGGCAGCGCTGAAATTCAGCGGGACGGGTGACCGCTACGCGCGGGTAACAGTAACGCCGCCGCAAAAACTAGCGGCGGGACGCTACAGAATTACGGCCTACGCGGAGCGAGCGACGGAGCACTCGCGCAGCGCAAAGGGAGAGAAGTTCACGCAATCGCTGGAGCCGCTGCCCAGTCTTCCGACGGAGCTTTGGAGCGAGTCTGCGCAATGTTCGGTGCACGCGTTTGGCGTGGTGGTACCGCAAGGTCTTCGCGTGGGTTACGTCACCGCCGAGGGTGAGCCGATACCTGATGCACTGCGGCGTCTGGGCATCCAGGTGGACATGCTGGATGCAAAAGAACTGGCTTTTGGGGATTTGTCGCGGTTCCGGGCCATCGTTGTCGGAGTCAGAGCCTACGAATTGCGCCCTGAGCTGCCCGGCGCGAATCAGCGGCTACTGGATTACGTCTCGAACGGCGGAACGCTGGTCGTACAGTACAACCGCGATTTCGTTTGGGACAAGCTGGAGCCGGCTCCGTATCCGGCTCTGATTTCGCCGCCGCTCCCACCCGCAAAGGAAGGCGCGGCGCCAGCGCCAAGGCCGCTTCCGCGCATCACGGACGAAAATTCTCCCGTGAAGTTTCTGAAACCCAACGATCCTCTGCTCAATACGCCGAATAAAATCACGCAGGAGGACTTCAAGGGCTGGGTGCAGGAGCGCGGGCTCTATTTCTGGACGCAATTCGACGCGAAGTACACGCCGCTCCTGGCGATGCACGATCCCGGCGAACCGGATCTCAATGGCGGACTGGTTTACGGACACTACGGCAAAGGAACTTGCATTTACACGGGTCTGGCGTTCTTCCGGCAATTGCCTGATGGAGTTCCGGGCGCCAACCGGCTGTTTGTCAACCTGCTCAGCGCGTCGCGGGCGAAGTAATCAACGCAACACAACAACATCGCACAGACGCCCGTTGAAACGCAGCGTGCTATTCTCATGGCCCAGAGGGGCCAAACAAGAATGAAAAAACAGTTCGGAATGGGTCATCGCTTTGAAGTGTGGTGCAGGACGTTGGTGTTTCTGTTGGCGGCGGGATTCCTGGTGGCAAACATTTCTCCAGCATCGCAAAAAGACAAGAAAAAGAAAAAAGACGAGGGCGACAGCTCGAAGACGACACTCCTAAGCGATGAACAGCAGATTGATTTCATGTTGTCCGAGATGATGGGGGCATGGCAGGTGGGTGATGTCGAAAAACTACACTCCACCTACGCTGATGAGGTCTCGCTGGTGAGCGGTTCCTGGGCGCCGCCCGTCATGGGCTGGGCAAATTACCTCGCTATTTACCAGCAGCAGCGAGCGCGTGTGCAGCGCGTCCGAATGGATCGAACGAATACTTACATCAAAGTGAAGGGCGACGTTGCCTGGGCGTGCTATCAGTGGAATTTCACGGCTACGATGGATGGGCAACCAATGCAATCACAGGGGCAGACCACGGTGGTGATGGAGAAAAGGAACAGTCACTGGCTTATCGTGCACAACCATACTTCACTCACGCCGCCCGCTTCCGGGACCACGACTACGCCCCAGCAAGCACCGGCCAAGCCACTCGGGCTCTAGCAGCCCATTCGGCGGCGAAAACTCAGCCGAGAAAAGCTTCAGAAGTGCCTGAGGCCCTCGTAAATCCACAGCCCCCCCGCGAGCAGGAGAAGCACGCCCGAGAGGATGCCAGTAATCAACAGAGGACGGGACAGCGTATTGATTCTGGCGACCAGTTCGCGCTGTTCTCTGGCCATGTGTTCTTCCGCCGCGTCGAGGAAGATCTGATCGTCCTCGTGGCTGGATAAGACGCCGCGCCAGATCAGCAGGATAATAAACACGGAAGTAACGATACCCCAGACAATCAGAAGATAAAAAACTGATGGTGTAACGGTGTTTTCCATGGCGACCTCCCGATGGAACCGGCCCACGGTGCCGACCGCCCCTGCAGCCGGCAAGGGGCTAATGCTGTTTCTAGCCGGGGAGTATAGCACCGAGAATTGAAATTTCTAGGGTTAACTGTCACAAAGAGTCATTTACCCTTAGTCGCCCCGGAGATAGGTTGTCCCGATGCAAACTCCTTGCTTCTGCCTCTTGCGCCGCCCCTCGCGTTGACAAAGAAGAAGCCCGCGGGCAAAATTGAAAATGCCTCGTAGGGTTGGCTCCTCTCGGAGCCAACTTTTTTTCACTCGTGCCCGAGTGGCGGAACTGGCAGACGCGCTAGCTTCAGGAGCTAGTGATCGCAAGGTCGTGGAGGTTCGAGTCCTCTCTCGGGCACCAACATCTTCCAGCTTTCAATGGACTTCGTTGGCCTTTCGACGCAGAATCCGCTACCTTGTTTGCGCAGAGTTTTGACAAGTAATTTTCGAGGTCGTCATGCTTGCGCATTCCCTTTTGCTGGCTTTCCCGGAGTGGCAGCCGCACTTTTCATTCCCTGCAGGGGCGCAGGCTAATGAAATGATCGTGCTGCGATGGCTGCACATCATTTTCGGGATTATCTGGATCGGCCTGCTCTACTTTTTCAATTTGGTGCTTACTCCGGCGATGAAGCGGTGCGATCCCAAGCTGAAAATCCAGGTTTATCCCGAGCTGATGCCCGGCGCGATGAACTGGTTCCGGTGGTCGGCGTTGGTGACCGTGTTTGTGGGAATGCGCTACTACTCGATCCATCTCGGCGCGGATGCAAGAAATGCCGGAGATCCTTCGCTGGTTGGTAAATGGTTTGGCTGGTGGTTCCTGGTGTGGCTGGTGGCTTACGCGTTCATTTATGCGCTGCAACTGCCGGCAAAAGGAACCCTGGATAGCCCCTGGGTTCGCTCCATTGGAGTTGCCGTTGTAGTAGTCGCGGCGTCCTGGCTGATTCTCGCGCTAAATGGCGGACCGGCTGTTTCCAATCCGCACTTAGCCATCAGTGTTGGCGGCGGGCTCGGTCTAATCATGTTATTGAATACGTGGGGAGTTGTGTGGCGCGTTCAGAAGCGATTGATTGCCTGGAGCCGCGCAAGCTCCGAACAGGGAACGCCCATGCCTCCGGAAGCCGAACGCCTGATGCGCTGGAATTACCTGACCGCGCGCACGTCCTTCTGGCTCTCATTTCCGATGCTCTTCTTTATGGCCGCAGCGAGCCACTATCCTTTTCTCAGCTCTGTCCCGCGATAAGAGATTCCGGAGCCCGCCATGGGAGGAGATAAGAGCTACAACGTCATCGCGACCGAAAAAGGCGTGCCCATCAAGGCGTGGACCAAGGGCGTGCCCCTCGAGGACCAGGCCCGCGCCCAGCTTCTCAACGTCGCTCAGCTTCCCTTCATTTTTAAGTGGGTCGCGGCCATGCCCGACGTGCACTGGGGCATCGGCGCTACCGTGGGCAGTGTCATCCCCACCAAGGGCGCAATTATTCCCGCCGCCGTTGGCGTGGACATTGGCTGCGGCATGATGGCCGTACAGACGGACCTGAACGCCCGCGATCTCCCTGACAACCTGAAGCCCATTCGCAGCGCCATTGAAAAAGCCGTGCCGCACGGACGCACGAATCACGGCGGCAAAGGCGATGTGGGCGGGTGGCAGCAGATTCCCGCGCGCAATGCTGAAGTCTGGCAGAGCCTGAAGCCGCGCTACGACGCCATTCTTGAAAAGCATCCGAAGCTGGATCGCGGGAACCACGCAAACCATCTCGGCACGCTGGGAACCGGCAATCACTTCATCGAAGTTTGTCTCGATGAAGCGGACAATGTCTGGTTCATGCTCCACAGTGGTTCGCGCGGCGTCGGCAATCGCATGGGAAGCTATTTCATCGAGCTGGCGCGCAAAGACATGCAGAAGTTTTTCATCAACCTGCCCGACAAAGACCTGGCTTATTTCTCGGAGGGCACGGAGCATTTTGACGATTACGTCGAGGCCGTGGAATGGGCGCAGGACTTCGCTCGTTTCAACCGCGAACTGATGATGGAGCAGATCGTCAACGCCGTGCGCACTTCCGGGGAAGTGCGTCCGTTTGTCGCCGAGTTGAAGGCCATCAATTGCCACCACAACTACGTGGCTCGCGAAAGCCACTACAACCAGAACATTCTCGTGACCCGTAAAGGCGCAGTCCGCGCCCGCGAAGGCGACATGGGCAT
>WNEX01001076.1_pt1 | contig 22235 bp, 17 predicted proteins | sample 5399841 | NCBI WGS metagenome assembly WNEX01 (sample SAMN13153337, study PRJNA577476) | soil metagenome | isolation source: 40 cm grassland meadow soil 2 days after 1st rain plot 5 | place: USA:California | collected 2015-09-18 | reverse complement strand
CGTGGAAAATCTGCTCATCATCGGTTGCGGTGACGTCGCGCGCCGCGCTTTGCCGGAATTGCGGCGTCGCTATCGCGTGACGGCTCTGGTGCGTTCGCCCGATCCCGCGCTCGATGCCGTCGGGGTCGGGCAAATCGCGTGCGATCTCGACGATGCTGCCTCGCTCGCGCAGCTGGGCGGCCGTGCCGGCCGCATCGCGCATCTCGCGCCGCCCGCTGCAGGCGGAGCGCTCGATACCCGTATGCGCAGCCTGCTTGCAGCTCTCGCGCCGCGCGGACGCGGCGCCATGTTACCACGGAGATTCGTGTACCTTTCCACGAGCGGGGTATACGGCGATTGTGCGGGTGAATGGGTCGACGAGACCCGCCCACCCAATCCGCGAACCGAACGCGCCATGCGGCGCCTGGACGCCGAGCGGGCGCTCGGTGATTGGGGCGAACGCAACCAGGTCGAGATCGCGATCCTGCGCGTGCCGGGGATTTATGCCTCCGATCGTCTGCCGCTCGAGCGCCTGGCGCGCGGTACTCCGGCCCTTCGGCCGGAGGAGGACGTCTACACCAATCACATCCATGCCGACGATCTCGCCGGAATCCTCGTCGCTGCGCTCGAATCGGCGCGCGTGGGAGATGTCTACAATGCGAGCGACGACGGCCCCATGAAGATGGGCGAATTTTTCGACCTCGTGGCCGACCGCAGCGGGCTGGCTCGGCCCCCGCGCGTCTCGCGCGAGGAAGCCGCGCGCCTGCTGCCCCCGGAACTGCTTTCTTTCATGAGCGAATCGCGACGCCTTTCCAACCGGCGCATGAAGACGCAGCTCGGCGTGCGACTGCGCTATTCCACCGTGCGAGACGGCATTCCCCGGATCAGGGAGGCCGCATGAAGGCCGCGGAGGCCTATCTCGTCATCACCAATCTGCCCGACCGCGGCAGCGCGGCGAAGCTCGCGCACGAGCTCGTGGAAAAGCGCCTCGCCGCGTGCATCAACATCCTGTCGCCGTGCCGCTCGATCTATCGCTGGAAAGGCAAGACCGAGGACGCCGAGGAATTCCCGATGCTCATCAAGACCACCGGCGGCCGCTACGCCGAGCTCGAAGAGGCGATCCGCTCGGGTCATCCCTACGAACTTCCGGAGATCATCGCGGTCCGATTGAGGGGGGGATTGCCCGCGTACCTCGATTGGATCGATTCGGAAACGCGGCCGGCTTAGCTCATGCACCGACTTCTGCTCATCTTGCTGTTGCTGCTCGCTGCGCTGCCGCCTGCGCGTGCGGCGGGCGCCGACGATCTGCTCGAGCCGGACAAGGCATTCCGCTTTTCCGCCCGCGCTATCGACGCGCGGACCGTGGAAGTCCGCTATGGAATAGCCGAAGGCTACTACCTCTATCGCGAGCGCTTCCGTTTTGCAGCCGAGCCCGCTTCGGTAGCACTGGGCCAAGCTCAGTTTCCGAAGGGGGAGATCCACGAGGACAAGTTCCTCGGCAAACAGGAAACCTACCGCAAGGAAGTGCGCATACGCCTACCGGTCGAGGCGGCTGGCGCCGAGCGCATGAAGCTCCAGGTCACCTCGCAAGGCTGTGCCGATCTGGGCGTGTGCTATGTTCCGCAGGTGCAAAGCGCCGACCTTCGCCTTGCGTCGCTGGGCGGCTCGCGCTCGTCGATCTTCAAGGAAAACGAGCCGTTTACTTCTTCACCGGAACGCGTGACCGCGGCGAGCGAGGACGTGCGTTTCGCGGGTGTCCTGGAATCCGGCCGGCTCTGGCTGGTCATGGCGGTGTTTTTCGGCGCCGGGCTTCTGCTCACCTTTACCCCTTGTGTCCTGCCGATGATCCCGATCCTGTCCGGAATCATCGTAGGCGAAGGCCGCAAAGTGACGCGCTGGCGCGCCGCGCTCGTCTCGATCGCTTACGTCCTCGGCATGGCTGTGACTTACACCGCCATCGGAATTGGCGCGGCCTTTTCCGGGAACCTGTTCTCCGCGGCGCTGCAGAACGCTTGGGTACTGGGAGCGTTCGCGGCCGTCTTCGTGGGACTTGCGCTGTCCATGTTCGGCTTGTACGAGCTGCGGTTGCCTTCAAGCTGGCAGATGCGGCTCACCGCGGCGAGCAACCGGTTGGGGGGCGGGGACTGGGGCGCCGTGGTGCTGATGGGGGTGCTCTCGGCCGCGATCGTCTCCCCTTGCGTCGCCGCACCTCTTGCCGGGGCGCTGCTCTATATCGGCCAGACGCGCGATGTCTTGCTCGGCGGAACGGCGCTGTTCTCGATGGCGATCGGGATGGGCGTGCCGCTGGTCCTGGTAGGGGTGTCCGAGGGCGTGCTCCTGCCGCGGGCCGGCCAATGGATGCATGCGGTCCGGCAGTTTTTCGGAGTGCTCCTCCTCGCGGTTGCGATCTGGATCATCAGCCCGGTTATTCCGGCGGCGGTGCAGATGCTGCTGTGGGCGGCAGTGCTGGTCGGATCGGGGGTGTTCTTGGGCGCGCTCGAGCCCGCACCCCAAGGCGCCAGCGGATGGAGGCGGTTATCGAAGGCGGTCGGCATCCTCGCGCTGCTTGCCGGGGCCGCGCAAGGCATCGGTGCCCTCTCGGGGGCGCGCGATCCCCTGCGACCTCTTGCCGGCCTTTTCGCGCAATCGCCGGAGGCGTCGCTGCGCTTCGAGACGGTCCGGACGCTCGCCGATCTGGATGCGCGTCTGAAGACGGCCGACAAAGCGGTGATGCTCGATTTCTACGCAGACTGGTGCGTGTCGTGCAAGGAAATGGAGCGCTTCACCTTCAGCGATCCGCGAGTTCAGGCGCGTTTGGCCGGGATGACGCTGCTGCGCGCGGACGTCACTGCCAACAACGCGGAGGACAAGGTGCTTCTAAAGCGCTATCGGCTGTTCGGGCCGCCGGGGATCGTCTTCTTCGACGCGAGCGGGCGGGAAATCGAAGGCCTGCGCGTGATCGGCTATCAGTCGCCGGATAAATTCATCCAGTCGCTCGATCTGGCATTGCGCTAGCGGACTAGCCCTTTTCCTTCAACCATCCCGCCGCATCGAGCGCGAAGTAGGTCAAGATGCCGTCGGCGCCTGCGCGCTTGAATGCGACGAGCGCTTCCATCACGCACTGCTTCTCTGTGAGCCATCCGTTCTTGAACGCCGCTTTCAGCATCGCGTATTCTCCGCTGACCTGATAGACGTAAGTCGGCGCCTTAAATTCATCCTTGACGCGGCGAACGATGTCGAGATAAGGCATGCCCGGCTTCACCATCACCATGTCCGCGCCTTCCTGCAGGTCCAGCCCCACCTCCCAAAGGGCCTCGTCACTGTTGGCGGGGTCCATCTGGTAGGTGAACTTGTTGCCCTTGCCCAGACTGGCCGCCGACCCGACCGCATCGCGGAAGGGTCCGTAGAATCCCGAAGCGTACTTGGCCGAATACGCCATGATGCGCGTGTGGATGAATTCTTTCTCCTCCAGCGCGGTCCGGATGCGCCCGATGCGGCCGTCCATCATGTCCGAAGGTGCGACGATGTCCACGCCGGCCGCCGCTTGAACGAGCGCCTGCTCCTCGAGTACGGCGAGCGTGTCGTCGTTGAGGATGGTGCCGCGGGAATCGATCAGCCCGTCTTGCCCGTGATCGGTATAGGGATCGAGCGCGACATCGGTCATGATGCCGAGCTCGGGAAAGCGTTTTTTCAGCGCTCCGACGACGCGCGGGATCAGTCCGTCGGGATTCGTTGCTTCCTTGCCATCGGGGGTTTTGAGCGACGGTTCGATGGCCGGGAAGAGCGCCATCACCGGCACACCGAGCTTCAGACATCGCTCGGCCACCGCGGTGAGCTTGTCCGCCGTGTAACGCGACACCCCGGGCATGGATGGAACGGCCTGGGTGCGGCCCTTGCCCTCGATCACGAAGACCGGGTAGATCAGGTCGTCGGGGCCGAGCACGTGCTCGCGCATCAGGCGGCGCGAGAACTCATCGCGCCGCATGCGGCGCATGCGCACCGCGGGGAAGTTTCCGTACACCTGCATGATCGCTCCTTTTCTCCAGGCGGATCAGTCGCTTATATTTTGGTAGGCGCGCCGCGGGAACCTTTCCCTTCGCGAGGACTCCCATGCTGTAGGCGACTTCGGTCGTCTCCCGCTTCTCCTCCCTGAGCGGGATGCCTTAAACCTTAAGGCATTTTGCCCCGGGCTGATTTCCCCTTTTGGCCCGGGGGCTTTTATTTCTCCACCCCCGGTCTTGCCGGGGGTTTTCATTCGGCTCTCGGCCAAGGGCCACCCCCAAGGCCCCTGGCGCGCGTGCGTCCAGCCACCCTAGCAGCACCGCCGCGGCCTGCTCCAGGCCGGATCTCTTGAGACTCGAGAACAACTGCACCGAAGCATTGGGCGCGAGCACCGCAAGTTCCGCTTCGACTCGGCGCAGGATTTTCTGCGCAGCTTCCCGGGACAGTTTATCCGCTTTGGTGAGCAGCACATGCACCGGTTTCCCCGTGGGACGAAACCATCCGAGCATGCGTTGATCGAGCTCGGTCAGCGCCTGCCGCACGTCCATCACTACGGTCAGCCCGCACAGCGGTGCGCGCGTCTGGAGATAGCCGCCCAGCAGTCTTTCCCAGGGCGCGCGCGTCGCCTCGGGAACCCGGGCGTAGCCGTAGCCAGGTAGATCCACGAAGAATCGCTCCCCGCCCAACGCGTAGTAATTGATGAGTCGAGTGCGTCCGGGAGTCTTGCTCACGAACGCCAATTGACTCCCCGTCAGCGCGTTGATGGCGCTTGATTTGCCCGTGTTCGATCGACCGACGAAAGCGATTTCACCGACGCTCGCCGGAGCGTCCGCTAGCGAGGCAACGCTTTTGAAGAAGCAAGCACTGCGGAAGAGTGACATGAGTCGGGGCAACCGGTTTTGCTAGAATATCAGCCTTTTGAGCGAAGGCTCGCGGAGGAAAAAAGGCATGAAACGAGCGTTGGCGCTTTTGAGCTTTGCGATTTGCGCCGGCCCGCTTGCCGCCGCGGAGCCCGCGGCCAAAGCTGATTCCGCCAAGGGCCAAAGCATCGCCAACAAGGTTTGCGCGGCTTGCCACGGTGCCGACGGCAACAGCCCGACTCCCGCCAATCCGAAGCTGGCCAGCCAAGTGCCCGAATACCTGCAGAAGCAACTCGCCAATTTCAAGCCCGCTGCAGAAAACAGGGCCGAGCGGGAAAACCCGATCATGGGCGGCATGGTTGCCAACCTCTCCGCCGGAGACATGCGCGATGTGGCGGCGTATTACGCCGCACAACGTGCCATGCCGGGCGCGATGAAAAACCAGGAAGCGCTCGCGCTCGGTCGAAAAATCTGGCGCGGCGGCGACGTGACCAAGGGCCTTCCTGCGTGTGCTGCCTGCCACGGCGCGAGCGGGGCCGGTCTGCCTGCGCAATACCCGCGCCTCGCAGGACAGTACGCCGAGTACACCGAAGCGCAGCTGAAAGCGTTTCGCTCGGGTGAACGCAGGAACGACGCGAACAAGATGATGCAAGCGATCGCTGCAAGGATGAGCGATCCTGAAATTCGCGCGGTGGCCGATTACATCGCCGGCCTCCGCGGGTGATCCTCGCGTTGCAATGACCTGAGTCGAGGGTGGCGGAGCCACCCTCTTTCATTTCCCGCCCTCCGAAAACGCGCCTCCCGAACTGGAATAGCGGGGGCTGGCCTCGTGTTTACCCAGGCCGCGCCCGGTAGAATTCCACGGAGGCTGCCGCAACCTGCGGAATAAATGCGCCAAGCCGCGCGTTTGTATCGCAGGTTCTCTTTTTTCGGGGAGGGCAGTGAATAAAGTCGGCATCCCTCGCCTGGCAGCGACGGCGTTCGTGCGTAGCCCCGCGGTTCCCAGCGGGCGAAGCGTTCCCGAAAAAGCCTGCCGCGCGCTAGAATGCGCGGGAGATGGATCGTCGACTCATCATCGAGCACATCCCCCGGCTGCGGCGCTACGCCCGCGCGCTCGTGGGCGACCGCTACGTCGCGGACGACCTGGTTCAGGACACCCTGGAGCGCGCCTGGAACAAGTTCTATCTTTGGCGCCCGGGAAGCGATCTGAGGGCGTGGCTGTTCACGATCATGCATAACGTGTTCGTAAATCAAGCAAGGCGCCGCCGCTACGAAATTGAGCAGGCGATGGAAGAAGTACCTGCCGTGTCGGTTCGCGCGACCCAGAGCGAGCAGCTCGAGCTGCAGGACGTGGACCGTGTGCTGCGTTCCCTCTCGCCGGAGCAGCGGGAGGTCGTGCTGCTGGTGGCGGTGGAGCAGCTGACTTACGAGGAGGTCAGCGGTGCTCTGGACATTCCCATAGGCACTGTCATGTCGCGACTGTCGCGGGCGCGCGAACGCATGCGCCAGCTGCTCGGGGCTCAGGGCGTGATGCCTCTGAAAGTCGTGAAGTGAAGCCGCTCGCCGAGGCTGAACTGCACACCTACATCGACGGTGCGCTCTCCGAGGGCGCTCGCGCCGAGATCGAGGCCTGGCTCGCTTCCCATCCGGAGGACGCGGAGCGGCTGCGCGCGTACGCCGAGCAAAACGCCCTGCTCCGTTCGCTGTACAACCCCGTGCTCGACGAGCCCGTACCGGCGGCCCTGCTTGCGGTGCGCCCGCACGCGGGGCTCCGCTACGCCGCCGCCGCCGCGATATTCGCGCTCGGAATCGGACTCGGCTGGATCGTTCGTGGAATGTTCAACACCCCGCAGATGCCGCCGGTTTCGCTCGCGCGCTTGGCGGCGACCGCGCACGTGGTGTACTCGCCCGAGGTACGCCATCCGGTGGAGGTGCCCGCCGGCGAGGAAGAGCATCTCGTGAACTGGCTGTCCAAGCGTCTTGGGACCACTTTGAAAGCGCCCAAGCTCGCGCCGCTCGGTTACGAACTTGTGGGTGGGCGGCTGCTCTCCGGACCGCAGGGGCCAGTCGCGCAGTTCATGTATCAGGATACGCGCGGTCAGCGCCTGACGCTGTATGTCTCGAGGCAAAGAGGGGAGCCGCGCGACACCGCTTTCCGCTTCAGCCAGGAGGACCGCGTGTCGGTCTTCTATTGGGTCGACGGCAATTTCGGGTACGCCCTTTCAGGCGAGATAAGAAAGGAACAACTGCTCCAGGTCGCCGAAGTCGTCTACAAGCAGCTCAATCCGTGATCGCCGAAGGTGGTACTCCGGCTCAGCTCGTCGAGCCGATGGCCTAGTCGGCGGCACCCAACTTTGCGATCTGGTGTGTCTCGCGCCGTTGCGCCAACCATTCCTGCAAGCGCTCGAAGTAGAGGTAGATCACGGGCGTGATGAAGAGGGTCAGGAACTGCGAGAGCACGAGTCCTCCAACGACCGCTAGTCCGAGTGGACGGCGCGCGTCCCCGCCCGCGCCGAAAGACAGGGCGATCGGCAGGCTCCCCATCAACGCGGCGAAGGTCGTCATCATGATCGGCCGGAAGCGGATCATGCAGGCCTGGTAAATGGCCTCGTGGGCGGGCTTGCCGTCCTTGCGCTGCGCCTCGATCGCGAAGTCGATCATCATGATGGCGTTCTTCTTGACGATGCCCACCAGCATGATGATGCCGACGAATGCGTACATGTTGAGCTCGATGTTGAACGCCCACAAAGTCACCAGCGCTCCGAGACCCGCGGTCGGCAGTCCGGAGAGAATCGTGAGCGGGTGGATGAAGCTCTCGTACAGGATGCCGAGCACCAGGTAGATCACCAGAATGGAGAGCACCAGCAGGATGCCCATGCCTTGGAGCGAAGCTTGAAACGCCTGCGCAGTGCCCGTGAATCTCGCGTTCAGCGTGGGCGGCACCTGCAGCTCGTCCGCCGCCTTCTGGATCAGGGCGATCGCCTGGGAGAGGGCCACGTCTTGCTGCAGGTCGAAAGAAATGGTAACCGAGGGCAGCTGGCCGAGATGGCTGACGCTCATCGGGCCGACGCCGTAAGTGAGCTTCGCCACCGCATTGAGCGGCACCAGAGCGCCGCTCGAGGAGCGCACGTAGAGCATCGACAGCGCCGCGGGATCGCGCTGGTACCTCGGCTCGAGCTCGAGAATCACGAAGTACTGGTTGGTGGCGGTATAGATGTTCGAGACCTGGCGCGAGCCGTAGGCGTTGGCGAGCGCCGCTTCGATCTGCTGCGGGCTCACGCCGAGTGCGGAGGCCTTTTCGCGGTCGATCTCGACGTTGACTTGCGGGCGGGCGATCTGCAGGTCGCTCGACACGTCGAGCAGCTCCGGCAGGGTCTTGAGCTTCTCCTCGACGACCGGCACCCAGTGGTACAACTCCTCGGTGCTCGCGCCTTGAACTACATACTGGTACTGACTCTTGGTGAGCTGGCCGCCGATGCGGATCGCCGGCACGTTCTGGATGAAAACCTTGATTCCCATCATATTGGCGAGCTTCGGGCGCAGGCTCCGCACGACCTCGTCCGCCGACTTGCGCTGGGAGCGCGGCTTCAAGGTCATGGTGGCGCGGCCGACGTTGAGCGAGGGATTGAACGAGGTTGCGCCCAGGAACCCGGTCACGGCTTCGATGTTGGGATCGGCGCGGAGGATCTCCAGCACGGAGCGCTGATACGTCACCATGGCGTCGAAGGAAATGTCCTGAGGCGCCTCGATGAAGCAGAAAAGCTGCCCGGCGTCCTCGCTCGGCAGAAAGCCCTTGGGCATCTTCGCGTACAGCATCCCGGTTGCGACGACGACACCGAAAAACACCGCTATAACGAACCTCTGGCGACCGAGCACCCATCTCAGGCTCGATCCGTAGGCGTCGCTAACCGCATCGAACGCCCGCTCGCTCGCGAGGAACAACCTGCCGTGCTTGACGTCGGCGTGCGGCTTGAGAATGCGGCTGCACATCATCGGGGTCAGCGTGAGCGAGACGAAACCCGAGATCAGCACGGCGACGATGATGGTGACGGCGAATTCGTGCAGGAGTCGTCCCAGAATGCCGCCCATGAAAAGCACCGGGATGAACACGGCGGCGAGCGAAATCGTCATCGAAAGGATCGTGAAGGCGACCTCCTTCGACCCGTCGAACGTTGCCTGGAGCGGGCTCTTCCCCATCTCGATGTGGCGTGAGATGTTCTCCAGCATGACGATCGCGTCGTCCACCACGAAGCCCACGCACAAAGTCAGCGCCATCAGCGAGATGTTGTCCAGGCTGTAGCCGAACAGGTACATCAGCGAGAACGTGCCGATGATCGACATCGGGAGCGCCACCGTCGGAATGACGGTGGCCGGAATGTTGCGGAGGAAAATGAAGATCACCATCACCACGAGGGCGAGCGCAAGGATCAGCGAAAAGCGCACGTCCTCGACCGATTGGCGGATGGTGGTGGACCGATCGTACATCACGTTGATGCTGACCCCTGCCGGAACTTCGGCACGGAAGGTCGGCAACAGCTTCTTAACGGCATCCACGACCTCGATGGTATTGGTGCCGGGTTGCCGGTAGATCGCAAGTATGATGCCGCGCTGGTCCTTGAACCACGCGGCGAGCTTGTCGTTCTCAACGCTGTCGACCACGCGGCCCAGCTCGCTCAGGCGGATCGGAGCGCCGTTGCGGTAGGTGACGATGATGGGACGAAAAGCGGCTGCCTCGTAAAGCTGTCCGGTCGCCTGCACCGCGAACATGCGGTCCTTCCCGTACAAGGTGCCGGTGGGCAGGTTGACGTTGGCGTTGGCGACCGCCTGCTCGACTTCGTTGATGCCGACGCCGCGCGCGGCGAGGGCGTTGGGGTCGACCTGTACCCGCACGGCATATTTCTGCTGGCCCTGCACCTGAACCTGGGCCACGCCCGAAATCGTCGAAATGCGCTGCGCGAGAAAGGTCTCCGCGTACTCGTTGACGGTGGAAAGCGGCAGGGTGTCGGAGGTGAGTGTCAGGAAGAAAATCGGTGAATCGGCCGGATTCACTTTCCTGAACGAGGGGGGCGTCGTCATGGTCGGCGGCAGCTGCTTTGCCGCGGCCGCGATCGCCGAATTGACGTCTTGCGCTGCGGCATCGATGTCGCGGTCGAGAGAAAATTGAATAGTGATACTGGAAATACCTTGGCCACTGAGCGAGGTCATCTGGTCTATTCCGGCGATCGTCGAGAACTGTTTCTCGAGCGTCGTCGCCACTGCTGCGGCCATGGTCTCCGGGCTCGCGCCCGGGAGCTGGGCCGAAACCTGGATCGTGGGGAAATCGACGTTGGGCAGCGATGAGACCGGCAGGAGCCGATAGCTTGCCAGACCGAATATCAGGATACCCGCCATGACCAGCACGGTCATGACGGGACGGCGGACGAAGAGTTCCGATAGATTCATGTCAGAGAGTTTACGACTTGACTTCGACCTTCGCCCCGGCGCCGAGGCGCAGCTGCCCCTGTGTAACTACCCGCTCGCCTTTTGCCAAGCCGCCTTCGATGACCGCGCGGTCGCCTTCGGTCCGCTGGACGGTGACCATGCGCAGCTCCGTGGTCATGTCGGGCTTGACCACGAAAACGTATTGGCCATTGGGACCGGTCTGCACCGATTTGGATGGCACGACCAAGGCGTCGTTCTGATCGTAGAGCTTGATCCTCACGTTGACGAACTGGCCGGGCCAGAGCGCGTTCTCGGCGTTTTGGAACTGCGCCCGCAACTTGATGGTTCCCGTGCTCGGATCGACGGCGTTATCGACGAAGACCAGCGTTCCCGCGGCTGCGGGTTGATCCGAACCCGGAGCGAGCGCCTCGACCGCGAGCGGCCCCGAGGACATGTAGCCGCGAACGGCGCGGAGCTGTTGCTCCGGCACGGAGAAGTTCACGTAGATCGGGTGGACTTGGTTGATCACGACCAGGGGAAGCGTATCGTTCGCCTTGACGAGGTTACCCATCTGAATCTGGATCTTTCCGGGGAAGCCGTCGATCGGGGAACGAATCGTGCAGTACTCCAGATTGAGCTTCGCGTTGTCGAGCGCGGCGCGGCTCCCCTGGGCCACGGCTTCGGCCGTATCGGCGTTAGTGCGGATTTGCGCATAGGCTTCCTTGGAGACGAAATTCTTAGCGAGCAGTTCCTGGTAGCGGCGCTCCTGCGAGCGGGCCTGATCCTTCTGTGCCGTGTCGCGCAGGAAGTTGGCTTCGGCCTGACGCAATGCCGCCTCGTAGGGGCGCGGATCGATCTTGAAAAGCAAGCGAGCTCGCGGGAGTTCCTCGCCTTCCTTGAAACCGACTTCGACGATTTGTCCGTCGACGCGCGCCTTGACCGACACGGTCGCATAGGCCTCGACGTTGCCGATCGCCAGGAGGCGAAAAGGAACGACCTCCTGCAAAACCGGCGCAATCGAGACAGGAATCGCCGCGGGTCCCTTGGGCGCCTTGCGCTCGTTTGCGCTTATCTCGGTGCCGAAATAGGCGAGCAGCACAACCGCGACGAGGAGCAAACCGACGCCGCCGAAAACGAACAGGCGCTTGGCCGTAGGTGCTGCAACGCGCGATCGCAATGAAGAATCCATGGATTTGCTAACGACGTGAAAAAGCCGCGTATTCCATCAGCTAATTCGGACCCCGGTCCCCTGCCGTTGTCCCTCGCTGAGTGGTCGGCAAACGCTTAAATTTACGGCAAAAGACGCTCCGATGCAAAGAGGTCTTCGGTGCTCTCGCGATCCCGAACGAGGTGAGCCGTTTTCCCATCGACCATCACCTCGGCAGGACGCGGCCGGGAATTGTAATTCGAGCTCATCGTCATGCCGTAAGCCCCTGCCGACATGATCGCGAGAAGGTCGCCGGGTGCGACCGTGAGCGCGCGCTCCCGGGCGAGAAAATCCGCCGATTCGCAGACCGGACCGACGATATCGTAACGCTGTGCCGGCCCGTTACGCCGCAGTACCGGCAGGACTTCGTGCCACGCATCGTAGAGCGCCGGCCGCAACAGGTCGTTCATCGCCGCGTCGGTCACCACGAAGCTCCTAGCGTCGCCGTTCTTGAGGTACTCGACCCGCGTGAGCAGCAGTCCCGCGTTGCCCACAAGCGAGCGTCCCGGCTCGAAGAGGACCTTCAGCTTGCGGTTGCCGATGCGCCCGAAAAGCTGTCCGAGGTAGTCCTTCAGAGTCGGTGGCTTTTCGTCGCGGTAACGAATTCCAAGCCCACCGCCGAGATCGATGTGCCGCAGCCGAATCCCGGTTGCCCCCAGTGCGTCGTTGAATTCGAGGGCTTTGTCGAGCGCCGCGACGAACGGCTCGATCTCGGTGAGCTGCGAACCGATGTGGAAATCTATGCCGGCGACCTGCAACGAGGGCATTGACGCCGCCTTCCGGTAAAGCCGCGGCGCATCTTCGTAGGGAACGCCGAATTTGGTCTCGCGCAGACCGGTCGCGATGTGAGGATGCGTGCGTGGATCGACGTCGGGGTTGATGCGCAGGGACACCGGCGCGATCTTGCCCAGTTCCGCGGCAATCTTCGCGAGCCGCTCGAGCTCGTCTTCGGATTCCACGTTGAAACACAGCACGCCCGTCTGAAGCGCGGCGCGCATTTCCGCTACGCTCTTGCCGACCCCGGAGAAAACGGTTTTCGTCGCGCTGCCCCCTACAGCGAGGACTCGTGCGAGCTCCCCGCCGGAAACAATATCGAAGCCCGAACCCAGCCGGGCCAGAACATTCAGTACCGCGAGATTGGAGTTGGCCTTGACAGAATAGCAGATGAGGACGTCGCGCCCTGAGCAAGCCTGATCGAACTCGCGGTATGCGAACTCGATCGCGGCGCGCGAATAGACGTAGCTCGGCGTGCCGAAGCGCTCCGCGATCTCGACGAGACGCACGCTCTCCGCGCACAGCGTGTCGTTCTGGTACGAAAAAAAATTCACCGGCGCGGAGCGGGTTTGCTATTCTGCTGCGGATCTCCCTCCGGCTGGGGAAGATAGAGCGCTGCCTTGTTGCCGCAGGCCGAGAGGGCGAGGAAAACGACGATGAGGCCAACGGCGCGGCGCATGGCGATGCTGATAGGTGATTTGTGCAAACGAGTTTAGCACGACGATGAACCCGAGCGAATTCGTCAATCGCCACTCGGCAGCGCGTGAGATCTGGGTCGCAGCGAGGTCGGGAGGCTACCATTTCCGCTGGAATGGGTCGGGCTGGGTCGACACCCGTGGGGGCGGCGAGCTGCTCGCGGCACTGTCAAAGCTGGTGAGCGAGCAATCGAACCGGGCGGTCGTGCTGCGCTAAGTATTGCCGCGGGCGAGACGCGTTCGCAGTGCGCGCCGGTCGAGTCAGAACAACTGGTTTCTCGCGTCCTCGGTGGTCCGCACTCCCGGATCGACCGGACCCTGTTCCGGCGGAACGTTTTCGCGAAAAAAGAATTCCGGTCGCCCATCGGGAGACTGAAGGCCGTTTTCGTTGACTTTGGCTATGACGACGCCCTCGGGATTGCGCTGGACCATTTCCGGCGTGCCCTTCAACGCCTTGGCCATGTAGCTCATCCAGATCGGCAGCGCGGTCACCGACCCAGTCTCCCCGGGACCGAGTTTTTTCGGCTGATCGAAGCCTACCCATGCGATGCCGACCAGGGTCGGTTGATAGCCGCTGAACCAGGCATCGATGTAGTCGTTGGTGGTTCCGCTCTTGCCGGCGAGATCCTGGCGGCCGAGGACCATGGCGCGCGCCCCGGTTCCGTAGCGCATGACGTCGTGCATCATGCTGTCCATGATGAAGGCGTTGCGGGCGTCGATGACCCGCAGCGATTCGTCCCCGGCGCGAGCCGGCTGTGCCTGCGCGAGAACGTTGCCGTGGTCGTCGACGACCTTCTGAATCACGTACGGCTCGGTGCGGTATCCGCCGGTGGCAAATACCGAAAAGGCGCGCGCCATCTGAAGGGGCGTGGCCGACCCCGCACCGAGCGCCATGGTGAGATAGGGCGGGTGGCGATCGGCATCGAAGCCGAATCGGGTGATGTAATCCTGCGCATACTGCGGGGTGATCGTCTGCAGGATGCGGATCGACACCATGTTCTTGGACTTGGCGAGCGCCATGCGCATGCTCATGGGCCCTTCGTACCTGCCGTCATAATTCTTGGGCTCCCATACCTGCCCTCCCGTGAGCGCCGCGTCGACCACCACCGGGGCGTCATTGATCACGGTGGCCGGGGTAAAACCCTTTTCCAGCGCGGAGGAATAGATGAAAGGTTTGAAACCCGAACCCGGCTGGCGCCAGGCCTGGGTCACATGGTTGTACTGGCTCCGATTGAAATCGAAGCCGCCGACGAGCGATCGCACCGCACCGTCCTGCGGATTGACCGAGATGAACGCGCCCTCGGCTTCCGGGAGCTGGACGATCTGCCAATCGTCGTGTTCGTCCTTCTGGATGCGAATCACGGCGCCACGCCGGATCCTGCGGGTCGGCGGGGTGCGCGAATCGAGCATGCGCTCGGCGAACTTGAGTCCCTCTCCGGACACGGTCACGGTTTCTCCTCCGCGCCGATAGGCTGTCACCCGTTTCGGCGTCGCCTCCAGAACGAGTGCCGCGAGCAGGTCATCGCTGTCGGGGTGGTCTTGCAGAGTTTCCTCGTAGTCCTCCTCCTGCGCATCCTTGAGGTCGACGAATCCTTCGGGGCCGCGATAGCCGTGGCGCCGGTCGTATTCGAGCAACCCCTGGCGAACGGCCGCATAAGCTGCTTCCTGGTCGGCGCGCGTAATCGTCGTGTAGACGCGAAACCCGCGCGAGTAGACATCCTCCGGATAGCGTTCATAGAGCAGCTGACGGACCATCTCGGCGACGAACTCGGCGTGAATCTCGTACTCGGTGACGGCTTCGCGCTTGACGCTGATCGGAGTCTTTTGGGCCTCCTCGTATCGCTCGTCGTCGAGCAGGGCGAGCTCGTGCATGCGCCGCAGCACATAGAGCTGGCGTTGCTTGGCGCGTTTGGGATTGATCACGGGGTTGAAGGAGGAAGGAGCCTTGGGCAAGCCGGCAAGCATCGCGATCTCGGCCGGATTGAGCTGGGATAGACTCTTGCCGAAGTAGACTTGCGCCGCTGCGCCGAACCCGTAGGCCCTCTGGCCGAGATAGATCTGGTTGATGTAGATCTCCAGGATCTGATCTTTGCCGAGGCTATTTTCTATCTTGAACGCCAGCAGCGCCTCGTACAATTTGCGGGTCAGGGTCTTTTCCCGGGAAAGAAAAAAGTTTCGCGCGACCTGCATCGTGATCGTCGAAGCCCCTTGAGTCTTGCCGCCGGTCACCAAGTTGGAGTAGGCTGCCCTGAGCACTCCGTGGTAGTCAACGCCGGTATGTTGGTAAAAGCGCTCGTCCTCGGCCGCTAGGATGGCCTGTTTCATCAGAGCAGGAACTTCCTCGATGCTGACCACCGAACGGCGCTCTTCGCCGAACTCCCCGATCAGCACGCCGTCGGCCGTGTAGACGCGCAGCGGGATTTTCGGTTGGTACTCGGTGAGCGCCTCGATGGAGGGCAGGTTGGGGTACGCCAGAAGGATCACGAAGCCTGCCAGCGCCAAACCCAGCACTCCCACCCCGGCGAGCGCCAACACCGGGAAGGCGAACCATCGAAGCCACATTCAGGGGATACCCGGAAAAAGGTCGCCCATTATAGAGAGCTGAAACAGCGACAGGTTCACCCTAAGCACCTAATATCTCGCGTGAATAATTTACTTTACAGGGTGTGGGGTTGTTGCTAGCATTTAACGTAAATTATACTAATCGCGCCTAACCGGCCATACCTGAAGGGGAAATCCCGGTTGCAACTGAATTTCAATATCGATATTTTCAAGCCGAAGGCGCCGCCGCTGTTCGGGATGGATATCTCCTCGTCCTCGGTGAAGCTCGTAGAGCTCGCTGATGCGGGCAGGGGAAATCCGCGCGTCGAGCGCTACGCCATCGAAGCCTTGCCGAAGGACGCGGTCCTCGACGGCAACATCACCAACCTCGATGCCGTGGTCGATGCCGTGCAGCGCGGCTGGAAGAGAATGGCGACGCGCACAAAAAACGTCGCCTTGGCCCTGCCCACGGCCGCGGTGATCACGAAGAAGATCATCGTACCGGCGGGGCTGCGCGATGAAGAGCTGGAGGTTCAAGTCGAAACCGAGGCCAACCAGTACATCCCATTTGCGCTCGAGGAGGTCAACCTGGACTTTCAGGTGGTGGGAACTTCTCCGTCGGGGCCGGAAGAGGTCGAAGTGCTGATCGCTGCCTCCCGCAAGGAAAAGGTGGAAGACCGCGTCGCGGTGGCCGAAGCCTCAGGACTCAAAGCCATAGTCATGGATGTCGAAGCCTATGCGATCCAATCTTCCTTCGAGCTGATCCAGCAGCAATTCCCCGATAACGGCAAAGACCAGAATATCGCTCTGGTCGATTTGGGTGCGAACGTCATGAACGTCACGGTGCTGCGCAACGAGCAGACCGTGTACACGCGCGAGCAGGCATTCGGCGGCAGCCAGCTCACGCAGGACATCATGCGCGTGTACGGGATGAGCCTGGAGGAAGCCGAGGCGGCCAAGCGCTCCGGCGGGCTGCCGGAGAACTACGAGACGGAAGTGCTGCGCCCCTTCATGGAAAACGCCGCGCTGGAAATCCAGCGGGCAGTGCAGTTCTTCTTCACATCGACCCAGTACACCTCGGTCGAGCACGTTCTGCTCACCGGAGGCTCAGCGGTGATCCCGGGGCTCGACGAGATGGTGCAGAGCCGCACCCAGATCAACGCTCTGGTTGCCAATCCTTTCGCGAGCATGGCGATTTCGCCGCGCGTCTCGCTGAAGAAGCTGGTCGCGGATGCGCCCTCGCTGATGGTCGCTTGCGGGCTAGCCATGCGGAGATTCGATCCGTGATTCGCATCAACCTGCTCCCCTGGCGCGAGGCGCGCCGCAAGGCCCAGCGCCAGCATCTTGGCGTGCTGGGAGGCATGGTGGCCGTGCTGGGGCTTCTGATCGTCGGCGCAGTGCACCTGACCATCGCGGGATACATCGCGGTGCAAAGCGACCGCAATGAATTCCTGAAAAGGGAAAACGTCAGGCTCGACAAGGAGATCGAGGAGATCAAGAAGCTGAAGACCGAGATCGCGGCCTTGCTCGCGCGCAAACAGATCATCGAGCGGCTACAAGCAGATCGTGCCCAGGCCGTTTATATGCTCCAGGAGCTGGTTCAGCAGGTGCCCGATGGCGTTTACCTCAAGGCAATCAAGCAGACCGGCTTGAAGATCAACATGGTGGGCTACGCGCAATCCAACGCGCGAGTCTCGACCCTGATGCGTAATTTTGCCGCGTCGCCTTACCTGGAGAACCCCGATCTTGTCGAGATAAAGGCCGTTCTCGTGAGCAACAAGCGCGTTTCCGAGTTCATCATGAACGTGAGCCTGAAGCAGGTCCAGTCCGAGGATGCCGGCAAATCGGGTAAGGCCGCACCCAAGGCCGCTCCGGCCAAAGGCTGAGACCCGATGCGGAAATTTCTCGAACAGTTCAAGAATCTCAATACGCGCGACCCGGGCGCATGGCCGCCGGTGCCCAAGGCGATGCTGCTGCTCGGGGTGCTGATCGGCATCATCGCGATCGGTTACTTCGTCGATTGGCAGGACGAGATGGATTCGCTCGATGCCGGGCGCGCCCAGGAAGCGAAGCTCAAAGACGAATATGTCGCGAAGCAGCAGCAGGCGATCAATCTCGATCTCTACCGTCAGCAGCTGCGCGAAATCGACAGCTCCTTCGGCGCGCTTCTGAGGCAGCTTCCCAATCGGTCGCAAATGGACGCGCTGCTCGTGGACATCAACCAGGCCGGGCTCGGTCGCGGTCTGCAATTCGAGCTGTTCAAGCCGGCGCCCGCAGAAACCAAGCGCGAGTTCTACGCCGAGCTGCCGGTCACGTTGAAGCTCGCGGGCAGCTATCACGACATGGGGCAGTTTGCGAGCGACATCGGACAGCTCTCGCGCATCGTTACCCTGAACGATATTGGGCTGACCGGAGGAAAAGACGGGTCGCTCGTCATGGACGTCACGGCGAAGACCTTCCGTTATTTGGACGAGGAGGAAGTAGCGGCCCAAAGCAGGGCGGCAAAGGGCGTCAAGGCAGGCAAGAAATGAAAGCGCTCCCCGCCATCGTGCTCGGCTTGCTGCTCGCGGGGTGCGGCGGCGAGGAATTCGGCGACCTCAAGTCCGAACTGAAGGACAAGACCAAGGATCTGCGCGGCAAGATCGATCCGCTGCCGGTCGTGAAGCCGTACGAGCCGGTACCCTACAAGGCCTTCGATCAGATCGATCCCTTCAGCAGCGCGAAAATCGAGCTGGTCACGAAATCGGCGAGCAGCGGCGGCGGAGGCGGACTCAAGCCCGATCTGAACCGGCCGAAGGAACCCCTCGAGGCTTATCCGTTGGAATCGCTGAAGATGGTCGGCGTGCTGCAGCAGAGGAAGGCGAATTTTGCGCTGGTCAAGGCCGATACGGGCCTGTACCGCGTCAAGGTCGGCAACTACATGGGCCAGAATTTCGGCCTTATCACCACAATTACGGAGAGCCAGATCCAGCTGCGTGAGCTCATCCAGGATGCGGTGGGCGACTGGACCGAACGTCAGAGCACCTTGCAGTTGCAGGAAGTCGGAGGAGGGAAATAATGAACCATGTCCTCGTGCGAAGCTTTATTCGGGCGGCGATTTGCCCATCGGGGTTGCTCCTGCTCGTGTCGGTCGCCTCGGCGCAGCAAAACAGCATCGAAAACTTCGACGTCACGCAGAGCGGCGGCCAGGTGCTGATACGCCTCACTCTGAAGAACCCGATTGAAGCTCCCCCGGGCAGTTTCACGATCGCCAATCCGGCCCGGATCGCGTTCGATTTTCCCGATACCACCAACGGCTTGGGACGTAACAGCCAGGATATCGGCGAGGGGGTGTTGCGCTCGATAAACGTGGTGCAAGCGGGCGAGCGCACCCGCCTGGTACTCAATCTACGAAACATGGTTCCGTACGAGTCCAAGATCGACGGCAGCAGCTTCTTGATCACCTTGGCCGCCACGGGGGGCGCGCAGCAGGCCGCGACCGGAGCGGCGCGCTTTGCGGAAGGCAGATTGGATCTCCAGCACACGCTGAAAGACGTCAATTTCCGACGCGGACGGGGTGGCGAAGGGCGAATCGTCGTCGAGCTTTCCGACACGTCGACCGGCGTGGATATTCGCCAGCAAGGACAAACGGTCATCGTCGATTTCCTCAAGACGAGCGTTTCCGACGTGTTGCGGAAACGTTACGACGTGGTCGACTTCGCAACCCCGGTGCAAACCTTCAGCGTTTTCCCCCAGGGCGACAACGTGCGCATGGTGATCGAACCGCGCGGTCTCTGGGAGCACAATGCCTACCAGACCGACACGCAGTTCGTGCTCGAGGTGAGACCGATCCAGTACGATCCCAACAAATTGGTGCAGGGCACGCGCAGCGGATATTCCGGCGAGAAGCTGTCGCTCAACTTCCAGAACGTCGAAGTGAGGAGTGTGCTCAACGTCATAGCGGACTTCACCGACCTGAACATCATCACCAGCGACACCGTGGGCGGGAACCTCACGCTGCGCCTGAAGGACGTACCCTGGGACCAAGCGCTCGATATCATCCTCCAGACCCGCGGCCTGGACATGCGCAAGAACGGCAACGTGATCTGGATCGCGCCGCGCGACGAGCTGGCGACCAAGGAAAAGCTCGCCCTGGAGTCCAGCGCACAGATCACCGAGCTGGAGCCCCTGCGCACCGAGGCCTTCCAGCTCAACTACGCCAGGGCCGACGCTTTTGCGAAGCTCCTCGCCGATCCCCAGCAGCGCATTCTTTCCAAGCGTGGCGCGGCCTCGGTCGATCTTCGCACCAACCAGGTGTTCGTTCAGGACGTCTCGGTCCGGCTGGAGGAGGTGCGCAAGCTCCTCGGCCAGGTCGATGTCCCGGTGCAGCAGGTGCTCATCGAGGCGCGGATCGTCGAAGCCAACGACTCGTTTGCGAAGAACCTCGGCGTGCGTCTGGGCAATGTGGCCCGCCCGCTCACCCAGAACAGCACCAGCACGGGTCCGAGCCCGGTAGGCATCAATCAGTCCGGGATAGCCGTGACCCAGACTGGGACGCTAGGCGACTTTGAAAACTTGTTCCCTCCGTCTGGCGGGACCATAACTACGAAGACTCCGGACAATTTGAGCGTCAATTTGCCTGCGAACCCGGTCGGCAATGCCGTGGCCGCAGGCTCGATCGCCCTGCTCATCACCAATCGACTGACCGGAGCGCTTTCGCTAGAGCTCTCGGCTCTGGAAGCCGACGGCAAGGGCAAGATCATCTCGAGTCCGCGGGTGATGACCGCGAACAACGTGGAAGCGCTCATCGAGCAGGGAACCGAGTTGCCCTATCAGCAGGCGACTTCGAGCGGCGCAACCTCGATTTGGTTCCGCAAGGCGAACTTGGCGCTCAAGGTGAAGCTGCAGATCACGCCCGACGGCAACATCATCATGACCCTGGACATCAACAAGGACTCCGTAGGTCAGAGCACCAGCCAGGGTTTCGCCATCGACACCAAGCACGTCCAGACCCAAGTGCTGGTGGAAAACGGCGGCACGGTCGTGATCGGCGGCATCTACACCCAGACCCTGCAGACCACGATTACCAAGGTGCCGTTCTTCGGAGACCTGCCGTTGCTCGGAGTGCTTTTCCGCAACAACTCCCGCTCGGACAACAAGACCGAGCTCCTGGTGTTCATCACTCCGCGCATCGTCGAGCAGCGCATCATAAGCCAGCGCTGACGCTGCAGAATCGCATCACTCTCAAGGGGCCGGCAATGCCGGCCTTTTGCTTTCGAGCCCGACACGGGCGGGTTGCTACAATATCCCCGTGAAGACAAACCACAAGCTATTCCTGGTAGGCATGATGGGCGCCGGCAAGACCACGGTCGGCCGGCAGCTCGCCAAGCGCCTGGGGAAGACGTTCTACGATGCCGATCGCGAGATCGAGGCACGGACCGGGGTGCGCGTCGCCGTGATCTTCGATATCGAGGGCGAGGCCGGATTTCGCAAGCGCGAGTCCGAGGTGATCGAACGATTGACCGCGCTGAACGATGTCGTGCTCGCTACCGGCGGAGGCGCAGTGCTCGATCCTCGCAACCGCGACAATCTCAGGACCCGCGGCTTCGTCATGTACCTCCACGCGCTTCCGCCGGTACTGTGGCAGCGAACCCGCGCCGACAAGTCCAGACCGCTCTTACAGGGTGGCGACCCGCGCGACCGGCTCGAGGCGCTTTATGCCGTGCGCGACCCGCTTTATCGGGATGTCGCGGACCTGGTGATCGAGACCGGCCGTCAGGGCATCGGCTCCTTGCTCGCGCAGGTGCTCGCCCGGTTCGACGAAGCATGCAAACTCTCAGCGTAGCGCTCGGGGAGCGCTCCTACCCTATTCACGTCGGTGCCGGGCTCCTCGATCGGGCCGGCCTCATTGTTCCTTTCCTGGCGCAAAAGAAAGCGGCCGTCGTCACCAACCCCACGGTCGCGGCGTTCTATCTCGATCGCGTTGCCGGCGCGCTCGCCCGTGAGGGCGTCGAGGTGGTCCGCATCGTCGTTCCCGACGGCGAGGAGCGCAAGGACTGGCGCACCCTGAATGCGATCTTCGATGCCCTGCTCGAGCAGCGCTGCGCGCGTGATACCACGCTCATCGCCCTTGGGGGCGGTGTAATAGGGGATCTGGCGGGATTCGCCGCCGCCACCTATCAGCGCGGCGTGCCCTTCGTTCAGATCCCGACCACGCTGCTCGCCCAAGTGGATTCATCGGTCGGCGGCAAAACCGCCATCAATCACCCGCTCGGGAAAAACATGATCGGCGCTTTCCATCAGCCTCAGGCGGTCGTGGCCGACATGCAAACCCTCGAAACCCTCCCCGAGCGCGAGCTGCGCTCGGGGCTTGCGGAAGTGATCAAACACGGCCTGATCCGCGACGCGGCGTTCTTCAGCTGGATCGAGGCACATGTCGATCGCCTGTTGGCGCGCGATCCGGAGGCTCTGGAACATGCGGTGGTGCGCTCGATTGCGATCAAAGCCGAAATCGTCGGCGAGGACGAGCGCGAGCGCGGCTTGCGCGCGCTGCTCAACTTCGGTCACACGTTCGGCCACGCCATCGAGACGGGCCTCGGCTACGGTGCTTGGCTCCACGGCGAGGCCGTCGCGGCCGGGATGGTCATGGCGGCTGACCTGTCGCGTCAGCTGGGCTATCTGTCGCAGGCCGACTCCGCTCGCATCCGCTCGCTGCTCGAGCGCGCGGGGCTTCCGACAGCCGTAAGGGGAATTTCGCCTGCGCGGATGCGGCAACTG
>WNEX01000795.1_pt1 | contig 22548 bp, 21 predicted proteins | sample 5399841 | NCBI WGS metagenome assembly WNEX01 (sample SAMN13153337, study PRJNA577476) | soil metagenome | isolation source: 40 cm grassland meadow soil 2 days after 1st rain plot 5 | place: USA:California | collected 2015-09-18 | reverse complement strand
CCTTCGTTGACGTGATTGTCCCAGCCGCCGCAATCCACAAACAACACTTCCACGCCGATGTCGGCTTTCAAGAGCTGGCCGATTTCTTGCAGGCTGTGGCCGAGGCGGCTCGTGGGATATTGCGCGCCATTCTCGGGCTGATATTTTTCGGGATCCGCTTTGCGCAGCAAATCGATGGCTTCAAAAGTTTCCGTGCCCGTGCCTTGCAGCGCCTTGTCCACGGTTTGCGCGTACATGGCTTCGAAGCCGCCCTCGACCATCGCGCCGGTTCCCGGAGCCTGCGCCATCACCTTGAATTGCTTCAAATCGGGCAACGCAATCGCGGGCGCGCTGCCATGCAGCATGCGCGGAAGATTCGGCCCCATGGCCACGGCGCGAAACGGCGAAGCGTTTTCTTCTGGAACCGTTTCCAGCGCGCGATTCAGCCAGCCGTCTTCGGTGGATTTCAGCCCCGGCGTGCCGGATTCCATGAAGTCCTGCGCGTCAAAATGTGAGCGCGTGGGATCGGGCGAGCCCGCCGCGTGCACGATCGCCAGCTGATTTTTATGAAAGAGCGGCTCGAGCGGCGCGAGGCTCGGATGCAAACCGAAAAATCCGTCGAGGTCAATCGCCGCCTCGCTTCCACCGCGCTTCGGCTGAGGAATCGCAATGCTGGGGCGCATACGGTAATAGTTTTGCTCGCCAAAGGGCACGACGATGTTCAATCCATCCGCGGCGCCGCGCTGAAAAAGCACCACGAGCTGCTTTTTGTTCGGCATTGGCGTGGCGGCAACCGCGCGCTGCAAGAACGCCGGCATGGCGCTGAGGCCCGCCATGGCCACGCCGCCTTGCTTCAAGAAATACCGCCGCGAACATTTCAGCCCGCGCACGCCTTCACAACATTCGTAACTCATTGCAACCTCTTTACGTAGAGTCACAGCTTGCCGCACTCACAAACGCCTCGGCCGGCAGAAAAGCGGGAGCAAGCTCCCACACTCCAAAAACTAACGGCGCTGAAATTCCGGCGCGCCGAGAACCAATCCCGCAACGACGCCCAAGTCCATCTGCTTGCGCGGATCATCGAGTCTCGCTCGCAGCACCTGCGGATTGTCCAATTGTTTCTCGAGTATCTCGACGGTCGCCGGCGCCGCCTGCCCGCCGAGAAAAACTTGCACCGCGCGGTCGAGCGCCGCTTTCGGATCCGCCGACGAATCCACTCCCAGCAGCGAAGCCGCATCGCTGCGCGCGCCGCGCATTTTGTTTCCGGCCAGCGCCAACGAAAAATTCAGCCGGTTGAGCAGCGCGCCGGTGTTGACCCACGCTTCGGACTTGTCGGAATAACCAGTTGGCGGCTGACATTGATACAGCGGCTCGCCGATGCGGCCGACCCACTGCACCAGGGGTAGCGGGGTGTCCACGTCGGTGCCGAGCGCGCGCGCCGCGGAAACCACCAATTCGAATGGCGTCTTGATTTTTGCGCGATACGCCTCGCGCGACCAGAATTCCGGCGACCAGATCACAGTCTTCATGACCGCGCGGATGTCGCCGTCGCTCGATTGAAAAGTCTCCGCCATGCGATTCACGAGCGAGGCGGGGGGATTGTCCGAAACGAAGCGGCGCGCCAGCTCCGTGGAAATGAATTTCGCCGTGCTGGGATGATGCGCGAGCAAATCGATGACCTGCTCGCCGTCTTTCATGCCGCCGGCGTGAATCTTTTTGCCTAGCACGATTTTTGGATCGGGATCGTGCAAGCGATCGTCAAATTGGAAATCGGCGTACTGACGTGGCTTTTCGAGCGTCCAGCCGGTGAAGCTGCGTGCCACTTCGGTGACGTCTTTCTGCGTGTAGCCGCCGTCGACGCCGAGCGTGTGCAATTCCATCAGCTCGCGGCCATAGTTTTCGTTCAACCCGCGCTCATTTTTCTTCGCTTGCGGATTTACGGGCGGGCGCGGGGGCCAGGGCCGGCCGAACCGGCCATAGCGCGCCTGCTGCCGCATCGCGCGCTCCATCGCCTGACGCTGCGCCGCGCGAGGGTCAGCGCTCAAAAAATTGTCGAGATAAAAGAGCATCGCGGGGCTCTTCGCCGTCGCGGTGAGCAGGTCTTTAAATTTTCCCAACGTATGTGGCTGGATGACGTCGCGTTCGTAAGAAGTGAGGTAGTAGCGGTCTTCGCCTTTGCCTGCAAACACGTTGAAATGATTGAACCAGAAATCGTCCAACACCTGTTGCAATTGCCGCTCGCTGTAAATCGCGCGGGTGACTTTGGCCATCGCAAGTTCGGCGACGATGCGTTGCGGACGCTTGCTGTCGTCCGCAATCGCGCGCGGAATACTATTTGGGTCGCTTCCCAGCGCGTCGCGTTTGCGCGCGCCTTTTGTCGCGCTCTCCGGCGGCATTTCAGGCTCTTTCATGAGAGCGGGTGCGTTGGGATTTTCCGCCGCTGATTGCGACGCAGATCCAGAATTAGCGGTCGCGTCCTGTCCGTCGGAACGCCCGCTCTGCGTTTGCGAAGATTGCACCCCTTTATCCGCGGGTGGTGCGGCATCAGCAGCATTCGCGCGCCGTTGTTCCTGCCGCTCTTGCGCTTGGGCGCGCCTTTCGGCCTGCTTCTCCGCTTGCTTGGGCTGCGGATATTCCTCAATCAACTTCGAGGTGGGCATTCGCAGCGTAGGATAATCCTGCAGCCGAGCCTCTACCGCCTTGTCGTCAATGGAATTGGGATTGAGCTGCTGCTCAATCCACTTTGCCAGCCCCACTTGCTTGACGCGTTCGATGTCGCCGGGCCGCGGGCCGTAAGCCAACCGGTTCAGCGCGTGCAAGATCGCTTCGTCCGCGCTGAGCTCCGTAATTGGCAATCCCTTGAGCGCGGCATCCTGTTTCGGCTTTTTGTCTTTGGCGGGGGCTTCCGGCGCGGCGGCTACTGGTAAGGGGAAACCCACTCCCAGCGGAACGCAAGCGACGGAAAGAATCACAGCGAGGAACGATTTGGCAGTTTGCTGCGAAAATCTAAAGAAAAAGCGGATTCCTCGCTGCGCTCGGAATGACGATGAATAGGAATCTTCACTGGAAATGGAGCGAGACGGAGACGCAGCATCGGAAGAGCGAAAACGAAAGCCGGGTACGCGGAACTTCTGAAGCCTCATTGCTGTCTCCTGCCCATGCCGCCGTTCGGCGGCTACAAGGATTCGAGGCAAACTTCCAGCAGGACTGGTCTCTCTAGAATAACCCTCCACCGGCGAAAAAGTTCCGGAACCTCGGCAGAAAATGTCGAATTATCATGCCGTGCAATCCACTGAAACTGTCATCCCCTCGCGTGAAAAGAAAATGAGAAGAAACGGTTTATTCGCGCGGCGTGTGGGTTTCAGCGCTCGTTCACGCAACGCCCGACGCCACTGCCTCTCGTCTTGCTGGCAGAAGCGCTAACAAGACGCTTCCGATCACAATGAAAAAGACCACATCCATAAAGTCCCTGTGGACGCCGTGAATCCGGGCTTCTACGGTTTGAATAGCCATCACCACACCGTGAGAGATATTCCACCAAGCCGCTAGAGCAATCATCGAGCGATGCTCAGATGGTCTCCTTGCGGCCATGAGTAAAAAGACCCCGGCGGGAATAAAGAAGCTCAGAAACATCGGGTTGCACTCGTTCTTCCGCACCAAAAGCCAGCTGGAATGCCGCAGATCCATATATAGAAAATAAATTAGTGCCAGATTGAGCAGCCCCACGACCACCAGGACGATCTGTGTTAGGCGTTCTCTTTTCACATTGACCTCAATTTGAGCGAATTTTGTTTGCGCGCGCAGCAGCGGCTCACGCAGAGGATTCACAAACTAGCGCACCGGAAAGCAAAAAGCAAAACCTGCAATGCCGCTGCTGATCCATCGCCTGCAGATACTCAAACCACAGTCAACTGTCGTGAACAGGCGTTCTCGCAAGTAACCCGGTTACTTGTGATAACGCGATTTATCGTCAACTACCCGATAGGCAGCCCAGTTTCCGGATTGCCGACCATACACTCAGAGCCGCCGCTAAAGCACTGCGGGTTTCGAGTGTTAAACTGCCGGCGTGGCAAATCCTGACAAGTCGAATGGCTACGAAGAAATCGCGGCGATCTTCATATCTGGGCGCGGGCGGAACCATTCAGGCGTCGGAGCCTCAGTTGTGACTGACTGGTCCCAGAAGCTGCCGGACCGCGCAACAGTCCTCGACTTGGGATGCGGGAACGGCGTGCCGATTTCGCAAGCTTTGATCGAACGCGGGTTCAATATATACGGAGTGGACGCCTCAGCCAGGATGGTTGCAGCGTTCCGAGCCCGCTTTCCAACGGTTCCTGTTGAGTGTGCCGCTGTAGAGGATTCGGACTTCTTCGGCCGAACTTTTGATGGTGTGGTCGCCTGGGGCCTTTTCTTTCTGCTGGACGGGGAAGTGCAAAGCAGATTGATCGCGAAAGTCGCCGCCGTCCTGCCAAGCGGTGGCAGATTGCTGTTCACTTCTCCGAGTCAAAGCTGTTCCTGGGCCGATGCCATGACCGGGCGAACGTCAATCTCATTGGGGTACGAGGCATACCGAAAAGCGCTAGAAGCCGAAGGCATGTCGCTGGTTGGCACGCGGCTTGATGAAGGCGAGAACCACTACTACTTCGCACAGAAGACATAGTTTTGGAGAGCCGACCAAACTCCCGTAGAGTCGCATCCTGGCGTTTCTTGTCGGGTCAGGCGCTACCTGGAAGTTGAGACGGGTGGACGTGGTGGAACTACAATGATCTGGCCGGGCGAAACGGAAGCGGGCTCTGCGGGACGCAACCATGCTCAGGGATAGCCTGGCGGACGTATCGATGCCTTGAAAATCAGCGCCTGAAGCGCGAAACATTCACTAACGGAAAGCGCCTTCTTTCCATTCCAGGCTGAACCAACACCCTTCGCGTTTTTATATCTTGTGCCCCCAACGTTTAGGCACCGGGCTAAACTATGCCCGCGATGGGCGGTCAGTCAAAGGTTGCAGGAGCGATTCCGATGAAGCCTAAGAGGAAAACTCGGAGGACAGCGAGAAGAGCGGGACACGATAGTACGCGCGCAGAACTTCGGCCCATTGGGTTGATCCGATCCAGCATCAGGCAACGCAGCGAAGCGCCCAAACAAGGCACAGAGGGGGCACCCGACGCATGGCTTGAAGTGAACCCGGCGGTAGCTGAGGGCCTTGATGGACTCGCGGCAGGCGACGACATCATCGTTGTGACTTGGCTGCATCGGGCGCACCGCGATGTCCTGAAGGTTCACCCGCGCTCAGACCGGAGCATGCCACTTACGGGCGTATTCGCCACGCGATCTCCTGACCGGCCAAATCCGCTGGGACTTCACCCGGTCACCCGCGAGGTAAGCCAAAGCCGCCTGCGGATCGGCCCGATTGAAGCCATCGATGGAACGCCCGTTGTCGACATCAAACCGGTGCTTTGCAGCGTACAAAGGGCCTAATGTTTCATCGGGACTCAGCCGGTGGGGCCCAAGCAATTCGAGAGCTCAATACGCTTTTAAGCCTCTTCAATGTGGCGTACGCAGAATTCCGCTGCGGTGTGTCCAGGTTCAAAGAACCATTGCGCCATGAGAGTTCACTCTCCTTTCGGTTCAGCTGAGTTCGTTCAACAGGTTCTCCCAGGACTCTCGCTCGCGGGCGGCGCTGACCAGTGGCTGCAACCTTGCGACGGATTGCTGGAGCTCTCGATAAAACCCGCCGCCGGATTCCGCGCGCAGTAACTGCTCCCGAAGGGCAACGCTATGGCCGGCGGGAAAGTATCCCGGATAGTCTGCGCCCAGGATACCCACCGAGCCCGGTATGAGCGACGAAATGACTGGCGTTCCGACAGCGATGGCCTCGCTGACAACGTTCGCGCCGCCCTCCAGATGCGACGTGAGCACCAGCATTTGGGAACGAGACAATAGATCAATCGCAGCGTCGTGCGCTAGAGGTCCCAGCCACTGGTAGCGCGGATTTGTTCGCTGCTCCGCTTCCACTTGCCCGGCAAAATCCGGATCGAGCACGGCTCCCGCATGTTTCACCTGGATCCTGGAAGATGCCGGCAAGTCACGTATGGCAAAGGCCGTTCGGAGCGGATCCTTGACCGATCGCAGGTGCGCCAGGATGCAAACCTGGAAACAGTTCTCTTCGCGCCGTGGCGATGGGGAGAGGCGCTCGAAAGACTGGTAGATGACGCGCACTTTTGGCCGGATGTCTTGAGGAACCACTTCGGCTCCGAGCGCTTGCAAGACAACGATCCTAGACGCGAACTCCAGCGAACGCTTCGCTTCCACGCTGTTTTCCAAGTCCCTATAGAGGTCGGTGCCGGTCAGAGCGACGACGAGCGGAGCGCGCGGATGCTCCTGCCGGAAACGTTGGATCGCAGGAAAGCTGCGCCGTGCGTGAAGCGCGATCAGCAGATCACATTCTTCCCCGTCCCAACTTTTCTGGACGCTGACCTGGTTCCTCAGATCGCTGAGCAAGCCTGCCCAGCGATCTGCGGTGGTCCGGTTTCCTGTATGGACCTGCGTGGGAGCAGGAGTAACTAGCGCGATCTTCACTCGTTCATGTTACGCCCGGCAGGTGCGGAATCCCGCCCAAACGTCGCGGCGATCCGGAGTATAGAAGTTCCGCCAGGTATTGCGCAGCAAGCGCGGCTGAGTAGGCCAAGCGCCGCCGCGCAGCACCTTGTGAGTGCCAAACCACGGCTGAGAGTACTCGCGGTAGGGATCGATCTCGAACCCCGGGTATGGGCCGAAGTCACTCGCGGTCCATTCCCAAACGTTGCCTATCATCTGACGGCAGCCAAAAGCGCTGTCGCCTGCGGAGAGTGCGTTGACATCCACGGCGCCCATGGCCCGCCAGCCCAAGTTGGCGCGCTGCGATTCAGGCGCTTCATCGCCCCAGGGAAAGCGTCGCTTTCCTTGGGCAAGTTCCTTTCCAAATTGCGCTGGTTCGGCTGACGCCGCCACTTCCCATTCAAGCTCGGTTGGCAATCTGCGTCCCGCCCAATGGCAGTAGGCTTCGGCCTCCCACCAGTTGACATGAACGACGGGGCGATGCGGCTCCAGCGGCACCCAATGATCAAAATTGCGCCGCAGCCAACGGCCCGCAGCCTCGCGCTTCCAATACACGGGATGCTCAGCGCCAACATTTTCGCGCCAGTTCCACCCAGTTTCGCTCCAGAATTCTCTCCGGCGGTAGCCTTCCCCCTCGACAAACTCGGCGAATTCGTTTTGTGTAACCGGTGCGCGAGCGATGACAAAGGGACGCACTTCGACGGGATGCGCCCACTTTTCGTTGTCGAAGACAAACGGCTCCTGTTGAAGAGCCCCGAGCAGAAACGGTCCTCCCGGAATCTCCACGTCCCCGCGCAGCGGTCCAGTTTCGCCAGGTCTCGCCGGGTCCAGCCCGGAAAAAACCGGCGAACTCCAGCCATGAGTCTGACGTGTGTACGTGAAGGCCTCCGTGTGCATGTCCTCGTGGAACACGCCCAGGGTAATGAAATAGCGTTCCTTTTGGGTGAGTTTTCCCCGTTCGATACGCTCCAGCACACGGTCGCGCACGGCCATCATGTAAGCCAGCGTGTCGCTGCGCGAAGGCAGCGGCAGCCTCCAACGGCTGTCATGTGAGATGGCGGCTGAATCGTAGAGCGAGTCGCCATCAGCCCGGACCGGCGCCTGGCCGCCTGCATGCCGCAGGGCCCATTTTTCCTGGAACCACGTGACATGCCCGATTTCCCAGAGGAGTGGATTTACAATCCGCAGCTGCGGCCCCATCAGTTGTTCGTCCGACAGGTCCGCCACCACTTCCAGCGTCTTTTGTCTAGCGTCGCGCACCCACGCGGCGAGATCCGCGTCGCGCTTCACCGAACTATCGGCCGCAGCTTGTTGGGGAGTTGCCATGCGTCACCTTTTCAACACTGCGCCGGAGAAGAAATGCTAACCAAGCAAGAGGCCTCCGGCAACGGCGGTCGCCCAAACGGCCGCCGCTACCAGCAGCGCAACCTTCCAGTGGCTTTGCCGCGCAATCACCAGCAACGATGCGAGATTGATCGCCGGACCGGCGATCAATACGGCCAGGGCAGCGCCAGCGGAAACGCCGCCGGCCAGGAGTGACAGGGCCAAAGGGATCTCGAAAAAGGAGGGCATGGTAAGCAGCAGCGCTCCCGTCGCCGCCACCAACACGATCAGCGTTTGCGATCCGCGGGATGCGAGTGTTTCGATCGGGATGCGGTTCGCAATCACCATGGACACCCAGATGCCCAACAGGATCCAAGGTACTGTCCGGAGGGTGATATGCGCCAGCGAGCGAAAATATCTGCTGAGAATGCCAGGCACGCTGTCTTCCGTTTCCGCGAATTCCTCTACAGCAGCCGCGCGCACAGGCACTGGTCCGGCAACTCGCGCCACCAACTCCGAAAGCACGACTACCAGAAGCAAAGCCAAGACCAAACGCGTCCCGGCGACAGCCAGTGGAAATATCATGAACGTGAATGCAAGGGTGGCGGGGTTCAAAGACGGAGCAGCCAGCGTGAACGCCAGGGACGGCCCCAGGCGCTGGCTCCTGCGATACACCGCGGGAAACATCGGCGCCACGCAGCAAGAACACAACATTAACGGAGCGCCCGCCGCCGCGGCCGCGAGCTGCGGTTTCATCTCGCCCTGTCCGAAGAGAGTGGCCAACCTGCGGGGCGAAATCGTTGCGTGCACCGCGGCGCTAATGAGTATGCCGAACGCCAATGCGGGCCAGATGATTTTGAGGTACGCCAACGTTTGCGCACCCGTTGCGAAGAGTTCCGATCCGGCGGGACGATGAAGGGCTTCGGGGTGTAACCCGAGCGAGCCTGTCGCGCGCAATCTGGTGATTCGCTTCAGCCCGCCTTGCGCTTTGTAGCCGATCAGCCCGGCGGTCAGCCCCGCGAGCAACAGAATCGAAACAACAGTGCGAAGACTGATGCGGCGTGAACCGGCGACTGCGGCGGCGGGGATACTTTCTGCCATGACGTTCCTCGATGCTACGGGGCTGCGGGAACGGCAAGAATACAATACCGGCAGCAGAAAACAAACGATTCAAAATGCGAGAGCCATAAGCAGAGGTTCAGTTTTTGCTTTTTCAGTCCTGCGAGCCGGCCGCAGCCTGTTACTCGCTGATGTCGAAATCCACGGTGCGGTTAGGCGCATTGTTCTTGGCGGAATCCACCGCCTGCAGCACCAGGCGGTAGGCGCCCGGTTTCAGATCGTCCACTTTGACTTTCATCCCGACGGGAATCACCGGATTACCTTTCTGGATGAAATCGTCGGCGCGCACCGCTCCCGTGGAGAAAATCTTATTGTTGGTGGTGCGCTCGAGAATTGTGTAGCCCATGGCCACGACTGGCGGTGCGTCTGAAGTCAACAGCGGCTCATAAATCTCGCTGTACACCACGACGTTATCCGTATGCTTGAAGCGGTTCGTGGCCGAAGGAGCGATCCGCATGCCCTTCACCACCAGCGGCGTGCGGTCTTCGAGCAGCACCGAGTCCAGGCTCTCGGGAATATCATTCAGCTTTTGCGCGGAGTTCGACAGCGCCACTCCGCCCAGGCTGAAATGTTTGCCGTCGTATGTGTCAATCGAGAGTGGCGATTCAAACTTGCCGAACGCGTCGCCGCCGGCGCTCAACACCACCGTGAGCTTGTAATCTCCCGGCGCGGCGTCGAATTGGTTTTCGTAATGATAGGGCGACTTCGTGAAATCTTTCCATTCGTCCTTTTCCAAGTCCATATTCACCGTGTCGCTGAACTTCGCGCCGATGCTGCCGTCGTTACGGTAGGCGATGCCCAGCACGTTCAAGCTGGCGTGATACTTCCCTTTTTCCTTGTTGAATTGGAACGAATCCGAAGGAATTTCCATCGCCAGATTCACGCGCGCGGTGTTCGGCGCGGTGTAAAAGAAGGGAGCTTCCAGCACGCCGTGGATCGAACCCGGCTGCGAGCCGGCCGCGTGCGCCTCGAGTTGCTTTTCGAGCGGCTTGCCTTCGAGCACGTTCGTGGTTCGCACGTTGCAGTAGCCGCTGCGCGAACGCACGTTGAGCCCGCCATGGTTCATTTTCACCTTGAGCGTGTGGCAACTTCCTTCCGGAGAATCTCCGGGTGCGTATCCCAGAATGTAAAATTCATTTTGCTCGCGCCCGATTTTATCGAGCCCCCCGAGCAGATCGTTGGTGTTAAAAATGGTGAAGCCGCCGGTTCCTTCCGCCAAAGCAGCCAGAATCTGCTGATTGGTGGACGCAGAAGGCGGAAAAGTCGGCACGATGGTCCGCGGCTGGCCGTAAGTGGAATTGTAGAGATTCGAACTCGGCATTCCGCCGCCGCGCGTCCCGCCGCCACCCGTGCCACCTCCGCGTGTCCCGCCGCCACCTGTGCCACCTCCGCGTGTCCCGCCGCCGGTCCCTCCACCCGTACCACCTTTTCCTCCACCACCCGTTCCGCCGGTGCCGCCACCTGTTCCGCCGCGGCCACCACCGCCAGTTCCACCGCCGCCCGTCCCTCCTCCTCCGCCACCGGGCCGGCCACCGCCACCGCCGCCCGTACCACCGCCGCCGCCACCGGGTCGCTGAGGATCTGGCATGGCCACAGCGGGGTAAGCAGCAAGGACGAGTCTGGGATGTGCAAAGGATTGCAGAGGCGGCTTTCGATTTGAAACGGCGAGAGACTCTGCTGCACCAGAAGCCGGCTTTCGAAGAGAAGCGGCGACAGAATTCGCGCTCCCTGGAATCGCACGGTTCAGAGAAGCGCCGCCGGGGGCCGTGGCGAGAAGGCCTCGCGAATCTACCGCGTAGATGGCTACGTTGGATTTGTTGCAGGCGTCGATCGTGGCCGTGAGTTCGGATTGATTTTCAGTGGTCAGCGGAAAACCGCCGGAGAACAAAATCATCATCTTGCGCCCGGGAATGGTGCGCAGATTTTTCGCCAGGCTGCGTACGGCAAGGAGCATGGTGCGCGCGCCAAAGTCCGCGGCGGCGTTTCCGAGCGAAGACATGCCAATCGTTGGCATGGTGTTGGAGGCCACGGTGACATCCGGGGGCGGCGCGTTCGGATCCACCGCGGAACTCTTGATACCGGAAACTGCCGCGCGGAGCAAGACCGAGCTTGCCGTGAAATTCTGTACGATGCGAAGCGATCCGCCAAAATCCACCACAGCCATCAGGCGGTCTGGCCCTGCATTGGCCTCAATAAATTTTTGAGCCGCGCCTCGCGCCTGGATTTGATCGGGAGCGGCCATGGTGGAATTGTCGAAGAACAGGATCAGGTAATGACGCTGGCCGTTGGGCTGCGTGACTGCCTCAGCGCCGGAAGAAAAACTCGAAATCGGCTGCTCTTTGTTGTCCTCGTAGACTTTGAAATCATTCTGCGGCAGGTCGCGTATGTAGTTGCCCTTTTTGTCGGTCACCACGGCATCGACGAGCACGAGTTTTGCTTCCTTTTTGATGACCGCCACGGCCTGCTGGTCGGCGGGAGCGGATGCCTGCGGAGGCGGGGGAGCAGGCTGCTGTTGCGCGCGCACCGAATGAACACCACCGAACAATCCGTAGAGCAAGGCCGCAGTCGTTGTCACGGCTAACCGTGTCCTCATCAGGTTGCGACGTGTAATCATGTAAACCTCCCCACCAAACTGTCCCAAATTCTTCCAGGCAAATTAATTCGGAATTACCACGGCGCCGTTGCGCGCGGCCATTTGCGCGCCCTCGGCATCGCGGACCACCAACCTGACCAGGTAAGTGCCGGGCTTGACGTCGAAACTGGATTTCACGGTAAGCCCGGAGTGGCTGAGGCGCTCATAGGTCGTATCACGCAACTTCATGTCGATGATTTTCTCGACGCCGGTAACGTACTGCCCGTTCTCGTCAAAAATTCCTGTCACGATGGTCAATCGGTCGTTGTTGCGGCCCAGCGCTTTGCGGAAGCGGACGCTTTTGACATCCAAGTGAGTGAGCACCGAGAGACGAGCCTCCGCCTGGTCGTTCTTGAAATACTGGGTCTGCAAGTCCACGGGAATATCGAGAATCTCCTCCTGCGAGAACAAGGCTTCCTGGATTTCTTCCTTGGTGATCTGCGCGGGATCGGACGCGGAACGCGGCGCGAAATAACCGTGGCGCGCCTGAACGTTGAATTTTTCTTTTGTGGTGAGCCCGACCTTCAGCGTATGAAACCGCCCATCGAACTTCAGGTTCTGCGGCGAAAAGCCGAGCACGTAAGAAACTTCAGGCGCAGCGCCGGCTTCACGCATGGCGGCGTCAACGTCATTGCGATTGTGATAGAACTTGCCGCCGGTGCCATCCGCAAACTCCGCCAAGACATCTTCCTGAGCGCTCTGCGCGGCGACGCGATAAGTTGATTTGTAACCCGCGGTGCGAAGGGAGTCTCTGGGCGGGTTGGCGATGTCGCCCATCACGTCGGGAACATAGAGGCCTCGCGCATCAATGGTATTGATCACGACGTTGGCCCGCGTGGCGCGATCCACCAGGTCCGAAGCGTCGTTTTGAAGCTTGCTCATGATGAATCCCGGTGAAACCAAAACGATGACACGCTGTCCGGGCAAGCTCGTCATGCGCCGGAGGATGGCTTCCAGATGACGATAGGCATATTCCGTCTCGCTGTCACCCTCGGAAACGACGCGCTGCGCCATCATTTGCGCCTGGCCCTGCGCCGCGGCCTGCATCCTGGTGTCTCCATTGAAAGCGCACTGGATTGTGTCTTCCGTCGCCACGGCGAGAGCCTGCGTGTCGTTCTTGTTGGCGATTAAGTCCGCCTGGTAATAGGAGATGTCCGGGCAGTCGGTAGCATCGTGGTGCGACAGGGGACGCGGCACGATTCCCAAGAGAGCTCTTTCCAGCAAGGAATGATCATCCGTAAAATCCTGAGTGAGCTGACCGGATGTGGTGTTCATCGAAACGCGATCGCTCGGCGCCAGCGCGCTAAAGAACCGCGTCGCGGAATCGCGCACGAAAACGGCATCTTGCATGGACATGTGCATGTCATCGAAAACCATGGAGACAAATCGCTGAGGGAGGGCCGCCGCCTTGACGGACGCGGGATCGGCGTCTGATGAACCCACGGGCTCGGGAGTAGTTGTCAGAGGCACGGTGTGGGTTCGCGGGTTCTCGATGGCGAAAGAAGTGATGGCTTGAAGCTTGCGGCCGTCGTAGAGCTGGAAATCCTCTTTTTTCAGGTTGGGGACGACTTTGCCGTGCGAGTCCCGTACGACAACGCGCACCAGCACATTGTTGACGCGCACTTTAAAGGTTGCGGGAGTGTCTTGCGTGGAAACTTCTTGCCCTTCACGCGCCGGAGTTTCCTGCGGGGACTTGGTGGGAGAATCCGGACTCGTGGCAGGAGGGTTAGCGGGTGGCGGAAGGTTCTGCGGAGGCGGATCTTGCGCAAAGAGCGACCCGGTGGGGGCTGCAAGGGACAAGAAACAGCAGGCCAGAAAAGCCGGAAGGATATGCTTCGATCCCAGTGATGAAATTGAGCGGAACATCCAGGCCCTTCTGAAAACCGCGTCCTCAGTTCAGGCTTCGTCGCAGGGCAGACGGCGCTTGGGCTACCACCAAACAAGCGGTGGGACGACTATACGCTCCGCCTAATTTTTGTGCAATTGGGCTTTGCCCGATAGGCGGTCAGCGTCCAGACGTCCTGGGCTTCGACATGGCACAAGACGTAGCGGTCGCCGTCGGCGGTCAAGACGCGGAAGTAGGTTTCGCCGGGCGAGTACCAGCGGTCCTCGATGGCCGCGACCTCCAGAGTGCGGTCGCCCAGGTGCAAGCGCAGCGGGCGCTCATCGGCTTTGAAGCCCGAATAGGTTTCTACACGCACGGGCTGATCAGACATAGCGTGGCCCCTGCACAACTATGCCAAATGTAATGTCGCGCGAACCACAAGAAAAGCGGCGGTCCTTCGCAAGACGCTCAGGGTGAACCACTCGACATAAAGCGACTATCGGACGGCCTCACAAGGCGGACGGCCTCGGAAGATTGTCCCTACACCGCCGGCTTGCGGCTTTCTGCGAGTTCGGCGTTCCAGGCGGCCCCGATAAAAATGATCACGGCCGAGAGTTCCATCCAGATGATTAAGCCGATGACCGCGGCTAGGCCGCCATAGACGACGCTATAGGGCACCCGCCGAACGTAGGCGCCGAACACAACGTCAGCAACCCACCAGAGCAGCGTCGCGACCGCAGCCCCTGGCAGGACGTTGCGCAAGCTGTCTTCGCGCGGACGTGCGAAGCGATAAATCATGGTGACCGCGGCCATGGCCAGCAGCATCGCCGCCAGCGGGAAAAAGACGTTCCACCAACCTTGCAGAACGGAATGTTTGCCGACTTCGTGCGCGATCCAATGACGCAGCGGTTTGCCGAGGATTCCGAGAATCGCGGCTCCGAGCAACGGAGCGAAAGTTATCAGCAGAAGCAGCAAGCCGCGAAGCTGGCGGTGAAGGAAGCCGGGCTTTTCTTTGTCGCCGTAGATGATGTGAATCCCTTCCATTACGAGCTTCATGACCTGCGAGCCGGCAAGCAGAGTGCCGGACCATCCAAGGAGAGCCACTTTCCAGGCTTCCGGGCCGCGGCTTACAAGAAACTCGGAAACGACGGTCTGGCTGCCGGGAGGAAGAAATTCCGTAAAATCCTGCACCAATTCGAGCAAACTGGCCTTGCCGCCGATGCGGGTGGCAGCCAAAGCTACTGCGATCAACAGCGCGGGGAAAAAAGCAAGGAAAAGATTAAAGGCGATGGCTTGCGCGATCATGCTGCAGCGCGGGAAAACCCGTGTGACCATGCTGTACCCGCGCTTCACGATTTGCCCGAAGGAAATCATAAGCGGGCATTATACCCGCGACGGTCTTTTAGCCCTCCGTTGTCAGCTTTCCGTGGGGACCGCAAAGTAACTTAGGGACGGAATGGTTCCTGCCGCCCCATCATTCTCTTTTTCCTCTAACGCCGGATGGCGAAAGCCGTTGAGTTTTCGCCAACTCTAGGGCGCGGATGGAAGAAAAGCGGCAGCAGGGCTGCCGCATTTTGGCGGTCTTGGTACATTTTCCCAAGGCCGGCGGTGATTTGCGGATCGCCGCCGGTGAAGCCTTCCACGAGTTTCTTCCAGCGCGCGGCCAAGGCTTGCGCTTTCGCGCTTGCCGGATCTTCTCCGAGCACAGCTTCAACGTCACGGAAGAGGTCTGTCCATTCTTTCGTCCAGCGCTCCTGATTCTCCGGCGACCAAAGGTTTTTGCGCTCTTCGATTCTGGCTTGTGCCTCTTCGCTGTAATATTTTTTCGACCAGTCCATGTTGTCCTGCATTTCGATCACCTCGATGATTTTCTTCAAGATGGCAGAGTCCGGCCGATTTCCAGGCGCGGTGGCTTTTTCGGCTTCTTCGATGGCGCGAATGGCGCTATCCAGAAGCTGCCGCTTCTCCTCGAGCACTCGCCTCTGCATGCGCAGGGACTCGGACATGCCGTTCGTGCCCCGGTGGAACATCATCCGGATCTGCTTGAGAGGAATCCCCAGGAATTTGAGGGCCACGATTTGCTCCAGCCGTTCGAGATCGCGGAGGTAGTAAAGGCGGTAGCCCGCCTGCGTGCGGCTGGGCTTGAGCAGCCCCAGGCGGTCGTAATGGTGCAAAGCGCGCACGGTTACTCCCGCGAGTTGGGCAAATTCCCGGACGTGATAAAGCTGATTCACGTGCATTCCTCGTACGAGAAGCAGGATCAACCCTGACGTAACGTCAGAGTCAAGCGGAATTCTAGCCCCTGTCTAAGATTCTACACAAGCCCTTCTATTTCATGGGGTTAGAAGAACATTGTTGGAAGAATGAAGGAGACAATTGATCGCGCTGGGATCCTGCGAAGCGATGATTATCGGCCTACACTTCACGGAGGCCAAGCATCCGGCGCGGCGCGATTGGACTCTTTCTAACGGACACAGGGCACACAAGATTAGGACAAGTGTCACAGCACTTTGTGACGCGGGTCACTAGGGATGGTCAGGCGCGCTTCACCACGTGCCCAGCTTCTTCATACGCCCGTTTCTCCATATGAATGACAGGCAGCGCCTCGCCATTGTTCAGCGGGATGGAGATGGGTTTGACGTGCACATAGCCTTTGGCTCCAAAGAGTTTGGCTCCCGTCAGCGTTGCGCCCATTTCGTAGCGGCGGAAACCTGCGGCGTGCGCCGCTTCTTCGCAAGCCTGAAGGATTCTGCTGCCAACGCCTTGCCGCGCGCAATGCGGGTGAATAAAGAAGGCGCGAATCTTGGCGGCGTCGCGCTGGGGATCTAGCAAAGCGTCCTCGCGGCCCGTCCAATGGTCGCTTCCGTAAAGCGTTTTGCGTTTGCTCCAGCCGCCGCAGCCGATGATCGTCCAACTCGATTTCGTGACGGCCGGTTGCGCATTCGGCTCTCCGTACGGAGCTTCCGCGACGATATAAGTGCCGTCGGCAATCAACTGGCTGTCCACGCCAAAAACGGTTTGCAACGCACCTTCAATCTGCGCGGGAGTGTAGTCTTCGGCCTGCAAACCGCGCACGGAAGCCTCGATCAACTTCCGCAGAACCGGTACATCTTCCGGCGTCGCGAGCCGCAAACGAATCTGCGTTGTCGCTTTCATCCGCATCTCTGGAATACACCGCCGAATTTTACCGCTTCTCCTTCGCGTGCGGTACGATTCTCCTTCTTTGTCCTTACCATTTGAAATATCGTAGCCGTCGCAGACGCCAGCTGAGGGCTGCGGTTTCGGAGACGTTCCATGCTCTACATGGTGATCGAACGATTCAAGAACCGAGAGGCCGTACCGATTTACCGGCGCTTTCGGGAAAAAGGGCGGATGACTCCGCAAGGCCTCAATTATGTGGAAAGCTGGGTGGCGACCAATTTCGACCGCTGCTTTCAATTGATGGAGTGCGACGACGCGCGGCTCCTCGAAGAGTGGGCCGCCAACTGGAGAGACCTCGTGGAGTTTGAGTTTGTGCCGGTGCGAACTTCGAAAGAAGCGCTGGAGTTGATCGCGCCTAAACTGTAATCAAGCTTTGCCCAGAAAATGCTGGGCCTGGCGAAGGCGGGTAATCAGCGCGGCGAGTTTGGGGCGATCCAGCTCGCTGAGCGCCGTGAATTTCAATCCGAGTCCTGAGCCGGGATTGGCGTGACGCACTACGGCGTCGGCGCGGATTTGTCCTTCTGCAACAAGGAAATCCAAACGGGTCGCTGTGCCCGCGGGCCGAGGCTGCGGAGTCTCAATGAACAGCCCGCCCATGCTCATGTTGCGGACTAGCGAAACATCGTCGCGCCCCTGGCACTTCCAGCACACCCAAACGTCCCCCGGTGTGTGGACGCGAGTAGTGAACCTTCTGGATGGAGAGTTGCCGGGCCGCATCGCAGGTCTCCGATCTTTTGGAGTTAACCTCGCCGCTATAGTGCGGGCAAGTGTACACCCACTACATAAGCATGGTGTCACAATTCGTTAAATCGTTTCACTCGCGGCCAAAACCGCTATACTGGCCAGACTGAGAGTTAAGCGCCCGCATCCGGAAGGCCAGTCCGAAAACGCATGCCTGCGTCTTACAAAATCGATAGGGAGCGCCGGTTGGTTTTCAGCGCTGCTTCGGGCGTGTTTTCGGTTGCAGACGCGCTTTCTCATCACGAAAAACTAAGCAACGACCCCGATTTCGACCCCAGTTTTTCTCAAATCGCCGATTTCACGCAAGTCACCCGTTTTGAGCTTTCGGCAGACGATATTCAACTATTGGCGCAAAACGGCCTCTTCTCTGCAAATTCCCGCCGCGCCCTCGTAGCCTCCAGTGAGGTTGCCTTCGGTCTCGCCCGGATGTACGGGACCCTGCGTGAACTCTCAGGAGAATCGGGCGTCCACGTTTTTCACACTCTGGACGAGGCTATGCAATGGGTTCTTGGGGATAACGCCGCCTCCTAGCGGCGGGAATGGCGCCCTCTCGACACCACCCGTTGCTTTGATGTAAGAATAGTCGTCCTCCTTCAAGGCCCCTCGAAAGGCAGATATGAGAGGCGATCTGAATCATCTTGCTGCTGCCGCGGTCATGCTTGTGTTTTGCGGTACCGCTGTACGAGCCCAGGATTCGCCGGAAAAAGCTTCGCAGGAAAAAGCTTCCCAGGAAAAAAGCGCCCAGGAACCGGAGAAAGACACGCCAGACCAATCGAGCGGGAAGTCCGACCCGTGGTACAACAAAGTCAACCCCGCGAGACTCTTCAAACACTATAAATCAGCCAACGACCAACTAGCCTCCGACGGGCACCTGGAGGACAAGTTGTCGAAGCAGCTGCGGATTCAAGGAGTTCTGGCGGCTGACCGGGAGTTGCAGGACGTGTGCTCCGATTTCAAAGACCTGCCCAACTGCGTAGCGGCGCTACGGCTGAGCGTCAGCCTGCCGGTGGAATTCGCCTGTCTGAAATGGAATGTGACAGGAGTGAAACCGAAGTCCGTTGCGGATTCGTGTGCGGGCCCTGCTCGCGGAAAAGCCATGCCGCTCGACCGAGCTCTCGACTTGTTAAAGCCGAACCTGGATGCGAAAACGGAGTCGCGTAACGCTTTGAAAAAAGCTCACGACGACATCAAAGATGCGAGCTCGTAGCCCTCGCTCTGTTTGAGCGGCAACGAGCTCACAATGGGAATCAGCTGAGGTTAACTAACGCGCCGGCGCTTGCAGCCAGCGCACGACTTTTTTCAACGGGGAGCCGCTCTTTTGTTTCTTGACCATAGGCGTCTGCAGCCATTGCACGACGCCCGCCAGATGCCCGCCGCTGCGTTCGTCTTCCGGGAGTGTCAGCGGGGCCGCAACGTAAGGAGTCGGATTCTGCGGTGACGTGACAGGAGCGCTTGCCACCGCTTCGCTCGCAATGGGCGCGCTTTCTTTGTCTCGCCCGCTCAATTCACTAGATAGCGATGGCGTTTCGGCCCGCCCCGGTCTTTCAAACGCGGCATAGGAGGTCGGTCGCTCCGGAGCCGGGCTGAACATGGAACCCGCCACCACACTTGGGGTTGGCTCATGGGCCGCCTCGTCCATTGTCTCGCGCGCGGTCTCGCTAATCTTAGAGCTCTCTTGCAATCCATCCGTCATCGAAAGCCGCAGCAACGCGCCCATTTGCTGCTGCGTGGTCCGCATGGCTCTGAGAATTTTCCCCGCGAACCACAGACCTGCAAACAAGAACGTAAATTGGGCCAAGAGGCTGCCCAGTTCGTACCAATTGCTTTGCATCCAATTTGCGATTTGATCCATGGTTGCACCTCTTGCTGGGTCACCTAGAACATATCGTTCCGAAGTGCGCGCGGAAACTGGCACAAAGACCAAGAATCGGCCAGCCGCTTCCCTGCCCTCGCGTTCCATGCAAATTTTGCACAGAAGGCCCCCTTGACACCGCGGGAACAGTGTCTTAAGACTTACTCTCCGGCTGGAGCGGCGTCCCTTCTGCTCCCGGCTCCAGAAAGCCTCACCCGCCCCGCCCATCTCACCCCAGGAGGCCGTTATGACAAGTCTTATTCCTCGCGATAATTTCTTCCAGGATCTGTTTGATTTCCGCAGGGATTTCGACCAGATCTTCAATCGCTTCTTGAGCTGGCCCTCGGCTCAGGAAGAAACCACGATGACGACGGCTGGATTCAGCCCCGCCATCGAGTCCTTCATTGACAAGGATGGAAAGAAGTTTCATTGCCAGGTGATGCTGCCGGGAGTGGACCCGAAAAACGTCAATCTCCAGGTGCAGGCCAACACGCTGACAATCAGCGGCGAGCGCAGCGCGACGCGCGAAACGAAGGAGGCGGATTATCTGCGGCGGGAGATCACTTACGGCTCGTTCCAGCGCAGCATCTTGCTTCCCGAAGGCGTCGATACAGACAAGCTGAATGCGGAGTATCGCAACGGGATACTCGAAATTACCGCACCCATTGCTGCGGCTGCCTTGCCGCGCAAGGTGGAGATCAAGGCGCTTCCTGGCCCCGCAGCCAGGCACGCCACCGCTTAATTTAAGAAGACCCCCTCACGAGGTTGATTCAAGCCCAGCCCTCACCTTTCACTCCCAGCACGTTCGTAAAGCCGCGTCTCGTTGAGAACTTTCTTTCGTCACTTACGCAGGCTCCCGTCAGTAATTCCCATTATCTGAATTTGTGTAGGGAGATTAGGAAATTCCACGGATTTACGGCGCTGCGGTAATCCTGTAAGTGGGCAACTACCTCTTGCATTCCGCGTCCACGTTAATGTCGGGGTCGAGCCAGTGCAGGTAAGTTTCCATGGAGTGCCAGCAGGCAGGGTTCGCCTTGACGACTCCCGCCGACGAAAACTCGTAGGGGGTCGCAACGTGCTGGTAATCGAAAAATGGCAGACGCAGGGGAAGCTTCGGCACGACATCCTGCGTATTGACGATGCGCCACGAGGTCAGCGGCAATTGATTGAACTGCTCCGCGAACTCCGTGTCTCCCACGCGCGGCGACGCAAACGTGCAGATGGTTGAAATGTCGAATCTGTCTTTGTTCCTTATCACAAATAACGTGGCCAGCGCGGACCCCAGGCTGTGCCCGGTCACCACGAACGACCGCCGCGGCGCCCGTCCCTTAGCCGTCCGAATCTGTTCCTGCACGGCTGGCTCTTCCAGGCTGTCGGCGAGGTGCTCCAGCTGTTCGCCGAAAGTTTTCTCGATTTGCTTGGGCCCCGGTACCGGTGCGGGAGCGGCCTTGGCGACAGCCTCCCGGTCGGCGGCTCCGTAGCGGTTGACCACTTTCAGCGTGCTGTAAATCTCTTCGAAGCCGTTCTCCACTCGTCCCGCGTTCGGAACCTGACGGAACCGCACCAAACGCGCCATGGCATCGTCCAGCCACTCCACCCAGCCTTCCGTGCCGCGAAGGGCCAGCACAAAATTGCGCTTCTGTTCCTTATGGCGGGCAATGAAGCCATAGAACTTGGGTTTCTCGCGCCACCAGACAAAATAATCCGACATGTGGATCCACGCCACCAATTCGTACGGATCAGGAATATCCCCGGTCGCCGGCTCTGGCCGCAGTTGCGTGGGATCCCGCTTAAACATCGCGTAAGCTGCGTTGACGAATTTTCCGTAAAGGACCGCTTCCTGCTTGTCGAGTGGTCTACCCATTGATGACTCCTGTCAACCCGGCTCAGTATCGCCGGGAATAATTGACGAAGGGTAACACAAGAACGCTTCCGCGCATTCCTTGATGTGTATAGTGCAATTGCTTGCCAAAGCGTTTCGTCGCCGGGCTCCGTTCAGGAGCAAACCTGAGTCGGTTATAAATCGCGCCGCGCCTGCGTATGCCTAGTGGGAGGCCTTGCGGCCCATGTCAGGGGCAACGTCACAGGTAACGCGTCCGAATCGCACACTCGTGCGACTTCTCTGGAACGCGGTAATTTTTCTCGCTTTTATCGGCCTTGCGGTCGCCACGCGGCGCGCCATCGTTTTGCTCAAACCCGGCGCAATGAGTTCGCCCCGAAATCCGGCGGCAGGCTTGGACACGCATTTTTCAGGCGAACGTACTTTGGTTCTTACGCACATTCTCCCCGCCATGCTTTTTATGCTGCTGGGGCCGCTGCAATTTGTGCGCGGCTTGCGCGGGCGCTATCCGCAGGTCCACCGTTGGTCTGGAAGGATTTTTCTCGCCGCTAGCGCCGTCGTGGGAGTCAGCGGCCTGAAGCTGACCTTCGGCAAAACTGTCGGTGGCCTCGACGAAAAAGCCGCCATCGCTCTCTTCGGAACGTTCTTCCTGATTTCGCTCGTCACAGCGCTTTGGCACGCCCTGCGCCGCGAATTCGCCCAGCACCGCGAGTGGATGATTCGCGGCTACGCCATCGGACTCGCCGTTGCCACCATCCGCCCCATCATCGGCTCCTTCTTCGCAGCCGCGCTGCTCAGCGGCCACAAGCCGCAGCCCGCGGAATTCTTCGGCACCGCCTTCTGGATCGGCTTCACGCTCCAATCCATCGCCGCCGAAATGTGGATCAACTACACCCGCCCGCTTCAGCCTGTCGACTTTCAATCAAGATCGATTGCCCCGGCGCAGGATTAGCTCCCACTTGAAACACCGTAGGTGCGGCATAATTTGGCCCAGCGTGTCAACTCTGGGCTAAATCGTACATGGAAATGAGCGCCGGAGGCGCGACACATCTTCAGATTTAAATGTAGCGCCGCACTTTAGCCCGGCATCCTGGTCGTAGTGGCGGGTCTTCAGATCCGTTCCCGGTTGTAGTGGCGGGTCTTCAGACCCGTTCCTCGCTTCTATAATAGGAGAGACTTCACTCACGGAGGCTAGCCTTGCCATCACCCTTCCCCGGCTTTCCCCCCGAAGCCCTGCAATTCTTTCGCGGCCTCGCCCGCAACAACCATCGCGAATGGTTCCTGCCGCGCAAGCCGCTCTTTGAAGAAAAAGTTAAAGAGCCGATGCGCCAGCTCGTCGACGCCCTGAACCTCGCCCTCCACGATTTCGCTCCCGAATACGACACCGATCCGGACAAAGCTATCTTTCGCATCTATCGCGACGTTCGCTTCAGCAAAGACAAAAA
>WNEX01000312.1_pt1 | contig 22690 bp, 22 predicted proteins | sample 5399841 | NCBI WGS metagenome assembly WNEX01 (sample SAMN13153337, study PRJNA577476) | soil metagenome | isolation source: 40 cm grassland meadow soil 2 days after 1st rain plot 5 | place: USA:California | collected 2015-09-18 | reverse complement strand
TTACCTTGAGGCGGGAGACACAATCGACGATTTCCTCGCCGGGTTTCCTACCGTCACTCGAGCGCACGTTGTCGCGTTTCTGGAGCGTGGCGCGGCTCTGGCGGTCACTGACTCGGCGTGAGGGTTCTCCTCCCGACCGCGGCAGCAGGACAGGTCGTCACTGTCGGCCCCTAACATCAAGCGTAGCCTCAGAATCTCCCGCTCTGAAAGTCGACGAACGCCTGTTCGAGCTCCCGGCGCGTGCTCATGACGAAGGGGCCGTAGCGGGCGACGGCCTCGCGCAGCGGCCGGCCCGCGACCAGGATCGCCCGCGCGGTCTCGCCATCGGCACCGGCGCCGACGCCCGTGATGCGGATCTCGTCCCCCTCGCCCAGCACCGCGAGCTCGTGGGCCTGCACGGCCTTGGCGCCCGGATCCGTGCCGACGCGTACCGCGCCCTCGAACACGTACAGGAACCCCGCGTAGTCAGGCGGCAGTGACTGCACGAACTGCGCCCCCGGCCGGATCGAGAGATCGAGGTACGTCGGATCGGTGGCCGGCTGCTGGATGGGACCTGCGACGTCACCGACGCGCCCGGCGATCACTTTGACCGTGACACCCGCCGCGGGAGTCGCGCTCGGGATCCGCTCGGGACCGAATTCCTGGTATTTGGGCGCGGTCATCTTCTCGCGCGCGGGGAGGTTGAGCCACAGCTGAAAGCCACGCATCCTTCCGGCCTGCTGCTCGGGCATCTCCGAATGCACGAGGCCCCGCCCGGCCGTCATCCACTGCACGCTCCCCGGGACCAGCACGCCCTCGTTGCCGTGATTGTCGCGGTGCCGCATGCGGCCCTCGAGCATGTAGGTCACCGTCTCGAAGCCGCGGTGCGGATGATCCGGAAAGCCCGCGATGTAGTCCTCAGGTCTGTCGGTGCCGAACTCATCGAGCAGCAGGAACGGATCGAGGTCGGGGAGCTGCGGCTGCCCGATGACTCGCGTGAGCTTGACGCCCGCGCCGTCGGAGGTGGGGATCCCGGTCACGACCCGCCGCACGGCTCGCTCTAAAACTTGCGTGCTCATGGAGATATGCCTCATGAAAAAAAGTGCTGCCACGAATATGGTGGGAAAAACTCAGGCTGCAAGCGCCTCGGGCACGGCGTACGCGGCGATCGCGGCCCGTGCGGCCCTCAGGCTCGCCTCGCGGTGCTCCGGTGAGATCGCAAGCCCTTCGGCTCGCACGAATCTGATGTTGTCGATGCCGAGGAAGCCAAACAGGAACTTCAGGTACGGCTCGCCGAATTCCCCGGAGGCATCCGCGGCACGCACCCCACCGCGTGCGACCGCCACGATGACCTCCTTGTTGCCCGCGAGTCCTTGCGGGCCGTTCGCCGTGTAGCGGAAGGTCTTGCCGGCGACCGTGATGCGATCGATCCAGGCCTTGAGCTGTGTGGGAATAGTGAAGTTATAAACGGGTGCGCCGATCACGATGACGTCGGCCGCGAGGAACTGCTCGAGTGCCGCCGCGTTGCGCGCCCCTTCGAGCTCCTCGTTCGGCGAGAGCGACTTCTGCGACAGATGCGGCAGCGCCTCGGCCGCGAGATCGAGGTACGTGACCTCGGTCTCGGGGTGCGCCGCGGTCCAGCGCGCCACGATTTCCCGAGTCAGCTCCCGACTCGCGGACCCATCACCCAGAATGCTCGAATCGATGTGCAAGAGCTTCATGACCGTCTCCGAATTCCCTAGTACACCCGCCAGTACGTGGGCATAAGCCTAGTCGGTGGGACGATCATTGGGTATCCAGGCAAATTGGAACATATTGTCCTATATTTGGATCTAATTGTTCGGATCTAATGACGGCCAAGCCATGCAGCCTCTCGAGGGCTTCTACTACTTCACCCAGGTTGTCGATCACGGCGGGTTCGCGCGCGCGGCGCGTGCGCTCGGCATCCCCAAGTCGCGCCTCTCACGCCACGTGGTGGCGCTCGAGTCGAAACTCAACGTGCGTCTGGTGAATCGCTCCACCCGACGTTTTGTCGTCACCGAGGTCGGCCACGAGGTCTATCGGCATGCGAGCGCCATGCTGGCGGAAGCGGACGCGGCGGTCGAGGCGGTGGAGTTCGCCCGCGCGAAGCCCTGCGGGACGATCAAGGCGAGCTGTCCCGTCGCGCTCGCTCAGTCTTCTCTCGCGCCGATTCTGCCGCAGTTCCTCGAGAAGTATCCCGCCATCCGCCTGGAGCTGCAGGTGAGCAACCGGCGCGTCGATGTTCTCGCCGAAGGGCTCGATGTGGCGCTGCGCGTGCGCTCGGTACCGACCGGGGAGGACGGCCTCGTGATGCGCAGCTTCCGGCACGTCGACGAGTATCTGGTCGCGAGCCCCGAGTACCTCGCGCGTGCGGGTGAGCTCACCGATCCGGCGCAACTCAGGCAGCACCCGACCCTCGACTACGCCGGCGAGTTCGACCGGCGCCCCTGGGAGCTCGTGGGCCCCGACGCGCAGATTGCGCGTGCGGAGCACACGCCGCGCATCGTCTGCCATGATTTTGTGCTGCTGCGCACCGCGGTGCTCGCGGGATTGGGCGTCGCACGGCTGCCGGAGAGCGTGGTGCGCGAGGATCTGAAGCAGGGAGCGCTCAGGCGAGTGCTCCCCGAATGGATGAGTCCCCAGGGGATCGTCCACGTCGTGTTCCCCACCCGGCGGGGCTTGTTACCCGCGGTGCGGGCGTTCATCGACTTCCTGGGCGAGCATCTGGCCGAGAGGCTCTGAGAGCTTGTCGGTCAGCGATTCCTCTCAAGCCTGAGCGAGGCTCCGGCCGCGCAGCGCCTCGAGCGCGCGGCGGGTGAGCTCCTCGGGGCAGAGCAGCACGCACTTGGTGAGCGCATCCGCGCTCAGGCAATCGCGGGCGAGCACCGCGGCGTGGCGCCGCATCGTGCTGATCGTGTCGGGACGCAGACCGCGGGTGCCGCGGATGTAATAGCCCTGATGCTCGGGCGGTCGCCGCGGCTCATCGAGATCGCTCACCGCGAGCGCCGCGTTCTCGAGGACGAGCGGCCGATAGCCATGCCCCGCTCGGCGCAGCAGGATGGTCTCGGGGCGCGCACCGAAGAGCCGCAGATCGCCGCCGGCGTTCACACCGCCCGCGGCGCAACCGCCTTCGCGCAGCGCGTCGATCGCGCAGTCGATGGCGTAGCCTTTCGCGATCCCTCCGAGATCGAGCGCGAGCGGCACGTGCGGGATCACCCACGGATGGGCGTCGCCGGTCGAGCGACCGAGCTCGAGATCGGTGAGCCGCCCGGACCTGAGCGGCAGGCACGGATCGAACACGCCGTCGGTCAGCGTGCTGAGCTCCAGCGCCAGGCTCAATACCCGAGCGGTGGACGCGTGAATCGGCGTCCTCACCCCGAGCGCTGCGGCATTGACGCGCGCCACGTCGCTCCCTGCCCGCGTGGGGTGCATGCGCTGCTCGACGGCAGCGAAGGCCGCGAAGGCCGCCTCGATCGCCCTCGCCGCGACGGTTTCAGACTCCGCCGTGGCTTCGATCGCGACCCAGGTCCCCATCCCTAAGCGCATTCGGCGGAACGACGACGTCCCCGGTGGAGAGCGCGGTGGGACGGATGGCAATTCGCGGGCGGGCACGGGGGGCGAGGGCGGGCAAGTTGAATGCGGGATCTCTGACGGCTATTCTATGGCAATTAAGAATCATTCGCATTCGTATTTGACATGAGCACGAGCGAGAGTCCGTTTCCGCTGAGCTGGACGTTGGCGCTGGCAGGGCTGGTGAGCGCGCCGGTGCAGCTCGTCGTCGCCACCGAATATCTGTCGGTGGAGGCCGCCCAGAAGGCGCTTTTTCCGCAAGCGGACGCCTTCACCGAAGTCGTTCTCCCGTTGAGCCCCGCGCAACGTGATGAGGTGGCGAGGCTCGCCGGACCCCAGCCCCCGCACCGGAGCCTGCGGGTCTTCAAAGCCATGCGCCGCGGTGAGCTCGCAGGCTACGTGTTCGTCGACGAAGTGATCGGCCGGGGAGATTTCATCACGTACGCGGCGGGTATCGATGCCACGGGGCACCTCGGCCCGCTCGAGGTGCTCGCCTACCGCGAAAGTCACGGTGGGGAGATCCGAAACGAGGCATGGCGCCGTCAGTTCGCCGGCCGCGAAGGCCTCGGGCAGCTGCGCGTTCGCGCCGACATCAAGAACATCGCAGGCGCCACGCTCTCCTGCGAGCACGTGACGGAGGGTGTGCGATGGCTCGTCGCGCTGTGGCAGGTGGCGCTCGGGCCCCGGACGGCGGCTTCGGCCGCTTGAGTGAGCATGCCGCGCCTCGTGCCCCGCCGTGAAGTGAGCGCTCGCGAGCCTGGCGCGGGCCTCGCTCGCCCGCCGAACGGCCAGTGGGTGCGCGTTCGGATGTCCTCGCCGCTGCGCGCGGTGGTCTTTGCGAGCTGTGCGCTGCTCTGGCTCTCGGGTGCCGTGTGGCTCGTGGTGCATCTCACGCTCGAGCAACCGACGCCATTTGGCCCACTGCCGAGTCCCTGGGAGCCGGCGCTGCTCAAGGTGCACGGGCTGCTCGCGGTCGTCGGAGTGTTTGTCCTCGGCTGGATCATGGCCGATCACCTGACCGAGCGCCGAAAACTGGGGCGCAATTACCGCTCCGGCGTCCTGCTCGCCGGCACGGCGGCGCTCCTCGTGCTCACGGGCTACGCGCTCTATTACACGACCGGAACGGTGCACGAGGTGGCCGCGCGCACGCACGAGCTCCTCGGCGTGGGGTCGCTTCTCCTTGCGCTCGCGCACTGGTGGCGGGCTCGCCCGGCGCGCTGACTCTTCCCGGTGAACGGCGTCGCAGTTAGCGCTTGCCGGCGCGCCTGCGCGCGCCCCGTGCTCGGGGCCCGGAGATCGCGATTCACTGGCAGTTCAGCATCGCGCCGTCATATAAAGGAGTATGAACGCCGACCGCTCATCGAGGGTCTAAATCGGCGTGGGTGGGATTCACGTCATCCGCCAACCGTCCGGAGCGTTCTTCTTCTCAGGGTGGGCACCTCATGAAATCACGCTGGCTGAATGTCACACACCGGGGCGCGTTCCTCGCGTTCCTCGGTCTGAGTTTGCTCGGGCTCGGCCGCACCTGGGCTGACGAAGCCGATCCACCCGGGCGGGTGGCACGCTTGAGCGATCTGCAAGGCTCGGTGTCGCTGCAGCCGGCGGGCGTTCAGGACTGGGCCGCCGCGACGCTCAACCGGCCGCTCACGACCGGCGACCGGCTCTGGGCCGATCAGGACGCGCGTGCCGAGCTCGACATGGGCGATGCGGCCCTTCGCTTAGGTGCCACCACCGGATTCTCTTTCCTCAATCTCGATGACCACACGGCGCAGATGCAGCTCACCGCCGGCACGCTCCTCGTGCACGTGCGCAATATCCAGCCCAATCAGACCTACGAGATCGATACGCCGAATGTCGCGCTGTCGCTGCAGCAGCCGGGCGATTATCGGGTCGAGGTCAACGAAACCGGCGACACGACCGTCGTCAAGGTGAGCGCGGGGCAGGCGCAGGCGACGGGCGGCGGACAGTCGCTCGCCATCGGCACCCAGCAGATGGTCACGTTCGCCGGCACCGCGACAGTGAGCTATGCGAGCGCGACGCTCGGCGCCCCGGATGAGCTCGACAGCTGGTCTGCAGGAAGAGAGCGGCAGCGGCAGGAGTCGGCCTCCCGTCAGTACGTCGCGGAGGATGTCCCCGGCACGGCCGATCTCGACACCAACGGACGCTGGGAGGCGACGCCCGACTACGGTTACGTGTGGGCGCCGAATGTGGTGGTGGCGGGGTGGGCGCCGTACCGATTTGGACAGTGGGCATGGATCGCCCCCTGGGGCTGGACGTGGGTGGATGATGCGCCCTGGGGCTACGCGCCGTTTCACTACGGGCGCTGGATCACGTGGAACAGCGCCTGGTGCTGGGTGCCGGGGCCGCGCTACGTGCGCCCCGTCTACGGGCCGGCGCTGGTCGGATGGGTTGGCGGGCCCCGCGGCGGCGTCGCGGTGGGCATCGGTGTCTCGGTCGGCTGGTTCCCGCTCGCGCCGCGCGAGGTCTACGTGCCGGGTTACCACGTGAGCGAGACCTACGTCCGCAACGTCAACATCACCAACACCACGATCGTCAACAATACCTACATCACCAACGTCTATAAGAATAACGTCACCAATATTCACTACGTGAATGCGACCCCTGGAGCGGTGACCGCCGTACCGCAGAACGTCTTCGCCTCCGGGCAGCATGTCGCCCGGCACGTCATGCCCGTGTCGCGTGAGGTCCTCAGCACCGCCGTCACATCGGCGCCGCCGCCGGTGGTGCCCTCTCGCCAGGCCGTGCTTGGAGCCGGCGCCGGACGCGCCGTCCCGCACCCGCCCCCGGCGGTGCTCAGCCGCCCGGTGGTGGCGACGACGAAGCCGCCCCGGGCCCCAGTGCCGTTCGAAAGACAGGTGGAGGCGATCAAGGCGAACGGCGGCCGGCCGCTGCCGCGCACCGAGCTCGCACGGTTCCAGCCCACAACACCCGTCGCGCCCGTGAGACTGATCAGCGCCGGCGGCGCGGACAGAGGCCGAGCGCAGATCCCCGCAACTCCGTCGCGCGCGTCAGCCGCAGCCGTGCGCCCTGGAGCCTCTCAGGAGTCAGGCTCAGCCGCGCGCTCCAGGGCCGCTCCCGCGGCGAGTTTCGCGGACCGCGAGCACGCGCTGCAGACGAGTCCGGTTGCCGCCGCTGCGCGTGCGGACCGGGCGCCGCCGGCTCGCGTGGAGACGCCGCAGGCGCCGCCCGCACCGCAGGGGCGCACAGATCGCCCACCTTCAGCCCAGCAGCATCTGCCCCCGACTCAGCAGCAGGGTTTCTATCACGACGATCCGACCCACGCGCAGGGCCGTCCGCCTTCCGCGCCGGTCAATCGGCCGCCGGCTGCGGCTGGATCGGCCGAGCAATACTCGCGCCCGCCGCCGCAGCCTCCGTCTCGGGAGCAGCGCTATCGCCCGCCGGCTGCGGCGCCACCGCCCGTGCGCGAGGCACCGGCGCCTCCTCCGGCATACCGTCCGCAGGAGCGGCCCGCGCCGGTGCGCGAAGTCTCGCCGCCGCCACCGCCCGTCAGCCATCCACAGGAGCGCGCGGCGCGCCCACCGCCGCCGCCGCCCTCGAAGTCCGAGCCGCGAGAGTCGGCACCGCACGGCGACCGCACTTCGCGCGAGCGCGGTGAGCGGTAGCTCGCCCGTGCGGGCTGTACGATAAGCCATGGACGCGATTACGCCCGCGGAAGCGCGCGCCTATTTCAGGCGCTGGCAGCTCCTTCGCGAGGAGGAAGCGCGGCAGCTGGCACGCACGCCGATGGAAACGAAGCTTCGGCAACTTGCCGCGCTGATGGCTTCCCGCCATCTTTTCGGAGTCGAGCCGGATCGTGAGGCCGGTGTCGCAGCGGTGCGCGAGCGCTGGGCCAGATTGCGGCAGGCAGTGAGTGGCTGAACGCGTCCCGGCGTCGCTCGAGTCCGCACTCGCTGACCTGATGGGCTGGCTCGACGCAGCTCACATACCCTCCATGATAATCGGTGGCGTCGCGGCTTCGGTGCTGGGCCGGCCACGGCTTACTCGGGATGTCGATGCGCTGGCGGTTCTGCTGGAAGCGGATTGGGCGGAAGCAATCCGGCTTGCCCCTTGCGCGGCGCTGGATTCGGGAATTCGCAATCGCCATGAGAATGCCGGACATGTTGCAAGAGTTCGAGGCTCTGCTGTCCGAGAGGACGCCAAAGCGGTAAGCGCGAGAGCTGTTCGACTGGCACGGCCCTTCGTCCCTTATTGTGCAGCCTGTCCGCAAGAGTCATCACACTCTTGTTCTTGACGCGGAACACGACAACGCCGTCCGGCATCAGCGTGAACGTCATGCGGTCGCCGGCCGAGGCTGTCCCGGATCTGCTTGGGGATTTTGAAGCTCCGCTACAAGCCCAGTAGGGTCTTCAAGCGCGAACGCGTGGCGTGCAAGGTCGCTCGAGGGACCGTACCCAGCTTTTCTGAATTGCGAGCTTTGCAATCGATGGTGCGTAAGTGATGAGGAAGAATCACACCTTTCACCGCCAGTCCAGGAGGGACTGCAACTTCCAGATCATTGCGGGCGCCTTCAGCGCGGCCTCCATGGGTCGTCAATGCGCACACCATGGCAAGTCCAAGGGAGGACTGGAGTGCGTTGACTGAGACGACGAGCACGGGCCGGCGGCCCTGTTGCTCGTGCCCCACGGCGACTGCCGCATCGATTTCGATGATGTCGCCTTCCTTCGGCACCACTTACAGAATCTCCCTGCCCCGGGGAGGACTCGAGTCGAGGCGGTGCTTTTTCGCTTTGCGCAGTGCTTTGACCAAATCGCGATGGGTAAAGCGTGGAATTCGATCCGCCTTCGCAATGACAAGACGATCCCCCTCCAGGTGAAATTCGACCTCCGCGCCTTCGTTGATGTTCATCTGCTTCGCAATGGCAGAGGGGAGTCGCAGCGCCAGGCTGTTCCCCCACTTCAAGATCGACTGTATGAACACGGCATCTCCATGGAGCAAATTCCGTATAGCCATAGTATATACGCTGTGCTGACATTGCAAGCCGCTCGATAGGGCGCGTGTCGGGTGGACTGGACCCGGATGCGCGTGGACACGGATGCGCGTGGACCCGGATGCGGCCTCCTACAAATAGACTCGTCGAAGGACAGCCAAAGTCGCGTCCGAGCGAGATCCGGGCGTCTCCCGCCGGGTGGGTTCAGTCCTCATCGTACTGCAGCGCGTCCCGTTCCAGCTCCCTGACGAAGTCGCGGACATCTTCACGGCTGCACAGCTGCGCCTCGAGCAGCGCCTGCAGCAGCGTCGCGAGATGCACGCGCAGCGCCACCGCCAGGACCGTCGGCGGGTAGGACTGCAGTCCCATGATGATGTCGTTGAGCTCGTCGAGACACTCCTCGACCGTGGCATCGCTGCGCGTGTGTGCCAATGACATTGCCGCCACTCCCTGTTGCGAGTCCCTTGCCGCAACCATACACGAGCAAGGACCCGAACGGGCGACCCCGGCGCAGCCTGTGCTGCATTTCTGAACAAACACACGGCGAATCGCGATTCCAATCATCGGCCGCGTGAATAGACTGACTGCCGACCCTCCCGGACCAACACTCGGCAGTAAGGAGCCATCACGATGAACAGCTTCACGCTGACCGCGGTCGGCAATCTCGCCCGCGACCCGGAACTGGCGGCCAAGAACGACACCAGCTACACGCGCTTCTGCCTGGTGGGCAACGACTACGCCGGCAAGGGCGAAGAGGGTGCCGCGCGCGAGATCGTCACCAGCCTGTGGTTCGTCGCGTTCGGGCCGCTGGGTGAGGCGATCGCCCGCAATGCGCGCAAGGGCGATCAGCTCATCGTCGAGGCGCGGGTGCGCGCCAACAACTGGACCGACAAGCAGGGCGAGAAGCAGTACGACCACTCCTTCATCGTGGACGGCTTCCGCTTCGGAGCTCCGGGCCCCGCCAAGCGGGAGGAGTTCGAGGCGCGGCGCGGGGAGGCCGCGCCGCGTATGGCCGCCGGCGCGCGCGGCGTGAGCGAGCCGTAGAGAAGCCGCCATGCACTTCGCTTCTATCCGTTCGACGGACCCTTGGTGGGCGCTTGCAGCGTTGCTCGTGGGCTCCTCGCCGATACCGGCGCTCGCACAGAGCTCCCCATTCATGACCGGCGCCACCGCCCTGCAGACCAACATTCTCGCCTGGCTCACGCCGATCGCCGTCATTCTCGTGATGGCGCTCGGCGCCATGGCGATGGCAAACCGCATGTCCTGGGGTTGGTGCATGGGCGCGATCCTCGGGATCGCGATCGCCTTCGGTGCGCCGCAGATCGTCGCGTGGGTCCGCGGCATGTTCGGAGTCTAGGTGCGCCATGAGCCCGGGCCCGAGCGCGCGCAACGGCGGACTCACCGCCGATCCGTTGTTCGTCGGAGCCACGCGGCCGCCGATGCGTTGGGGCGTCACCTACTCGGCGCTGCTGTTCAACCTGGTGCTCACCATGGAGGCGTTCCTGCTGACCCGGAATCTGCTGACGCTCCTGATGTGCGCGCCCATTCACGGCGTCGGCGCGCTGCTGTGCGCCCGGGACGCCAGGTTCTTCGATCTCCTGCTGCTGTGGGGCAGGACGCGCCTGCCCGCGCATCTGGCGACGCTGCACCTCTGGCGCGCCAGCAGCTACAGCCCGTTGACGCTCGATCTGCCGCGCGGCGACGGGCGTCGCAGATCCGCGCCCGTCGTGCCGATGGCGCCCCCCGGGCGGAGAGCGGCCTCATGCTGAGCGCGTGGCGAGCGCAGGCGCTGGAGCGGGAGCACACGAGCGCCGAGCACATTCCCTACACCGCCCACGTGGCGGCCCGCGTGATCAGGACCGGCCCCGGAGACTACCTGCAGGCCTTCCGTCTCGGCGGCGCCAGCTTCGAGAGCGCCGACGATGAGCAGCTGAACAGCTGGCACGAGCGGCTGAACGTGCTGTGGCGCAACCTCGCCAGTCCCAACATCGCGCTGTGGACGCACGTGATCCGCCGTCCCGAGCGCCCCACGGTCGCCGTCACCGCCGGACGCGGATTCGTCGACATCCTCACCGCGAGATATCGCGAGCGGCTCTCCAGCGAAACGCTGATGGTCAACGACATCTATCTCGCGGTGCTGTACCGCCCGCTCGCGGGCCTCACCGCCGGGTTGGCATCGAGGCTCCTCGCGCGCACGAGCTCCGGGAGCCCCGAGCGCGAGCTCCGGGATGCCCTCGAGGCGTGCGCGAAGCTCGGTCAGATGGTGCGCGCCTCGCTCGCGCGGTATGAGCCGGAAGCCTTGGGCGCCTATCGCTACGGCGACACCTGGTGCTCCTCGCTCCTGGAATACCTCGCGCTTCTGATCAACGGTGAATGGCGGCGCGTGCCGCTGCCGGCAGGACCCTTGAACGAGGCGCTCGCGACGACCCGGCTGCTGTTCGGCGCGGAAACCATCGAGTATCGGCTGCCGGATGCGACGCGCGCCGGTGCGATGCTCGGAATCAAGGAGTACCCGACCCCGAGTGTCGTTGGGATGTACAACCGCCTGCTGTCGGCGCCGTTTCCGCTGCTGCTCACCCAGTCGTTCTCCTTCCTTTCGCGGGCCGCGGGACAGGCGCTGCTGCAAAGACAGTTCCACCGCATGGCCAACGCCGGCGACTTCGCGGTGTCGCAGGCGGTCGAGCTGAAGGAGGCTCTCGATGGCCTGAGCAGCAACGAGTTCGTGATGGGGGACCATCATTTCTCGCTGCAGGTGCTGGCCGATATCGAGCCGGCGGAGAGTGAGCAGGCCGACAGCTGGCGGCTCCGGGAGCTCAACGATCAGGTGGCCCTCGCCCGCAGCCTCCTCGCCGACACGGGCATGACCGTGGCACGGGAGGATCTGGCGATCGAGGCGGCTTTCTGGGCGCAGCTGCCGGGAAACTTCGCGATGCGCCCGCGCAAGGCGCCACTCACCTCGCGCAACTTCGCCGCCATGGCCCCGTTCCACAACTACCCCCTCGGGCGCGCCCGCGGCAATCACTGGGGCGAGGCGCTCGCGCTGCTGTGCACCAGAGCCCGCTCGCCCTATTACTTCTCGCTGCACGCCAGCGACCCCAGGGATGCCGATGGCGGCGGCCGCAAGGACACCGGCCACACCTTCATCTGCGGGCCGACGGGCTCCGGAAAGACGGCCTTCATCGGCTTTCTCGTGACGCTGCTCGAGCATCACGGCGCCACCCAGGTGATCTTCGACAAGGACCGGGGGCTCGAGATTCTGGTGCGGGCTCTCGGGGGGGAGTATTTCGAGCTCAAGACCGGGGTCGGGACCGGTTTCAATCCGTTGCAGCTTGCGGCCACGGCGCAGCACATCGAGTTCCAGAAGACCTGGTTGCGGCTGCTGGTGCGGCCGGCCGGCGGCCGCGCGCTCACTTCCCGCGAGGGCGCCGATCTCGATCAGGCGCTCCGTGGGACGCTGGCCCTCGAGAGCGGTGCGCGCCGCCTGTCACGGCTGATCGAATTCCTCGATCCCACCGACCCCGAGGGAATGCACGCGCGCCTGGCGCGCTGGTGCGAATCGGCGCACGGCGAGTACGCCTGGGTGTTCGACAACCCGAGCGACTCCGTGGTGGCAAGGCTCGCGGCGCATCCGACCATCGGCTTCGACGTCACCGAATTTCTCGATCATGAGCTGCTGCGCGCGCCGATCACGCTCTACGTCTTTCATCTGGTGCGGGGGCTTCTCGATGGCCGGCGGCTGGTGTGTTGGATGGATGAATTCTGGCGGCTGTTGGCGGACCCGGCGTTCGAGAGCTTCGCCCGAGATGGGCCGAAGACCTGGCGCAAGCTGAATGGGGTGATGTGCCTGGCAACGCAGAGCGCGAGCGACGTGCTGGAGAGTCCCATCAGCCGCACCATCATCGAGCAGACGCCGACCAAGGTCTTCTTCCCGAACGGCGAGGCGAGCGCGGCGGAGTACATGCAGGGCTTTGGACTCAGCGAGCGCGAATTCAAGCTCATCAGGGAGCAACTCGATCCGGGCTCGCGCATGTTCCTCATCAAGCAGGGGCATCAAAGCGTCGTCTGCCGGCTGGATCTCAAGGGCTGCGAGGCGGAGCTCGCGGTCATCTCGGGAACTGCGCGTGACGTCGAACGCGTGCGGCGTCTGATCGCCTCGCACGGCCGCGATCCCGCGCTGTGGCTGCCGGTGTTTCTGGCCTCCCCCAACCGGGAGTAGTAGCGGCAATCTTGCCTGCCTGCAAGGAGTGATGTCATGGCCAAGCGAGAGATCGGGTTTGCGCTGGCGTTTCTGGTGCTGCTCACCGCGACCCCGGCTGCCCAGGCGCAATTCGCGGTGATCGACGTCGCCTCCGTCACGCAACTGATGTCACAGGTGCGCACGCTCGAGCAGCAGCTCGCGACGGCGCGCAATCAACTCACTCAGGCGCAGGCGGAGTTCGATGCCATGACCGGCGGCCGCAGCATGGAGCGCCTCCTCGGCGGCACGGCGCGCAACTACCTGCCGCCGAGCTGGGAGTCGCTCGAGAGCACGCTGCAGGGTACGGGCGCGGCGTATCCGCTGCTCGCGAAGGAACTCGGGCGTGCGCTCGCCGACGTGTCGGTGCTTTCCCCGGCGCAGATGGCAGCGCTCTCCCCGCAGGCCGCCGCGCAACTCAAGGCCCAGCGTCAATCCGCAGCGCTGCTCCAGGCCCTCGCACACGAGGCGCTCGCCAACTCGAGCAGCCGCTTCGCGGCCGTCCAGCAGCTGATCGACGCCATCGGCCGCGCCGGGGACCCGAAAGCGATCCTCGATCTGCAGGCGCGCATCGCCGCCGAGGTCGGCATGCTCGAGAACGAGCAGACCAAGCTCCAGGTGCTCTACCAGAGCACCGAGGCGCAGCGGTGGGCCAACGCGCAGCGGCTCGATGAGCTCGCGATGGCGGGTCACGGACAGTTCGACACCCGCTTCCAGCCGCACTTCTGAAAGCCGCAGGCGGCGCATCCGATGGGCTTCTTCGCAGGCTTCTGGACCTGGCTCAACGGCCAGCTAGCCGACTACATCGGCACCAACACGGCGCGCGTGGCCGAGGCGCTCGAGCCGGCGATCGTGACGCTCGCCACGGTGTACCTCATGGTGTGGGGATACCTGCAGCTCACCGGCCGGATCGATGAGCCCTTCGGGGCGGGGCTGAAGAGACTCGTGACGCTCGCCGTGGTGTTGGGCGGCGCCCTGCACCTGTGGCTCTACAACACCATCATCGTCGACACGTTCTACCGCGCGCCGACCGAGCTTGCCGCGGCCCTGGTCGGCAGTTCCGATCCCGTAGCCGCGATCGACGCCATCTGGGAGCGTGGCGGAGCCGTGGCGGGTTATCTGTGGAGCAACCGCGGCTTGTCGGTGGCGGGCTTCGCCTACCCCATCGCCGGCGTGATCGTGTGGGCGCTGATGGGACTGTTGTGCGTGTACACCATGTTCCTCATTGCGCTCTCGAGCATTGCGCTAGCGGTGCTGCTCGCGCTCGGCCCGCTGTTCGTGTCGCTGCTGCTCTTCGAGGGAACGCGGCGCTTCTTCGAGGCCTGGCTCGCGCAGCTCGCCAACTACGCCCTGATCACGATCCTCACCGTGCTCACGGCCGCTCTGCTGCTTCAGGCCGTGGAGTCGTTCGCGGCCCAGACCGCCGGCCGCGGCATCGCCATCACGACGGTCGACGCGCTCAACATGGTGTTGATCGCGATGCTGGTGTTCCTGCTCATGCGCCAGGTGATGCCCATCGCCGCCGCGCTCGCCGGCGGCGTGGCGCTCAGCAGCTTCGGGACGGTGAGCCGCCTGGTGAACTTCGGGCTGCACCAGGGCACGCGAGCGACCGTGGGCGCGGCTACGCGCACCACGGCCGTGGTCTCGAACCTCGTGGCGCGCCCGCGGCGCTCGGAAAAGAGCGAGACCACGGTCGCCCGGACGTTTTAGACGAAGCGGCCGGTCAGACGGGAGGCCAGCGATGACCAGACGAACGTCAACCCTGAGCACGAGAGTCACGCGAGTCGCACTTCGGTGTCTGCTCCTCGCTCTCGCGCTCGGCGGCTGCGCGTCGCACGCCGCGCGTTGCGACGGCGCTTTGCAGCCGATCAACGTTCCCGCACCGGCCGAGCATCGCACCCCGGGCGGATCCGCCGGGCATGACGGGGATGCGCCATGACGGCCGGGCCTCTCACGGTCTACTACCGCGAGGCTGCCTCGTGGGATGCGGATCGCATCGCGCGCGCGACGCGCGATGCGCGCCGCGCGTGGCAGGTGGCGGCCGCCGGCTGGGTCTGCGCGGTGGCGGGCGCCGTGAGTCTCGTGCTGCTGATGCCGCTGAAGCGCGTCGAGCCCTTCGTGGTGCGCGTCGACAACAGCACCGGGATCGTGGATGTCGTGCCGGCATACGACGGCAAGGCCGCCGTCTCGCAGACCGTGACCCGTTACTTCCTCACCCATTACGTCACGATCTGCGAGCGCTTCAACTTCGCCACGGCCGAGAGCGACTACGAAGAGTGCGGGGCCTTCCATGGCGCGCAGCGCAACACGGCGTGGTATGCCCTATGGAATCCCAACAACCCGGCCTCGCCGCTCAACGTGCACAAGGACGGCAGCACGGTCAGGGTGCAGGTGGAGTCGCTGAGCTTCTTTCAGCGTGGCAGCGGCGTGAACGATCTCGCCCAGGTGCGGTATTTGAAGGCCGAGCGTCAGCCAGGCGCCGTGGACGAACGCTTCACGCACTGGATCGCCACCATTCAATACGCCTACACGGCGCCGCCAAAGGATCCGCGCGTGCGCCGCTGGAATCCGCTCGGCTTCAGGATCGTCGAGCTCACCTCCGAGCCCGAGGTGCTCGGGCAGCCGGCGTCAGGCAAGAGCGGGTGAAAGCGTTGTGCCTCATGAGTCGCCTCGCGAGTGATGGCAGCGCGGCCGGCGGACGGATTCTTGCGCTCGCCGCCTGCACGCTGTTGCTCACGCCGCGCGCCCTCGGTTGCGGAGGGGCGGCGCACCCGGACCCGCGGCTGCGTGTCCGGGCGTATTCGGCCGATGAGATCTACCGCCTGAAAGCCTATGTCGGCTACCAGATCGATCTCGAGTTCGAGCCGGGCGAGCGCTTCGTGGGGCTCGGTGCCGGGGACTTGCGGAGCCTCGGCTTCGCCGCCCAGGACAATCACCTGTTCCTCAAGCCCAAGGCCGCCTTGGTCGAGACCAATCTGACGGTGCTCACCACGCGCCGCACCTACCAGTTCGACTACAGCGCGAGCGCGCAGCGGCCGGATCCCGCGCTCGGCGATGTCATCTATGCGCTGCGCTTCACCTACCCGCCGAGCGCGGCCGATCGGGCGGCGGGTGCCGTCGAACGGCGCCTCGCGAGCGCTTCCGCGGGGCGCCCGCGCAACCTGGCTTACGCCTATCGCGGCAGCCCGCAGCTCAAGCCGGTATCAGCCTCCGACGACGGCGTGCAGACGCGCTTGGCGTTCGATGCGCGCGGCGAGCTGCCGGCGATCTTCGTGCGCAACGACGATGGCAGCGAGTCGCTCGTCAACTTCACCGTCGATCGGGGCGAGCTCGTCGTGCATCGCGTGGCGCGTCAATTCACGGTCCGCCGGGGCGGACTCAAGGGGTGCATCGTGAACCAGGACTTCAGCGGCGGCGGCGAGCGGCTCGGGTCGGGCACCGTCGCACCCGAGGTCGAGCGTGCCGTGAAGGGAGTGCAGCCGTGACCGCTCCGGCGCGCGGTGAGAACGGCTCGCGGACCGTGCGCGGTGAGCGCTCGACGGCGCTCGGTTCCGGGGCGCGCAGTGCGCAGTCACGCCTCTCGAGCCTCCTCGCGGCGGGTCTCATGGTCGCGCTCGGTCTCTCGGCTCTCACCTGGTATTACGCCCACGCCTTCAGTCGCCAGAGCCGCACGCGCGAGGCAGCTCAGTCGGGCGCCGCAACCCGCGCTCAGGGCGAGATGGCGCTGCCCGCTCTCGGCCCGGTCGAGCCGCGGTCTGCGCCGGGCACACCATCAGCGCCAGGCGCGGCATCGATGTCCGGCGCGGCATCGGTACCGGGTGGAGCGGCGCCGATTTCGGATCCCGCGGCCGCCGCGACGCCGCCCGCGGCGCCCGACCTGCCGCTCGAGCCGCACGGGCAGGGGGCGGGTACGAACTCGCCGAGCGGCACAGCGACTGCGCCCGCCGGAGCGCACCGCACGAGTGCGCTCGAGCGGCGGCTCTCGGGAATGGTGTTCGCGCGCGAGCGATCGGATGCGATGACGCCGGGCGTGGCCGATCATGCGGGCACGGAGACGCAGCAGGCCGCTGCGGCGGAGGAGGCACGCCGCACCCTCCAGGGAGGCGAGAGCGCCCTCACGACGCTGCTGCGCTCCAGTGCGACGCCCGCGGCGCCGGCGAGTCTTCTGCCGACGACGCGTTTCCTCCTGCCGCGGGGCGCATTCATCGACTGCACGCTCGAGACCGCGATCGATTCGACGCTCCCCGGCATGACGACCTGCATCGTCGCCGCCGACACCTTCGGAGCAGACGGCAAGGTCGTGCTGCTCGAGCGCGGCACCAAGCTCGTGGGGGAGACCCGCGGGCAGGTGCAGCAGGGACAGGCACGGGTGTTCGTGCTGTGGACCGAGGCACGCACCCCCTCGGGGGTCATCGTGCCGCTCGATTCACCCGGCACCGATGAGCTCGGGCGCTCGGGGCTTCCCGGCGAGGTGCAGCGCCATTTCTTCGAGCGCTTTGGCGCCGCCATGATGGTGTCGCTGATCGACGGTGCGGTGCAGGCGGGCGTGCAGGCGTCCGCACACTCCGGGGGCCCGGTGATCTATGCGCCCTCGGGCTCCCAGGAGGTGCTCACCGAGGTGCTCAAGGACACGCTCCGCATACCGCCCACCGTCGTCAAGCGCAACGGCGAGCGCATCCAGGTGCTGGTGGCGCGCGATATCGATTTCAGGCCGGTGTATGAGCTGCACGCCCCCGACACCGGCCGCTGAAGGTTTCTCCCGTGCGCCGATCGGGGCGGCAGCGGCGACGGCGCCAGCAGGCGGCGAGCTCTCCGCGCTTGATCTCACGCTGCGCTCGCTGCGTCCCCTGCTCGCGGACCCGGAGGTGACCGAGCTGTGTATCAATCGGCCACGGGAGATTTTCATCGAGACGCACGCGGGCTGGCGCCGCGAGGAGGTGCCGTTCGCCGACTTCGACTGGTGCCGGCGGCTCGCCAAGCTCATCGCCAATGTGACCCGCCAGCGCGTCGATGAGTCCGCACCGCTCCTGTCCGCCTCGCTCCCCTCCGGCGAGCGTGTGCAGATCGTTCTGCCGCCAGCGACCACGCTCGAATGCGTCGCCATCACCATCCGCCGCCCCGCCGACACCGTGTGGACGGTCGATGAGCTCGAGCGCAGGGGCGTATTCGGCCTCACGCGCTCCGCGGGAGCGGAGCGCGATGAGGCCGAGGAGGAGCTGCGGCGTCTGCACGCCGCGCAGGCCTACACCGCGTTCCTGCGCCTCGCGGTGCGCGCGCGCAAGAACATCGTGGTCTCCGGCGCGACCGGATCCGGCAAGACCACCTGGACCAAGGCGCTGATCCGGGAGATTCCGCGCGATGAGCGCCTCATCACCATCGAGGACGCGCGCGAGCTCGTGCTCGATGACCATCCAAACCACGTGCGCTTGTTCTACAGCAAGGACGACCAGGGCCTCGCGCGCGTGACACCGAAGCAGCTGCTCGAATGCTGCCTGCGGATGCGGCCCGATCGCATCCTGCTCGCCGAGCTGCGCTCCGAGGAGGCGTTCGATTACCTGCGTAACGTCAACTCGGGTCATCCGGGATCCATCACCAGCGTGCACGCGACCAGCGCCGAGCTGGCGTTCGAGCAGCTGGTGCTGCTCGTCAAGCAGAGCCGCGGCGGACGGAGCCTCGCGCGCCGCGACATCAAGAGCCTCTTGTACCTGCTCATCGACGTGATCATCCAGTGCGGCCTCGAATGCCATCAGCGTGTCATCCGAGAGGTGTGGTTCGATCCCTCGCGCAAGCGCCGCGCGGCAAGAGGTCCGATTGGCAGAGGTCCGACGAGAGAGGGCGTCTCATGTCCGCAGCCGGCCTAGAGCAGCTCCCCGTGCTGCTGCACGGCGCGAGGGGGTTGCTCGCCGCCTACGCGGCCGTCGAGGTGCCGCTCCTCGCCGGGCTCATCCGCTCGCGCTCGCCGCTGCGCGGCATCGTGCTCTCTCCGGTGCTGGCCGTGCCCCTGACGCTCGCTGCAGGGGTCGGGATCGCCGCCTTGGGCCCCTTCCTGCGTGGCTTCGGAATCGCCGAGGAGAGCCTGCTGCGGTACTCGATCGGCGCTTCCGTTTGCGCGGCGGTCGGCTACTTCACCGGCCGGGCGGTGGTGCGGCCCGAGCCGCCCGCCCTCACGCATCAACGCGGCGCAATCGTCATCGATGCGCGACGGCCCGTGAGGACCTCGCGCCGCTGCCTCGGCCTCTCCCGCACGTTCTCCCGCGGGCGCCGCCTCGCGCGCGAGGCTCTGACGCTCGCGGGGTTCCCGGTCACATCCGAGGACGAGGTCAAGCATTTCAAGCTGATAGGCGCCACCGGCACCGGCAAGAGCACCGCCATCCGGGAGCTGCTCGGCGCGGCGCTCGCACGCGGCGACCGCGCCGTCATTGCGGATCCCGATGGAGGCTACCTGCGACACTTCTACGACCGCGAGCGCGGCGATGTCGTTCTCAACCCCTTCGAGCCGGGTTCCGCGCGCTGGGACCTGTTCGGCGAGATCAGTAACGACTACGACGTCGAGCAGCTCGCACGCTCTCTGATTCCCGACCACGAGGGGACGGATCGCAGCTGGCGGGCTTATGCCCGCACCTTCTTCAGCGCGGTGACCTCGCAGGCCCATGCCGCCGGCAGCCGCGACGTGCGCGAGCTCTATCGGCTGCTGGTGACGGCCGGCACCGCGGAGTTGAAGACGCTAGTCGCCGGCACGCCGGCCCAGCCCTTCCTCGAGGAGCACAACGGGCGCATGTTCGATTCGATCCGCTCGGTCACGAGCTCCGCGGTCAGCGCACTCGATTACGTTTCCCGCCAGAGCGGTCCGGCGCTGTCGGTGCGCGCCTGGGTGCAGGGCGCGGGAGCGGCAGGCTCGGGCGGTGCGGCGGCGCGGCCCCACGGCGTGCTCTTCATGCCCTACCGCGCCGGGCAGATCGCGGCGCTGCGCTCCACGATCTCGGCGTGGATGCGACTCGCCATCTTCGAGGCGATGAACCGCGAGGAGGGCGGGGAGCAGCGGCTGTGGTTCGTGATCGACGAGCTGGACGCCCTCGGGCAGATCGACGGGTTGAAGGATGCGCTCGCACGCCTCCGAAAATTCGGCGGGCGCTGCGTGCTCGGCTTTCAGTCGATTGCGCAGGTGTCCTCGACCTATGGGAGCGGCGAGGCGCAGACCATCGTCGAGAACTGCGGCAACACGCTCGTTCTGCGCTGCTCGGGGAGTGAGCATGGGGGCACGTCGCAGTTTGCCTCGCGCCTGATCGGTGAGCGCGAAGTCGTGCGCGTCACGCGCTCGCGCTCGCGGCGTGCGCTCGAGGTGCTGCCCGCGATCACGCACTCCGAGCACCTGGGGGTCGAGGCCGCGGTCATGGGCTCCGAGATCGAGCAGCTGCCCGACCTCGCCGGCTATCTGAAGCTCGCATCGAGCCCCGCGTGGTTGCGCGTCGGCTTGCAGCCCGCCGCGGCGGCGCGCGGCGCGGTTGCCGATCAGCACTCGACGAGCCGTGCGGCCGGCCTGGTTCGGGCGAACGACCACGCGCACGAAGGCTTCGAGCCCGACCCCTGGTGAGGCGCGTTGCCGTGGAAGACCTCTCCATGAAAGTCAGCCTCCTGATGGAGGCGGCGGAAACCCAGCAGGCGCTCGCTGCGGCGGCGCTCGAGCAGCTGCGCGAGCACGCCGCCGGCCTCGATGGCATCGTTCGGGAGGAGATCCGCACCACGCTGATCGAGCAACTGGGCGCGCTCGACGAGGACAGCCGGCGCGCTGGAGAGAGTCTGCGAGCGCTCAAGCAGGCGGCGAGCCTACGCCTCGCCGCCTGGAGCGTCGGCGTCGCGGCGCTCTCGGCGGCGATCCCCCTCGGGATCGGCTGGCGGCTGCTCCCCTCGCACGCCGAGGTGGCGGCGCTGCGCGCCACTCGATCCGAGCTGAGCAGCAACGTCGCGCAGCTCATCCAGCAGGGCGGACGGGTCGAGCTGCGGCACTGCGGAGCCGCGCGAAGGCTCTGCGTACACGTCGACCGCGGCGCACCGACCTACGGCGAAGCCTCGGACTACCTGGTGGTCAAGGGTTACTGAGCCGGGCGAAACGATGGACTGGATGACGAGCCAGTGGAGGGATTCGGTGCCGCTCGCGGCCGCGTTGCTCCTTGCGGGCGCTCTCGCGCTGCGCCGCGGATCCGCTGACGTCCACAAGCGCGGCGCACGGGTCCTGACCGGTAGGCGGGCCCGTCGTGCGATCGCGCGCCGCCGGCGGACGATGACTGCCGCTCTGACACTCGCAGGGGTTCGCCTGGACGCCTGCGAGGAGACCCGCCACTTCAAGCTCATCGGCACCACCGGCGCCGGCAAGTCCACGGCGATTGCGGGGCTGCTGCGTGGCGTCCTCGCGCGCGGGGATCGCGCCGTCATCACCGATCCGGACGGCGGCTACCGCGCGCGCTTCCACGAGCCGCGCCGCGGCGATGTCATCCTCAACCCCTTCGACGCAGACTCGGTGAAGTGGGATCCCTTCGCCGAGATTCGTGCCCCCTGGGATGTCGATCAGCTCGCGAGTGGCCTGATTCCGGCGACCGAGGACCCTTCGGGGCGCGAGTGGCGGGGCTACGCGCGCACCTTTCTGAGTGCGATCGCCCGCCGCTGCCACGAGTCGGGAAGGCGCGACAGCGGTGAGCTGTGGCGGCTGCTGACGGTCGCTCCGAGCGTCGAGCTGCGCCCGCTGGTGGCCGGCTCGCCCGCGCAGCCGTTTCTGGAGCCCGAGAACGCCCGCATGTTCGGCTCCATCCGCGCGGTGGCGGGCTCCGCCGCCGCGGCGCTTCAGTACCTCGAGGCGCAGCGCGCACGGAGCTTCTCGATCCGCGACTGGGTGCGCGCGGGAAGCGGCGTGCTGTTCATTCCCTACGCCGCAGCGCAGATCGCAGCCCTGCGCTCGATCATCGCGGCCTGGGTACGGCTGGCGATCTTCGAGGCGATGGCGAGCGCGGAGGCGGACCAGCGCCTGTGGTTCGTGGTGGATGAACTCGATTCGCTCGGAGCGATCGACGGGCTCAAGGACGCGCTGGCACGCTTACGCAAGTTCGGCGGCCGCTGTGTGCTCGCCTTCCAGTCGATCGCGCAGGTCTCCAGTACCTATGGAACCGGCGAAGCACAGACTCTCGTCGAGAATTGCAGCAACACGCTCATCCTGCGCTGCTCGGGCAGCGAGCACGGCGGCACCTCGCAGTTCGCCTCGCGCCTCATCGGCGAGCGCGAGGTCATTCGCAGGCAGACCTCGCGCGGGCGCGACCGCGACAGCTTCCTCACCGCGCGCGGCGCCCGACGCTCGACCAGCGTCAGCGAGCAACACGTCACCGAGGCAGCGGTGCTGCCTGCAGAGCTCGAGCAGCTGCCGAACCTCACCGGGTACCTGAAGACGGCCTCATCGCCGGTGTGGCTGCGTGTCAGGTTGCGGCACGGAGCTTAGAAAGAGGTGGCCATCTTCTTCCTGCAGATCAGCTCCGTGACGCGCAGCGCCGGCCGGCGCGCGACCGCCGCAGCGGCCTATCGGGCCGGCGAGCGCATCCGCGACGAGCGCAGCGGCGAGCTGATCAACTGCGGCCGCCGCCGCGACGTGCTGCATACCGAGATCATCCTGCCGCGGCAGTTTGACGGCATGCCGGTGCCCTGGGCGCGCGATCGGCAGCGGCTGTGGAATACCGCGGAGCACGCCGAGAAGCGTTACAACGCGCGGGTCGCTCGCGAGTATCAGCTGAGCCTGCCGGCGTAGCTCGACGCCGGCCGGCGCATCGCTCTGGCGCGCACGTTTGCCCGGGATGTGGCCGAGCGCTACAAGGTGGCCGTGGATCTCGCGGTTCACGAGCCGCGTCCCGACGGCGATCCGCGCAATTTTCACGCTCACC